>Ga0115567_10003330_pt1 | contig 15854 bp, 14 predicted proteins | sample COGITO_mtgs_1204_2_FD_88679 | JGI IMG/M metagenome (GOLD analysis project Ga0115567, IMG submission 88679) | Pelagic marine microbial communities from North Sea - COGITO_mtgs_120412 | ecosystem: Environmental > Aquatic > Marine > Epipelagic | place: Germany:Helgoland, sampling site Kabeltonne... | reverse complement strand
GTCGCCACACTGCATATTAGATAACACATAGTGGACTTGTTCTGCCTTGTCGAGCACTGCGATTCCGTTGAATTTATCAAATCTTTTACCAGCAAAACTTGCTGTTTTTGCCAATGTTGGCGTTGCGGCCATCCCAACCCCTACCGGAATTCTGGTTTCTTGCCATACGACTGTTTTTATCTCCTGAGCAAGATCGTACCAAGTGTCGGTATTATTAAACTTCTCATTAAATTTAAGAAAGGCTTCGTCGACAGAATATATGTGCTGCTTGGCGTATCGAGCCGTTACCTCAAATACTCGCCTTGATAAGTCTGCGTATAGCGCATAGTTTGAAGACCGTATAACGGCACCAGCATTGAAGAGTTGGTCTTTAACCATAAAGTAAGGACTGAAGCTCTTTATGCCTAATTGTTTTGCCGACGCCGACATAGCGCAAATGCAGCCGTCGTTGTTGGTTAACACAACAACAGGTTTTCCTCTTATTGACGGATCAAACACTTCTTCTGCTGATGCGTAAAACGAATTTGCATCGACTAAAGCGTACACAACTTCCCTCCTGCAAGAGGTCTGTGTAATCGAATAGATGAAACCACAATACCTTCCTCTTGATAATCGTCGTCGTCTGCTAGTGGATGAGCGTGTCTATTCGGAGATGCCGAAATTAGTGCTTTTTGCTGCCTATCGATACCTTTACAAATAAATTCACCGTTAAGTGTTGCCACCACAATGTCAAAGTTATTTGTAGGCGCCGCTCTGTCTACTATCAATAGGTCTCCGCTAAATATTCCAAAGCCTTGCATCGAGTCACCTTGTGCCCGACCAATAAACGTGGCACTAGTATGGCTTATTAATAATTCATCTAAACTCAGCGCTACATCGATATACTCATTCGCCGGACTTTCGAAGCCTGATATTCCCGCTCTTATTTTTTCTTTTGCAATTTTCATAAATTAATATACTGTTTATATATACAGTATTATTTCACGAGTTTAAACAAAGATCCAGCGCCTACTCGTGCAGATTCAAATTTAAAAATAAGCAAATGATTTGACTCACTTTTTGAATAAGTCAAAGTATTAGAATGATAAAAGATCGCAGGTCAAAATGAGGGCTAACAAAAGCTTTGCAACAGCTTGATTTGCAGCATGTATACTCAGTAACCTTGGTGGAAGGGCATTCGGTAAGTTTACAGCAAAGTTTGCTATACCTAAAAAATTGCCCCCGTCAGTGACTGAACGAGGGCATTACTAGCCAGTTATGCGCTAGAAACTTTCTCAGCACCCGCTCTTTCTAGAGCGTGCTTTATATCACTCTTATTGTCGCTGTTGTACTCAACGCCAACTAAAATAGACCCTTTCTCAATCGCATTTTCGAAATATTTTATTTCATGTTCAGGAATAAACGCACCTATTATTGCGCCTATTGAACCACCTACCGCTGCTCCCGCACCACCTGCCGCTAACGCAGCAACTAGTGGACCTGCAACTAATAACCCTGCTCCGCCTGTTGCTACTGCACCTACCGCAGTAAATCCTGCCACAACTGCAGCAACAACGCCTGTGCTTGCTGCGCCAATGATACCGCCTTCTGCAGCTTTGCTACCTTCATCAACAGCAAAATCATCTTTAGAGTATGAATCATTAGCAATTACGCTTAGTTCGTTGTGTGATACACCCAACGCTTCCAATGAAAAAATTGCGTCTCTTGCTTTAACTGGACTTTCAAATAACCCGGTAATTACGTCGCTCATAACAGTTCCTTTTAATTAAGTTTTACATTACGTTACGAACATCAGTAAGCAACTGTCATTCCTCTTTAGCAAAGGTCTCACAAAGACTTACATAACAAAGATTATATCGAAATAACGTAATTCATCAGTTGATTATAGTTGGGTACTTTTTTGTAGTTATTTCCAGTCGGTCGGTAAATTCGTTACAAGGCTATTTATTAAAAACTTTAGCTTGGTGAAATTGTACGCGTCGTCAATTTATTGCTGTGTTACTTATGTTCAAAACAGATATATCTTTTGATGATATGTGAGGTATACCTTAGCAGAACTGCGCGTAAATAATGAGGTAAAAGCCTCATCTCGAATGTCTAACCCACCCGTGTATTTGCCAAATGCAGGCATTAACAAAATATCACTAGCACTCACAAAGCTTTTACCAGTTACCTTGCGACTAGAGAGTTTAAAGCTAGATTTAGGATGAAAGTGACCAATAATCTGCGCTTCAGCATTTGCAAAGTCACTAAGTGTTTCGGCTTCATGCACCAAGAGCAGGTTGTCAAGCTGCAGGTAAGCTGCACGTTCGCCAAAAATGGCAGGCGGTATATCCGGGTCGTGATTTCCAAGTATCCATGTCCACTGGGCAATCGAGCTGACTAAATCATTTAGCTGCTTTAAGTCATCGTTTTGCATCCGACTGAGCGCATTTGTGTCGTGTAAACTGTCTCCTAAACAAACTACGTGTTGGCAATCATATCTTGCCATCATAATTTGCATTCTTTTTAAGGTGTCTTTGCTATCAAAGCGCGGCACAGGATTTGCGTACTGCGTTAAAAAACTGCCCTTCTCTAAATGTAAGTCGCTAAACACCAGCAAGTCTTTTTGCGGCCATACAAGTACGCCGCAGCCATCGAGTAACAAGCGTTGACCCGCAAATTTAATAGGAATGACCTGATGATTCATTAACAGTGCTTTAAGTGCATCAGGCGTAATCAAATCGTGTCTTCCCCTATAAGTAAAGCGCGTACTTCATCTAACATCATTTCGGCTTCTTCATACAAACTAGCCTGTTCTAATAGAGCCTGTGTCCCTGCGCCAGTAATCTGTTCGCTGCGCACGTCTAACACAATGGGAATAGACATTGGTGATGGCTTTTCTAAGGCCATGAAGGTAAACGACTCATGATACCTAAATAGCAACGCCGTCGTGCGCTCAATATCGAGTAATTCTCGCTGCGCGTTATCGCGTGTAACTTTCAATAAAATATGGTCTGGATCATATTCTCGTAGAGTGTCGTAAATAAGATCGGTAGAAAAGGTTACCTGTCGCATGGTTTTTTTATTGCTGTGGTACTGCTGCTCAATTAACCCGCTTACCACGGCAACTTGTCTAAAGCTCCGTTTCAGCATGCTGGCTTCCAACATCCAGTCTTCAAGCTCGTCTCCTAAAATATCGGGTGTAAACAAATTAGCAATATCGTCTCGCTCTACTTTTGCCACCGACGAAATCGATAAACCGTAGTCGGTAATTGAGAAGCTCAAAGGCTTTAGATTTCGCTTCTCCATACGCCGCGTAATTAACATCCCCAAGGTTTGATTGGCTTTACGGCCCTCAAAGGTATAGAACAAAATGGCTTGCGCTCCTCTGAATGGAAACTGTTCAATCAGCAGGTTTTGCATGCTGGGCAGTGAACTGAAAGTCTGCTGTAAGTGCAACCATTCGCGCACTAGTTTAGGTAAATCACACCACTGCTCGGGCTTGTTGATAAGGGTTCGAACCGCATCCGCTAAATAGGTAGACAAAGGCATTTGTCCGCCTTGAAAACTAGGTATTTTCGGTTCTTTTCCTTTACCGGGACGTGCTTCCACAATCATGTCGCGAATGCCTTCAAAAACCAATGTTTCGCCTGCAAAATAAAAACTATCACCCTTACTCAACTGCTGCGCGAAATACTCCTCCACTTCGCCCACAATCTTGCCTTGGTGTGAACGGCGTAATCGTTTAACCTTCAATCGGCCGGCTTCAACTATGGTGCCAATGTTTTGCCTGTGGCGCATGATTACGCGCTTATTGGCGGGTGAATATAAGCCTTTTTCCTCAACTAATCTGAAGTACCTTTCATATGCCTTTAGCGCGTAACCACCGTCTTGGGTAAACGAGAACAATTGTTTGAAAGTGTTTTCATCTACACCAGAATACGGACTCGCGTTTAACACCTGCTGGTAAATATCGCTGCTACTTGAAGCTTCACTGCAAACACAGTTCATTATAAACTGTGGCAGAATATCTAAAGCACCTGGCATAGGTGGCTCTCCGTCTAGCTCACCTTTTTTAATTGCTTTTATCGCCGCCAAGCATTCTAGCGATTCAAATCGGTTAGCCGGCACTAAGTACGCTTTAGAAGGTTCATTCATACGATGATTTGAACGGCCTATACGCTGCATCAGCCTGCTCACGCCTTTTGGCGCACCAACTTGAATCACCAAGTCGACATTACCCCAGTCAATACCAAGCTCTAAAGCAGAGGTTGCCACTACCGCGCGTAATTTGCCTGCCCCCATCATTGCAGTTGTTTTCTGGCGCTGTTCTTTACTTAAACTGCCATGATAAATCGCAATAGCCAAGCCTTCGGTATTTACCTCCCAAAGTGCTTGAAAAATGAGTTCGGCTTGAGCGCGCGTATTGACAAAAACCAAACTTGTGTCTGCCTCACTTATGGCTTTTATTATTTCTTTTCGTGCATATTTCGCCATGTAACCACCAAAGGGAATATACTCTTTGCTAGTGAGAATTTTTACGCGCGGCTTTACCCGAGATTTCGCTTTTATAATGCCTGTTGGCTCACCGGTCTCGCCTAGCCATGCCGCCAATGATTCTGGATGTGCAACCGTTGCAGACAAGCCCACTCTTACAAAGCTAGGGTTTAAGAAATGCAGCCTAGCTAAGGCCAGAGACATAAAGTCTCCTCGCTTGGAATTCGCAAACGAGTGGGTTTCATCCACAATCACGCACTTAAGCTTACCAAATATTTGCGGGGCGTCGACATACGACAGCATTAACATAAGCGACTCGGGCGTAGTCAACAATATATTCGGCGGTGATTTACGCTGCTTTTGCCGCTGGTAACTACTGGTGTCTCCGGTTCTAGAACCTACTGTTATCCCCAACGACATTTCCTCAATAGGCAGTTCGAGATTCCTATTTATGTCATAAGTTAATGCTTTAAGAGGTGAAACGTACAGAGTATGCAGGCCAATTTGCTTATTCGACTGACCTTCTTTGATATGTTTGTGAATGTCGATTAAACAAGATAAGAAACCCGCTAGCGTTTTACCACCGCCAGTAGGGGCAATTAATAAACTAGACTGCCGATTAGCAAAGGCACGTACCATCTTTTGCTGATAGGGTCTAATTTTCCAATCGCGGCTGCTGAACCACTCTTTAAATAAAAGGGGGATAACGGCGCGTTTTGCACCTAAAGGTGTTTCAACTGACGACAACTTGTTTCTCCCGTTGAAGTGAATTATTCGACTTTGATAAATACTCTAAAAACACTAAGTAGGTTTATAAGCTTGTGCAAATGCCTCAGAGCATTGATTAAAACTATATTCGTGAAAAATGCTAAAAAAGAATAAACAAATATTTTAATCTTAGCGTAGAAACTAACAGAATTTTTATCAAAAGGCGCGATTGTGCATCCTGAAAAGTGGATAAGAACGGATAAGTATGGGCTTTATTGCAAAGCATTAAATGCCTACATCGACCCAATGCAGCCAGTAGAACACGCTATAATAACCCACGCACATGCCGACCACGCCCGCGCCGGACATAAACATGTCTATGCAACAGCGCAAACTTTAGACATTATGCGTGTCCGCTATGGCGTTGATCACGCTGTACATTTTCACCCCTTAAAATATGAAGAAACCATCAGTCTAGGCAAAGGCAAACTGACCTTATATCCTGCAGGCCACATATTAGGCTCGGCGCAAGTATTGATTGAGTATAAAGGTCAGCGTTTGGTACATACTGGGGATTGTAAAAGGCAGGCTGATGACACTTGCGAACCGTTTGTGCCTATTCCCTGCGATATATTTGTCACCGAGGCCACCTTTGGCTTACCGGTGTTTCAACACCCTCCAATTGAATCAGAAACTCAGAAACTGTTGGCATCTTTAGAGCGCTTACCCGAGTCATGCCATTTAGTGGGTGTTTATGCATTAGGGAAATGTCAGAGATTACTATTAGCTCTGCGAAAACTAGGCTATCACAAGCCAGTATACATTCACGGCGCATTGCTTAACTTATGCAACTTATACCGCGAGCACGGCATAGAGTTAGGTGAATTGATAGAAGTCTCAAGCCTCGCCGATTTGTCGGTGCTTAAAGGCCAAATTGTTTTGGCGCCGCCCTCTGCACTAGCCGACAGATGGTCTCGCAAATTACCAAATGTAATGACGGCAATGGCCTCGGGCTGGATGCAAATTAGGGCACGTAGCAAGCAAAAGCGCGCTGAGTTACCTCTTATCATTTCAGATCATAGCGATTGGCAAGACCTAATCACCACCATTAAGGAAGTTAATCCTAAAGAAGTATGGGTAACCCATGGGCGCGAGCAGGCGCTAGTTCATCAGGCCCAGAAGATGGGCTATAAGGCTAAAGCACTCAGCTTGGTAGGATATGGAGATGATGACGAAGACAGCTACTCTAAAAGTGATAAAAAGATTTCAAGTAACAGTAAAGAGGCAAATTAATAATGCAAAAATTTGCAGACCTCGTCGACAACCTCTATTACCTAAATAGCAATAATGCTAAAGCAGAATTAATCCTTGAATACCTTAGTACTACACCGGACCCTGACAGGGGATGGGCGATTGCTGCCATTGCCGGCACCTTGAACTTCGAATTTTTTAAACGCCGCACTGTAAAAGACATTATTGTTGAAAGAGTCGACCCAATATTATTTGATTTAAGCTACGATTATGTGGGCGAAATGAGCGAAACCGTAGCACATTTATGGTCAACTACCTTAGATGAGCCTATTGACCCAAATACATCACTGCCTAGCTTAAGTAATGTAGTCACTCAATTTTCAAGCTTACCGAAGTTGTCGATTAAACTCTATCTGATTAGTCTGCTTAATATTATGTCACCCACCCAGCGCTGGGCCCTACTAAAATTGGGCACAAGAGGCCTTAGAATTGGTGTGTCGGCGAGGTTTCTAAAGAAAATCTTGGCGCGCTATGGTGCGCAGCGCAATCCACTTATTACCATAGAAGACATAGAAAGAGTGTGGCATGGCGTCCAGCCACCGTATACAGACCTACTCGCATGGCTGGATAATAAAAGCGATATGCCCGACATTAGCAACAAGCTGACATTTCAGCCAGTTATGTTGGCTCACCCAATTGATGACAATACGCTTAATAATATCAAGCCCGAGCTATGGCAGGCAGAGTGGAAGTTCGACGGCATTCGCGCGCAATTAGTTAGTAATCATACCGGCACGGCTTTGTTCAGTCGTAATGGTGATGATATATCTCATAGCTTTCCCGACTTGATCGCGAGTATTGAAGCTAATCCTATAGAAGGCCGATTTGACGGCGAGCTTGTGGCCCTTGAGTCTAATTCGACTGCGCTTCAAGCAAACAGCGAGGTAGATTATAATCAAATAGCCAGCTTCAACCGCCTACAGCAAAGGCTTAATAAGAAGAAACCTAGCAAGGCCTTAATTCAAAGCACGCCGGTAGGACTTATTATTTATGACGCTTTGCAGATTGGTAAAGACGACACGCGCGAGCTGTCTTTGCAAAAACGTTCACAGCTTATAAAAACGCTGCTTGAGCCTGCGAAAACGAAGAATAAACCGGCTCAAGACAGGCCTAACTTATTTGCGTCTGAAAAACTTAAATTTGCGAGCACTGCAGATTTGTTAGACTTAAAAGAGAAAGCCAGTAAGCTTTCTAATGGTTACATTGAAGGGATAATGTTAAAACGTAAAGACGCGATATACGTAGCCGGGAGACCAAAAGGACAATGGTACAAATTAAAGCGCGATCCTAAGCTTATTGATGCAGTTATTATGTACGCTCAAAGAGGGCACGGTAAACGTTCAAGTTTCTACTCTGACTTTACGTTTGGTTGCTGGCAAGAAGACATTTTACTGCCAATTGGCAAAGCATATTCAGGCTTTACTGATGAGGAGTTAAAAAAGCTTGATACTTGGGTTAGGCGCAACACTCTAGGACGTTTCGGGCCCGTAAAAGAAGTCAAAAAAGAATTGGTATTCGAAATAGCGTTTGACGCTGTTGCGCCTTCCAATCGACATAAATCTAAAGTAGCCCTTCGCTTTCCAAGAATTCACAGAATTCGCTGGGACAAGCCTGCAAATGAGGCCGACAAATTGTCGACACTTATTGACATGATCGAAGGGTAATACTTGCTACCAAATCTTGTTCGATTTTACTAGGCTTTTGCAGACGGCCTTGCATTTATTTGCTCATACCAGCGTTGTAAATTAAGCTGGTTATTGGCGATACGGATATCGACTACGCGACCAAAATCGACTGCGCACAGAGCGGTGATATCGGCAATACTAAATTTGTCACCCGCCATAAATTTGTTATCGGCTAAGCGTTTGTCCAAAACACCTAAATACTTTTGCGCATTGACCCCAGACACTTTGCCAAATTCAAAAACGGGCGTCATACGATCCTTAAAATAGCCGGTAGTATGCTGAAAACACATGCCTATTTGATTGAACAGACACATTTCTATTTGTCGCTGCCACATTGCAATAGTGCCTTTTTCAAGAGGTGTTACGCCCATCAAAGCAGGCTCTGGTTGCAAAGATTCAAAATACAAACAAATCGCATCACTTTCGCCGATGCAAGTACCGTCGTCTAGCTCTAATACAGGAACCTTACCTATAGGGTTTTTGGCGCGCATTTCTGGTGACAGATTCTCCCCTTTGGCAAGATTTATCTGAACGTAGTCAACATTTATGTCTTTTTCAGCTAAGAAGATTCTTACTCGGCGCGGTGTAGGCGCGGTGCTGGTATCGTAGATTTTCATGGCTTAGCCGTTACCAAGTAAGTCTTTAAGTTTTTCACCGGCTTTATCTTTAAGCTTTTCAGTTTCTTTCTCGATTTTTTCATTTAGCTTTTTCTTGGCTTCGTCTTTTATGCGATTTTTGGCTTCCACTTTAGCTTGCGCTATTATATTATCGAGCATTGCATTAACAATAGCAGCGCCTACTTTGTCTGCAGGCATCCCGTTTGGTTTGCCTATTGGTCCTGCAGTAAAAGTTGGCAGCGTTACCTCATAGGCGTTAGTCTCTGTAACTAGGTCTCCAATTTGCAACTTCTCAAAATTAAGCTTGAGTCGAACGCCCTCTACCGTAACCTTCTCAACGATAACAAGTGGATTAGGACCACCCTCTTGTTGCGGTTTACTTTCTGTTTTTGGTAAGTTTGCTGCTAAGTTATTTTTCAGCACTATAAGGTTGCCTTGACCATTAGCATCTACTTCGTAAAGTACTTCAGGTGCTTTCACGCCCACGTTTTGAACCACATAGGGCTCAGTCAGGGCTCCGCCTAAATCTAGGGTAATAGATTCGAGGCTAAAAGCGTCTTCTTTACTAAAGCCTGCGGGGTTTTCAACGTCAATGTCGCTAATGGTTAGTCTGCCTTCTGACAAGGCTAAATCTACACTAACTACCGATACTTGCGTGCCTAAGTATTTGCTGCCCTGCTCTTCGATTTGTGCACGAATTAAATCGCCAGCTCCACTTAAAAAATACCACGCAGCGCCACCTATAATGAGCACTAAGACCAATAATACTACTAATACCTTTTTCATAAATTCTTCCTGTATTTCTGGTTGTATGTTGAAAAATTACCTACTGGTAAATAATTCGATTAAAGCCAATCCTATGCAGCGCCTGTTACCGGTTGTTAGTCAAACGCTCGTAAATTTGCACATAATTAACGGCTACACTTTTTGAAGTTCGCCATTTTTTGCTAAATAAATTGTAGCTCATGCCTATTTCGTTAATCAACTTTAAACGAGCAATTGATGCCATGCTGTTAAGCTCAAAGGGCGTTACAAATAAATACCAACTGTGAGTACCTCTAGGCAAGTAACGCATAATATATTCTGCACCTATTATACCTACTATAAAAGATTTTATAGTACGGTTTAAGGTCGCCATAATAAGGCAACCACCTTCTTTGCATAATTTACCACAATGACCGACCAATTCTTTCTGATTAGGTACATGTTCAATCACTTCCGCATTAATAACAACGTCGAAGGGGGCGTCGTTAGTTTGTATAAAGTTTTGGGTGTGCTCGTATAGATAAGTAATATCTATATTCGCGGCATCTGCGTGACGTTTTGCCACCTGAATGCTCATTTCACTCACATCTATACCGGTAACGTCGGCTCCGGCAAGCGCGAGCGGCTCGCACACTAAACCTCCGCCGCAACCTACATCCAAGATACGTAGGCCTTGTAGAGGCTTTTTCTTGTTTTTGTCAAGCTTGTAGTAATCACATATTTGACTAATAAAGAACTCAACGCGGGCACGGTTAAATTCCAAGGCCGTTTTATATTTTCCTTTTGGATTCCACCATTCTTGCGCTAATGCATCAAACTTAGCGATTTCTTGAGGGCTATAATTGCCGCTTTTATCACTGTGTTCACTAACAGACGAATTTTTTTTAACAGAAGTAAGCTTACTCTTATCTAACATCGTATAATCACTATCCTCGTTAATATTGTTTTATCACTATACTCAAAGGGGCAATTTTATGGCCAATCAATTGAATGTACTTGGCACTCGCCTGCAGCTATGCTGTGGCAACACTGGCTTCACCCGTGAGGGGTTTTGCTATGTGCCTGAATCGGACCTAGGCAACCACAGCGTGTGCGCCATTATGACCGATGAATTTTTACAATTTTCTAAAGCACAAGGCAACGACCTTATTACCCCTAAACCTGAATACGACTTCGAAGGACTTAAAGCAGGCGACAAATGGTGCTTGTGCGCCATTCGTTGGTATCACGCCATTGCTGCTAAAGTTGCACCGCCCATAGTACTTGAAGCAACAAACGAAAAAGCCTTAGGGGTCGTATCATTAGAAGTACTTAAAGCTTATGAGTTCAAGTCAAAAGCGTAACTACTAATTATGTTTTATCTTGCTCCTTATGCCAAGCGTCTAGTTGATGCTTAGCTAAGGCATCTATTTGCCCTTTATTTTGTGACACCCACCACGTCTCTAAAAGTCTAACATTGCGTCTATTTGCTTTAAAGAACATATCGACAATGTCACCAAGTATTGGTACGAAACCTAATCCGTAATCGATTACCGCATTTCTTATCATTTTATATTTAAGTCCGCCCGGCATGCCCATTTTATGACCAAGGTGAACAATTCGCATCGATGCGAGCAACATGATCGTGTCACCGATGCCGGGAATAAGTCCGACTAAAAAATCTAAACCGACTCGAAAGTTAATGAAGGGTATTTTGACCGCTGTATCGAGTACATTTGCGAGTGACTGTGCTTTCAACAGTTCTTTTGGTGCTTTGAAGCTTGGATCTAATTTAACTTCAGTTTTTGTACTATCCAGTGGCTGAAAAGTTTGCACATCGCTAGAACCGTCTGATTGCAAAGACGTCGCCTCAATTACACTATCAATGATTTGTGAAGGCTTCTCACCGCTCATATTTTTGCTCCCTTCTCTTTTGCTCGCTTATCTCGAAGGTTGAACTTATCTTCATTGTCATCGGCATTAGTTACTTGCCAACCTTGCATATTAGACTGAAGTAATTGAAACAACATATCAAGATGGTCCTCGCTTGCGTTTAAACACTCAATGTACTCATAGCGCTGGCCACCGTTTTCTTCAAAGTACTCACGGTTTTCTTCACCAATTTCTTCTATTGTTTCTAAACAATCAGCAGAGAAACCAGGACAAATAACTTGAACAGATTTGACGCCCTTACTTGGAAACCCTTTTAAGGTCTCATCCATGTAAGGCCTTAACCACTCCTCTCTTCCAAAACGCGATTGAAATGTGGTCATGTACTCATCACTTTGCAAGCCGAGTGCTTGTGCAACTAAACGAGTCGTTTTATGGCACTGACAGTGGTAAGGATCGCCATTTAGCAAATAACGTTTTGGGATACCGTGATATGAAAACAGCAACTTGTCTGGTTTATCATGGGTTTCCCAATGCCGTTTAATAGAGTCCGCTATGCATTGAATATAAGGTTGGTGATCGACATACTGATTAATAAAGCGAAATTCAGGAAGCCACCTTCGCTTCAAAAAATCATGCGCTATCGCATCGAAGGTCGACCCCGTGGTAGATGCACAATATTGAGGATATAAAGGCAATACAATGATCTTGCGCGCACCTGAGTTCAACAAGTTTTCAATTGCGCCGTTTATACTAGGCTCACCGTAACGCATCGCAAAGTCTACAATCACCTCGTTGCCCCAACCTTCTGTAAAACGCTCGGCCAAGCCCTTTGCCTGATTGCGAGTGTGAACTAGCAGTGGAGAGCCCTGTTCACTCCATACAGTTTTGTAGGCCTTGGCAGAGCGCTTTGGTCGTAGCTTAAGAATAACTCCGTTTAAAATAAACCACCACAGGAGCTTCGGTAGTTCGACCACACGAGGATCAGACAAGAACTGCTTTAAATATGGCTTTAAAGCTTGCTTTGTGGGAGCTTGAGGCGTGCCTAAATTAGTAACTAGCACACCAATTTTATCTGCTTGAGCGTGAGTGAAGCCAGTCTGAGACTGATATTTCATATTTAATCTTTTAAAAACCTTTATTATGAATGTGGGTACGTAAAGTTTGCAAATTTGGACTGCATTGCCATTAGCGATTAACGATAGTTACCATTAATCACTAATTAAACTCTTTCATGCATGAAGCTTCTACCTAAATATACATTTGCGTTTTTTGCGCGCGTAAATTTAAGGAGCGGGGTAGTAAGTTGGCGCACCGGGCCCAACTGGGAAGCCAAAGACAAACACCCAAAGGTAAAAGAGAATTGTCCACCCCATCATAAACACCAATGAATATGGCAACATGGTAGCGATTAGGGTACCAATACCTAAGTCTTTCTTATACCTCACCCCAATGGCTAAAATTAAGCCAAAATAACTCATCATAGGCGTAATAACGTTAGTAACAGAATCGCCAATTCTGTATGCGGCTTGAATAACCTCTGGCGAATAACCAATAAGCATCAACATAGGCACAAATATCGGTGCGGTAATGGCCCATTGTGCCGACGCACTGCCCAGAGATAAATTAACCAAACCGCACATTAAAATGAAAATTACAAAGACTTCAGGTCCATCTAAACCTGTTGCTTGCAGAAAAGCTGCCCCTTTAACTGCAAGCACCGTTCCTAAATTCGTCCATTTGAAAAATGCCACAAACTGCGCCGCGAAAAACACAAGAACTATATATAAACCCATTGAGCTCATCGATTTAGACATTGCATCAATTACGTCTCGGTCGTTTTTCATCGTCCCTGCAATTTTACCATACACAAAACCCGGTATAGCGAAAGTGACGAATATATAGACGACTATGCCTTTTAAAAACGGCGAATCCTTTATTAGGCCTGTTTCTTGGTTTCGAAGCACACCGTTTTCGGGCACTACGGTTAAGGCTAAAATACCTAGTAGCACTAAGAATGTAACGCCCGCCCATTTCATCGCCTTAATTTCAAGCGAGGTGGGTCTGTTCATTTGTTGTTTCCCCAAGTCAATAGTTGCGTCACTGGGGTTATACTTGCCTAGTCTGGGTTCAACTATTTTTTCGGTGACAAATGCGCCCATTGCTGCAACCAAAAAGGTACTTACAATCATAAAGTACCAATTTACTTCGGCGCTAACCGTATAGTCTGGATCAATAATATTGGCCGAGCTTTGAGTGAAACCTGCCAGTAAAGGGTCTACCGTACCAATGAACAAATTTGCGCTGTAACCTGCTGATACGCCTGCGAATGCAGCAGCTAATCCTGCCAATGGATGGCGCCCCAAGGAATGAAAAATCATTGCAGCTAGCGGAATCATGACCACATAGCCAAGCTCCGACGCGGTGTTTGAGATTACCCCAGCAAATACGATAACCACGGTAACCATGCGCGGCGACGCATTCATTACCATAGACCGCATGATAGTGCTTAGCAGACCTGAATGCTCCGCAAGCGAAACGCCTAACAATGCAACGAGAACGGTACCTAGAGGCGCAAAACCAGTAAAATTAGTCACTAAACCCGTGACAATTTGCCGCAAACCATCACCATTTAGTAATGAAATAACCTCAATGACGCCGTCAACTTCTCTCCCCCTAGCGCCCACAGGCCGAGGATCGAGCACACTAACGTCGAAGTATCCGAGAATACCGCTCAAAATAACAATGAAAATAGCCAATGATGCAAACAAAGTAATAGGGTGTGGCAGTAGATTCCCCAACCATTCAACCGTTGCTAAAAATCTTGAAAACCAACCGTTTGGACTCTCACCTTCCGCTTTGCTCGGAGTATTATTACTAGACAAAATAACCTCTTTAATGGGTAATGTTTGCAAGCAAAATCTTGTTGCAAAAGAGCACAACGGTTTTGCTTTACCTTTAATCGTATTTGCTTGTCATTTGTCGTAGAGTATGAAAAACACTGCGCCCAAATTATCGTTAGATTTTAAATCCTTAAGGCAGACTACCAAGAATATTTAGTTTTTTCATTGCTTAATCTTACGGTAAACGTGTTTTTGTAGAATATTTCCACTAAAAACTATCAAAATGAAGCAATTTGGTTCATATTATAGGAGAAAAGTAGTTTGTGCATGCGTGATATTCTAAAGACAAACCAACACAAAACAACGCCATTTACGAGGGATATGCATTATGGCTACCAAAAAGTCTTCAATTAGCAACGACACGGCATCAAACGATGCTTTCGGAGAACTCGAGCAACTTAGGCTAATTGTATTTGGTCAAGCGAAAGTAGAGTTGGAAGCTAAAATTGACTCACTACAGCAAAATTTAAGCGCTGAAATAGTAGAAATGAGTGCGCAATTTTCCGCAAACTTAAGTGACCTGCATAAGAATATGGACGCTCAGTTTAAAGCGCTCTCAAACGCTATTTCAGATGTAGACAGCAGCCGCGAAGCTAACAAGGTGGCGCTAGATGAAACGAACTCAGTATTGTCAAGTCAACTCGAAATGGCCGAAAATGCAAGTAAAGACGATTCTGATCTTATCCACAAACGCATTGACGAAGAGGTGAATAAACTGGAAAGCACCGTCGACGCCTCGATGCACGATATTTTAGCGCAGCTTGAACGCGTGACGACAGAACTCACCAGCTCGAAAACTGACCGCAAAACGCTAGCACAACTGTTAGCTACGATGGCAAGTAACTTAGACGCAGACAATTAAATACTAATTGCTATCATGAAGAGCAACGATTCAGATCCTAAAAATATCACTAATGACAAATTAGTACTCGATGAGCCCACGCCTGACGGCGCATCTGTAGATTTTGCGGCAAACGCTAGTGATGATGAGGATAAACTCATTCAAGCACAAAAAGATCTGAATACTATAAGGCATATAATTAATACTGAAGCCTTCGCCGTTGAGGAACTGAGACGTAAACAAGAAGCACGCCATAACGTGACAGAAGTGGTAAGCGAAGCGCTAAGCGACCGGCAACAACAAGATGACAGCGTAAGTAATATTCTAATCCCGATTGTCGAGCAATCTATAGAAAAATCCATACAGCAAAATCGACAAAGATTCATTGATTACCTATATCCGCTAGTAGGAGATTTGGTCAGAAAGTTTGCTACCGTATTTTTACGAGATTTCATTGAAAAAACGAATGAATTAATTGAAAATAGTTTAACCATAAAAAGCATCAATTGGCGCTACCGAGCTTGGCGATCGGGCCTTTCGTTCTCGCGTTATGTGGCCTCACAAGTATACGCGTTTCAAATTCAACAAGTACTGTTAATTCATAAACACACCGGCATACTGCTCAATGCAGTTAGTCTAAATAACGAAGTCGATGAAAATTCAGATTTAGTGTCGT
>Ga0115567_10003327_pt1 | contig 15856 bp, 9 predicted proteins | sample COGITO_mtgs_1204_2_FD_88679 | JGI IMG/M metagenome (GOLD analysis project Ga0115567, IMG submission 88679) | Pelagic marine microbial communities from North Sea - COGITO_mtgs_120412 | ecosystem: Environmental > Aquatic > Marine > Epipelagic | place: Germany:Helgoland, sampling site Kabeltonne... | reverse complement strand
GCAGGAAATTGTGGATGTACGCAACGGGCGGCTTGCAATTTCTCACCTGCGGCGGGCGACGACGATGGCAGTTGCCTTTATCCTGGAGATGAGTGCCAAGCTGCTGTGGGAAGCGATTACTACTTCTATTCGGCTACTTGTGGTTGTGGAACAGCCAGCACATGGAACCAGCTTTGGTTTGAAGATTTTCTAGCAGGAGCATCCATAGCTGATGGGACGCCAGCGGCGATTGCAAACGACATGGGGTATTTGGGCGCCACGGATACGGACAATATTCTGTCCAGTGGAATCAATGAGTGGAGCGTTTCCTTTGATGATGCCACGGTAAATAACGGCAACCTCTCGGATGGTACTGAGCCGACCAACTTTTGCACCAAGAGTTACAGCGGGGGCAACGGAACAGAATTTGATGCTTATCAGCTGCAGGGCATTGAGGCCCGATGGACTACGGAGAGTATAGACGTCTCCAGTTATGGTAAAGTATTCGTGCAAGGCACGTGGTCGGCGGATGGAACCATTGGAGCGTCTGACTATTCCAAGGTGTATTTGATTGAGGATGGTGTCGTCCCAGCTGCGGCTTCGGACTCGGTTGTAGCCGCTATTTCTGGTGGTGCATGGCCTTCTTTTGCGCCTTTCTCGGTCGTGAAGACCACCACGGCCAGCACGGTGGCGGTCCGCATGGCGCTGAAAAACACCACTACTTATCGATCATTCGATGACATTGAAGTATCCGGTTGGGGCGTGAAGGGCTGTATGTCGCCGGATGCCAGCAATTACAATGCCTTGGCTGAGGTGGACGATGGCTCCTGCACATTTACTTTGGCTTACAGCCGCTACAGTGGCGGCTTCTCGAGTGCCATTTGGGCGGGTTCGGATTGCGCGGACAATTCTTGCTTGGATCAGGAGTACGTGGAGATGCGTGCTGTGGATGTGCTCAGCGCCGATGCCAGTACCAACCTGAATTTCAGGGTGACTTCCGGAACGACGGTGACGGTCGACGGTACCCAGTTCAATGCTGTAACGGGGCGCATGGATTTGTATGTGCGGGACTTGTGGGTAGAAGATGGGGGACTCATTAATCTGCCTGCGGGGTACGAGCTGAAAGTCATGGGGACGTTTACCGCCGAGGACAGCGACCCATTTACAGGGACCGGAATGGCATGTTTTCTCGGAGACTTCACCATCCCAGACGGTGAAGGAGCACCCGACAGCGTGGGCCTCGGAAATGTGGACTTCCCCGCTACTTCATCGTTGACATTGCCCAATGGAAAGGTGGTCACTGTGAGTGGAAATGTGGCGTTTGAAGCCGTGCCCCCGTTGAGTGTTACAGGTAAGATTGTGATGAACGGTAACGGCCCACAGTCCATTTCGGGTGCAGGGGCCACGTTTGATGAGTTGGAGATTGCCAATACCAATGTTAATGGTGTGTCGCTGTTGGACAATGTGCGGATCAAAGCGCGCATGGCCATCAAGGAGAATGCCAATTTTGATGCCGGCACATCGTACATACGCTTTTCATCGGATGGCAACAGCAATGCGCTGCTCGACCCTGTTCCAGCTTCGGCCACCTTTATCGGCAGCAGCGGAGCGCGGGCGGCGAATCAGTCGCAAGCCACCGCCGTGCGGGCCGAGGTGGAGCGCTACATCGCCCCCGATGATGATGGCACAACCTATTGGGGATACACTTTGTATGGGAGCCCTGTGAATAATGCCACTGTGAGTGACCTCAATACAAGTGAGGACTTTTACACTTCAGGATGGCCTGGTTCCGCGTATCCAAATTCCTCGTCAACAGTGTTGTTTTGGAATGAGGTGACCGGACAAATTGAAAGTCCTGCTTCTGAGAACGAGAGCATCAGCGATCGCGGGTGTTGGGTTATGGCTTATGGATCGCAATCCCCAACCATGATTGCGATTGGAGGATTGAATGACCACAAAATTGGAGGAGTCGCAAAGGACTTTACAGTGACGCGACAAGGGCCTTCGGCAGAATTTGAGGGTTGGAACTTGGTCTTCAACCCTTACCAGGCAATTCTCGATTGGGATGCTGTGATTGATGCATCCAGTGGCAACAATGCTGTGGTGGAGGATCAATTTGCGGTGTATGACACTCAGGATAAGCGTTTCCGGAGGTATGGCAAGAGCACAGCTGGGGTTACCTGGTCCAATGCACAGGAGGCCGGTGAGGATTCGTTGGCCATGCGCTACATCAATCCCGGTCAGGGCTTCTGGGTGCGGGTAAAAGATGGGGTGAGCAGTGGAACCTTGAGCTTGGACCCAACGATGGTTGACAATGATGCAACAGCCGTTGGATTTATCCGAAATGCGGAGGAGGGCACAGCCAATGTCTTGGTGGAGTTTGAGAATGCATACGGGGCGACGAGAATGTTCCTTGAGTTTTCAGAAAACGGTTCCATTGAAGAGTACCGAGATGGCGATATGAGCTTTATTCGGTCGACATCCATCAGATCCGGTGAAGGTGCTTTCATCGTGGGCGATCAGAAGTATGTAGCCAAACACCTGCCGCTTGAGGCTTTTGATGGTGAGTTGTTTGTTGAATCCAAGGCCAATTTTGCCACAACCATGCGTGTGGTGGAGACCAATGGGCAAATGCCGGTCTGCGCTCACATTGTGGATCATGTGACGGGTGAAGTGTTGGTCTTGCAGGAAGGCGAGGAATTGAACTTCACCTTGGAAGGGGATGTCGCGGAAGCGGGACGATTCACATTGCATTCCGTGCCATTCGGTGCGGTTGAAGGCTTGGCTCCTGACTGTCCCGATAGCGAAGAAGGCATGATTTTGCTTGAGTTGGGTGAAGCGGTGGCTGACCTGACGGTGACGGATTACAACACGATGGAAATCGCAGCGACATTGTATCAGCAGACAGGTATGGTGGAACTGCCCATAGCGCCGGGTGAATATGCGGTCATGATGAATGCGGAAGAAGAGAGTTCACTGTGCAGGGGAGGACGACGCCAGGTTGTGGTTGCCCCTGGGGAGCAGCCCGAACTTTTGGGTGTGAACCCCATGCCGTCTGAGTGCAATCAAGGAGCAGCTTCGTTGGCTTTCGAGCTCTACGGCAGTGGAGACTACCACACCGAACTGATGCAGGGCAATGCCTCAATCTGGTCGGAGACATTGGCTGCAGGTGAGCACCTTCTTGAAGACATCGTTCCGGGTGAATACATGTTGAAGGTGGACCACACTTGTTTGCAAGACTTTGAATGGGTCTCGTTGTGGGACGATGATGTGCCGAGTGTGGCCTTGGAGTACAGCGGATTTGTCCAGGCAGAGGCCAACGGCGGAGCGTGGATTGAGGCGGCTTGTCCATCGTGCACCACCGGTGAAGGGTTTGGATACGCGTGGTTCTTGGATGGGGAAGAGGTCGGATCCGATGCGCCTCTGGCAGTGCGGGTCGAGCAAGTAGGCACGTATTCCTTGGAGTTGATGACCTATGGATTCAACTGTGATGCCTCCGCCGATTTCGAAGTGACTGTAGGTAAGTACTTGACTGCCTCTCCTGAGGGGCTGCATTGGTTGGGGCCACAAGGCGGTCAGTTGGGCGTTGTCTTCTCTGAAGCATGGGCAGGTGTGGAATACAACTGGTTTGATGCTTCAGGCCGTTTGGTCGAAAAAGGCCGAATTCCATCCGCATTGGGTGAGGTGTTCATTCAGACCCCCAGCGTGAGAGGGTGGGCCACCCTTGAGATCAGGGGCGCCAATGGCCAGTTGGCCCGCTGGGTTGGGGTGCTGTAAGACGGAAAGAATTGACAAGAGATGGGGGCCTGGGGTCCCCATTTTTTTTGTGCCATTTTTTGCACAATGCACAATTTTTTGGCGACGAAAGATTAAATTCTACTGCTGAATTCGCCTTTTTGTTCGATTAACTCGTATATTTGTAGACGAGATTACATCTGCTGCCAATGAAACTCAATAATTTCCTCCTTGCTTTGCTGCTGTTTGCAGCACCTGCGGCTTTTGCGCAGGTAACGCTGTATTCCGAGGATTTCTCGGACAATGCAGGCGCTATTGCTTCTCAGACTGTCTACACCCCCTCGTCAGCTGATCGTTATTCCTGGGGTGTCAGTGGGGTGCCTGGGGGACTCAACATGTCTGCAGGGAATTTGGGTTGGACGTCAGCGCTGGAAACATCCACTTGGGTCTCAGAGTCTGTTTTTGTTGCGGGATATTCTGCTCTGAAGCTCAATGTTTCCATGACCGAGGCAGGCAGTTTTACAGGGTCGGACAGTGTATACGTGTACATCGTTGAAGACGGAACTGAGCGTTTGGTTTCCTCGCAAGTGGGCAATGATTTCGAATCCTTGGCCATATCAAATGAAGCGTGCACGGCCAATGTGAGTTTACAGGTAAAAATTCTCGTTCACAATGGGTTCACCTGTGCGGTTTATTTGGATGAAGTCTCCATTACCGGGACCTTGGATTTCACAGATGTCGATATGGATGGCGTTGATGATGCCAGCGACAGTTGCATCGACATGGATGCGGATGGGACTTGTGACAATGTAGATGCGACGGTCATGCTGATGGAGGAGGACTTCTCGGCTTATGCCATTGGTACAGGAATTGAGGGTTCGGTTGCGGGAACAGATGAAGAAGGCATCGCTCATGTCGAGGGTGTCACCGCTGCAGGTGCCCCGGGTTGGTCCTTGATGGGTGGAAAACAGAAAAACAGCGTTTCGGTGCGCAGCGCAGCGGGCGAAAGTTATTTGAGGTACAACCGTACAGGAAACGCCACAACGGATTCAAATTATGTAACGCTGATGACGCGTTCTTTTGACTTGAGCAAGATTACGGATCCCCGGGTGCGGTTGATTGGTAGTGAAATCACTGATTTTGTGAATGCTGACAATGTCGCTGGTGGGCTGGTTTTGGTATTGATTGAGGACGGCGTTGAGCGTGAAATGTTTCACGTACATGGGGAATTCACCGCAGTAGATTCTATTGTAGCGACCACCGCCACCAATAAGTTAATCGTGGTGGTCAAGGGATATGCTCAATCTGAGTCGTTTGTCCAATTGGAGCAAATCTCTGTATATGGAGGTTATTGCCAGACGGGAAAAGACGGGAATGGCGACTGTCAGGATATAGGTTGTACTGATCCGCGTGCTTGCACTTACAGTGCGCTGGCCATTACCCAGGATGTCAGCAAATGCAAGTACTTGGGTGATGCCTGCGACGACGGGGATGCGGCTAATTTTTCTGATTTGTACAAGAATGCAGGTGATGGAACGTGCACTTGTGAAGGATTTGATTTGCAGACTGTTTATCTAGAGAATTTCGCCGCGAATGGCGCTGCCCAAGGCGGGCTTGATTACGGTTATGATGGTTCGGTTGATCTCGATGGGGACGCTACAGTAAACGAGGACAATGCGGCCCTTGAAACGGAATGGTCTTTTGATTTCGAGAATGCCGACATAGGCACAGGAGAAGGCGTTAGTCCATCACCTTTCTACTTTGCGACGAAGGTTCAGGACTCGGATACGATCATGAAGGCGCTGAATACCACTGGCGATTACATGCGTTGGACCACGCGATCGATTGATGTTTCTGCATTCGATAGTGTTTATGTATCGGGTCAGTTGATGGGGCTTGGAAACCAGGCTGCATCCGATTATGCTCACTTCGGATGGGAGGATGGAGGCACATTGCAATCGCCTCTGCTTGCTGAAATTACTGGGGTTTCGAGCGCAACGCTGACGGTAAACGAGAAGATATTGGTTTCTTCAGGGACCCTTGGTCTACAAGTGGAAGTGGAGACCAATACTTCCGGAACCAACTCAGTATCCGCTTATGGTTTTGATGACGTGGGGGTTTCTGGATTGAAGAGAGGTTGCACGGATCCCGATGCCAGCAACTATGAAGCGGCTCCGACGGATGGCTTTTTGGCGCGCAGTGATGATGGTTCATGTGTATATGATTGGACTACCTCGTACAGCAGGAAGGATGGAGAATTCGATGAAGTGATTTGGGGAGGTAAGCCCTGCAGTGAAGCGGGGTATGCTTGTGGCTCTTCCAGTGTTTACATCGATGTGCATTCGGTCACTGAGAATGGCACCCGCCACGCGGTCATTTCTGCCAATACCAAGCTGACGGTACCTGCGGGTAGCTATGCTTTGGGGGAACTGACCTTGGAATCTGGCGCTGAATTGGCCATTCCCGATGGGTTGACCTTGACGGTCAATGGTGATTTCCACCACCAAGGGGGAACGATTTCCGGCACGGGCCGGGTCATCGTCAAAGGAGAGATGGACGTGGCCAGTGGGGTCACCAGCGTTGAAGTGCACGACTTCACCTTTGCCACCGGTGGGTCGTTGAACCTCACGCAAGGCGATACCCTCCGTGTAAAGGGCGATTTGACCATTGATGATGGCAGTGCCATTGCAGGACGTATGGAACTCGCCGGTGCATCCGCCCAGACGGTTTCTGGACTGGATGTGCGGTTTGACACGCTGCGCATTGCCAGCGCGGGGGTGACTTTTGCTGCCGACGCACAAATCGACGGTGTCCTGGACATTGACCAAGGCGTGGTGGAAATGGATGGCAACACGCTCACATTCTCCTCTGACGCCAATGGCACGGGCATGCTGGACAAAATCGCCTCTGGTGGTGCCAGCTTGGAAGACAACAACACGGGCTCCCAACAAGCAGCAAGTGCTGTCGTTAAGCGTTACATCGCCCCTGATGGTGATGGTGTTACTTTTTGGGGATACTCGCTGGTAGGAAGTCCATTGGATGGGGCGAGCATTGGGGATTTCGCGAATGCGACCGATTTCTATTACTCTGGAGTCGAGGGATCGGATTATCCAACTTCGTCTTCTACAGTCCTGTTTTGGGACGAAAAGGGCGGTGCCATTGTGAGTCCGGGTACGGCAAATACCCCCATGGACACTTTAGGTGGAGGAGCTTGGGCCATGTCATATGGTAGCCAGAACCCCACCTTGCACAGTGCGGGGAAGTTGAGAAGCCACGTTGACGGGGCCAGTGTCTCGACAGACCTTACCCGCACCCCGGGAAGTAATTTCGAAGGTTGGAACCTGATTTGCAATCCTTTTCAGGCATACCTCGATTGGGATGCGGTCATTGACCATGGCACAAACTCCAGTTTGATTGAGGATCAATATGCCATCTACGACACCCAGTCCAAACAGTTCGTTCGGTACTCCAAGACCAACGGCTTATTGACTTCAGCCCCCAAGTACATCCAGCCCGGTCAGGGGTATTGGGTGCGCATGAACCACGCTACGGATACAACGGGCACGCTGTCTATTCCTGCATCTGCAATCGCAGTGAACGCGGACAATGTGGACTTTGTGCGTTCGGACGATGAGGGTGTCTTTGATGCGACGTTGCTGCTTGAAATTGAGAATGTCTACGGCGTGGGCATGGCTTCGGTCAGCTTTGGTGAAGCCGGATCCGTCGAATACAATCGGGACCACGACTTGAGCCTCATGCGTTCTACATCGATCAATAAAAGCCGCATGGGCGTCCTCGCCGGTGGAGAATGGCCCTGTGTCTCAAAAGCCTTGCCTGTGGACGCTGAGGCGAACTTGTTTGTACAAACAAAGGCAAACAAGGAAACCACGATGCGTGTGGTCGGCTTCACTGAAGATGCGGAGGTCTGCGTGACGATCACGGATACCGAGACCGGTGAGGTGATGGTGTCGCGGGTTGGCGATGAAATGACATTTACGCTGCCCGCTAATGAGGCGGCTGAAGGCCGGTTTGTGCTGCGGGTGCGGCCCAGTGCACGCGTTTCAGCGCGCCCGCCGAGCTGTCCGGAGCTTGAGGATGGCCGCGTGTCGGTGACGGTCGGTGAGGAGCCCACAAACGTGTTGCTCACCGACGGAGGATACAATGTGCTCGAGCAGGTGCTCGGCGCTGTGGATGTGGCCGTATTTGAAGGACTGCTTCCAGGTGAGTACGGACTGGTAGTGGCCGGTCCCGATATGATGTGCGGCACTGAGCACCGTTTGTTCCAGATTGGACAAGGCGAGGAGCCTGAGTTGCTCGGCCTCGACTGGACGGTGCCCGCTTGCAATGCCGGCGAGGTGAGCCTTGATTTCGAACTCTATGGCCATGGTGATTTTGAGACGTCCTTGAGGTTGGGCAACCAAGCGGTTTGGTCCAACATGGAGCAGGGCGGCGAGGTGTCCATCGCTGGATTGTCTCCAGGCACCTATGCCTTGGAGGTGGACCATGTCTGTCTTGAAGAGACGGTGGTCTTGGATCTGTTTGATGAATCCGCTGTAGCGGCCGAAGCCGTGTACGATGCCGTTGTGGTCATGGACCCCATCGGAGGTGCCGCTTTGGAGGCATTCCCGGCATGTGTAGGAGAGGACGATTACCGTTGGCTGGTCAATGGCGAAGTTGTGGCAGAAAATGAGCCGCTTTTCCACCCTGTGGATGCCGTTGGCGAGTACACTGTGATGCTGGATGCGTGGAACAGCAGCTGTTCCGATATGACAGCGTTGGACTTTTTGGTGGTCAATTGGAACGAAGCACGCCTGCTCGAAGCGCCGGTTACGGTGCGCGAGGATGCGACCCACTGGTCTTTGGTGTTTGGCAGCAACCTGGGCTTGACCCAATTGCGGATGACCGATGCCGCTGGCCGCACAGTGTGGTCAGGTCAGGTACAAGCTGAGGAAGGGTATATCTACCGTGTAGAGCGCCCCCAAGTGGCCGGAACCTATGTGATGCAAGTCACGGGCAATGGCGGGCAATGGGGCTTCCCGCTGCTCAACGCTGGATTCTAACCCCAGTACATATCCCGCTCGGATTTTGCGCCGGGCCGTTCAGATGCACTTGAAGTGGTCGAACGGCTCGGCGCAGTCGTTACAGCGGTAGTGGGATTTGCATGCTGTAGAGCCGAAGAGGCTGACCAGGGTGGTGTGGGCGCTCTTGCATTTGGGGCAAGCCACTTCCGGTGCTTCGCCGTTTAGCGCGCGTTTGTCGGTGGTTTTGCCAGGAGGGGCAATGCCATAGGCTTCCAGCTTGTCGAGGGCGGCAACGGTGAGCCAATCGGTGGTCCAGGCAGGGGCGTAGACCAGTTCCACGGTCATGGTCCGGTTTTCCTCACGGGCCAATGGCGTCAGGGCCGCCTTGATGTCGTCGGTGATGGCGTCCATGGCTGGACAGCCCATGTAGGTGGGCGTAATTTTTACGAGTACGGCAGAATCCGTGCATTCGACGCCGCGGACGATGCCCATCTCCACGATATTCAGCACCGGGATTTCCGGGTCTGGAATTTGCTGCAAAACGGCCAGCCAATCGTCGGCTGAACGCGTCACCATTGGGCGTCGGGATAAGTGCGGGGCAGGACTTGCATCTCGGCGAGCAAGAAAGAGAGCTGCTCGGTATGTCGGCCTTCCCGGCCCCCGGTTTGTTCGGGCACAGCAGGCGGGCGCTCCAGTCCGGCTGCGGCCAAGGTGCTGTCCAGTTCGGTGGTCCAAGGTGCCCTCAAAGCGGTGGGGTCGGCGCCCCAACCTTCGGCTGTGGCCTGGGCGGTCACGGCGTCCGCGTAAAAGAGGTCGCCTGCGTAGGGGAGCAGATCGTTTAGGCTCTGCTGCACCTTGTCGTGGCTTTCTTCGGTGCCGTCACCGAGTCGGAGCATCCAAGCCCGGCTGTGGCGCAAGTGGTAGGCGCTTTCCTTGGCGCTCTTGCGCGCAATGGCGGCGATTTCCGGATCGGAGGAGCTGGAGAGGGCCGCATGGAGGGGCACAGCGTAGGCGTCAAACAAGAATTGGCGGACAATGGTGTCGCCGAAGTGGCCGTTGGGCCGCTCGCAAAGCTGTGCGTTGCGGAAGTCCGCTTGGTCGCGAAAGAAGGCGAGCTTGTCCTCATCGCGGCCGGCGTCTTCGGCTTTGCCCGCAAGGGTCAGCCAAGCGCGGGCCTGGCCGATTTGGTCCAGTCCGATGTTGGTCAGGGCAATGTCCTCTTCGAGCACCGGGCCGTGGCCCGTCCACAGTCCCAGCATCTGTCCCAAGATGAGGGCGTCATCGCCGAGGCGGAGCAGGTATTCGAAGCGCGCGTTCATGGTGGCGCCCATTTACATGTTCTTGACCTCGTCGGGGAGGTCATAAAAGGTGGGGTGGCGGTAGACCTTGTCGTCTGCCGGGTCAAACATGACGTCCTTTTCGTCGGGGGAAGAGGCGGTGATCTCGCTGGCGGGGACCGCCCAAATGCTCACTCCCTCTTGGCGGCGGGTGTAGACGTCACGGGCGTTTTCGATGGCCATCTCTGCATCGGCGGCGTGCAGTCTGCCTACGTGCCGGTGGGAGAGTCCCTGCCTGCTGCGGATGAAGATTTCCCAAAGGGGCCACTGTTGCTTTTCCACGGCGTTGGGGTTTAAGCAGCGGCGGTGTTGGCATCGGCCTTTCGGCTGGCGCGTTTTTGGGCATGGGCGGCTGCGGCCTCTCGGACCCAGGCGCCGTCATCCCATGCTTTGCGGCGGGCTTCGAGCCGTTCCTTGTTGCAGGGGCCGTGACCGGCGACCACGCGCTTGAATTCAGACCAATCGATTTCGCCGATGTCGTAATGGCCGGTCTCCGCATTCCACCGCAGGTCGGCATCCGGAATGGTCAATCCAATGAGCTCAGCTTGGGGCACCGTCAGGTCCACGAATTTCTGGCGCAACTCGTCGTTGGAGAAGCGCTTGATGTTCCATGCCATGGATTGCGCGCTGTTGGGGCTGTTGTCATCCGGAGGACCAAACATCATCAACGATGGCCACCACCAGCGGTTGAGGGCGTCTTGTGCCATCGCCTTTTGCTCAGCCGTGCCGCCGGCCATGTTCATCATGATCTGAAAGCCTTGGCGCTGGTGGAAGCTCTCCTCCTTGCACACGCGGACCATGGCCCGGGCGTAGGGGCCATAGCTGCACTTGCAGAGTGGCACCTGGTTCATGATGGCGGCACCGTCCACCAACCAACCGACGGCGCCGATGTCGGCCCAGTTCAAGGTGGGGTAGTTGAAGATGCTGCTGTACTTGGCTTTGCCGCTGTGGAGGTCGGCGATGGTGTCGTCGCGCTGCACGCCCAGCGTTTCGCAAGCGCTGTAGAGGTAAAGGCCGTGTCCGGCTTCGTCTTGGACCTTGGCCATCAGGATGGCCTTGCGCTTCAGGCTCGGGGCCCGGCTGATCCAATTTCCTTCCGGAAGCATTCCGACAATCTCGGAATGCGCGTGCTGGCTGATCTGGCGCACCAGGGTTTTCCGGTACGCATCGGGCATCCAGTCCTTGGGCTCGATTTTCTTTTCTGAGGCCACATAAGCCTCGAAACGTTGCAACAGGTCCATTTCCATGAGCAGTCCAAAAATACGGCGGTTATCATGGAGTGAACCGATAAAGGGTATGATGGGTTCTCCACCAAAGACATTCCATCACGAGATTCGCACCACCATGTCAGACAGATTCCACGAACTCAAGGTCGCCGAGGTCCGGCGAGAAACCGAAGACTGCGTTTCCATTGTGCTTGAAGTGCCCGCTGGGTTGGAGGACGCCTTTGCCTTCAAACAGGGGCAATACCTGACCTTCGACCAGGCCATCAATGGAGAGCCCGTGCGCCGCAGCTACAGCATCTGTGCAGGAGTCGGAGAGGAGCTCAGGGTGGCGGTCAAGGCGGTGCCCGATGGACGGTTCAGCACTTGGGCCAATGCCGACCTCAAAGCCGGGGATACGTTGCGCAGCATGCCGCCCAACGGTCGTTTCTACACCGAAATCGACCCCAGTAAGGCCAAGCACTATGTCGCTTTTGCCGCAGGTTCGGGCATCACGCCCATCCTTTCACACGTCAAAACGGTGCTGGCGCAGGAGCCACAAAGCCGGTTTTCGCTGTTCTACACCAACAAGGACCAGTCGAGCATCATCTTCAAAGGCGAGATTGATGACCTCAAGGACCGGTACATGGACCGGCTGCGGGTGTTCCATTTCTTTACACGGGAGCCGGTAGATGTGCCGCTGTATGCAGGGCGAATGGATGCCGCCAAGGTGGATGCAGTGCGCGATGCCCTGCTGGACGTCAAGGACATCGATGAGGTCTTTGTGTGTGGCCCTGAGTCCATGATTCATGCAGTGAAAGATGGGCTGGCGGGCGCCGGAGTGGCTGCGGAGCGCATTCACTTTGAGCTCTTTACGAGCAGCGCGCCCAAGCCGGCTGCGGATGCTGCAGCCGCTGGCCCTGCGGAGGGAGGCGCCGGATCAGGTGCACCGGCTGCTGCGGGCGGACAAGAGGTGTTTGTGGTGATTGATGGGTCCACCCACAAGCTGGATTTTGACGGCACCAAGACCATATTGGATGCCGGATTGGATGCGGGCATCGACCTGCCCTACAGCTGTTGTGGTGGCGTGTGCTGCACCTGTCGCGCTTTGGTGACCGACGGGGTGGGAGAAATGGCGGTCAATTATGCCTTGGAGCCCGGTGAGGTCGAGCAGGGCTTCGTTTTGGCCTGCCAAACCAAGCCCAAGGACCCCAACGCGCGTTTTGTCATCGATTTCGATCAGCAGTAAGCGGTTTCCGCCGACGCTGATTTGAAGGGCATTCAGGCCCGCTCGTCCAATTCGATCCAGCGTTCGGTCTTGGCTTCGATGTCTGCGGTGACTGCGCCCAAGCGCGTGGCCAGCGTGCTCAACGCTTCATGTCCCAGGTCGGCAGCGGCCATCTCAGATTCGATGTCGGCCTTGTCTTTTTCGAGTCCGGCGATGACATCCTCCAGGCCTTCGTACTCCCGCTTTTCCTTATAGCTGAGGCGCTGGGAGTAATCCCCCTTGGGGGCGGCCGTTTTGCCTGATTGGCGCGCGGCCTCCGTCTTGGCTTTCTGCTCAGCGGCATTGCGGGCGGATATGGCCTTTTCTTCTGCGTCAGCTGCGGTGCGGTATTGGGTGTAATTGCCCGGAAAGTCCCGCACACCTCCTTGGCCATCCAGGATAAACACGTGGTCCACCAGCTTGTCCATGAAGTAGCGGTCGTGGCTCACCAGCAAGAGGCAGCCCGGAAAGTCCAGCAGGAACTCCTCCAAGATGCCCAGGGTAAAGACATCGAGGTCGTTGGTGGGCTCGTCAAAGACGAGGAAATTGGGGTTGCCCATCAAGACACGAAGCAGGTGCAGCCGTTTGCGCTCGCCCCCGCTGAGCTTGTGGATGAAGTCGTGGTGTCGGTGGCGCGGAAAGAGGAACCGCTCGAGCAATTGACCTGCGGCGAGCTTTTGGCCCCGCTTCAATGGCATGTATTCGGCGATTTCATACAGCGCCTCGATGACCTTCATGCCTTCGTCGAATTCGGGCGGCTCTTGGCTGAAGTGGCCAAATACGATGGTGTCGCCGATGACCACCTTTCCGCCGTCGGGCTTGTCTTCGCCGGTCATCAGTCGGATGAGGGTGCTCTTGCCCGCTCCGTTGTCGCCTACGAGCCCCACGCGTTCGCCGGGCTTGAAGTGGTACGTCCAGCCTGTAAGGATGGCCTTTTCGCCATAGGCCCGCTGGACTTTGTGCATCTCCAAGATTTTGCCGCCCATGCGCGCGGGGTCGAGCTCCAGCCGGACCTCGTCTTCTTCGAGGCGCACAGAAGCCTTGGACTTCAGGTCTTTGAAGGCGTCCAGGCGGGACTTGCTTTTGGTGGTGCGTGCTTGCGGGGTGGCCCTGACCCATTCGAGTTCGCGGCGCATGATGGACCGCGCCCGGTCGCGTTGGGCGTGCTCGTTGGAGGACCGCTCGCCCTTTTTTTCAAGGAAGTAGCTCCAGTTGCCCGGGTATTTGTGCAAGGAGAAATTCTCCAATTCCAAAATGGTGTCGCAGACCACTTCGAGGAAGAAGCGGTCGTGGGTGACCATCAGCAGGGTGGTCTTGGCCCGTGCGAGGTAGCCTTCGAGCCACTCGATCATGCCCAAGTCGAGGTGGTTGGTGGGCTCGTCCAGCAGCAGCAGATCGGGCTGTTCAATCAGGCATTTGGCGAGTGCTACGCGCCGCTTTTCGCCACCGCTCAAGCCGTCGACAAAACGCTCTGTTTGGTGCAGCCCGAGCTTGCCCAAAATTTCCTTGGCCTGCGCCTCGTAGCTCCAAGCTTCGGCCCGGTCCATGGCTTCGTAGGCCAACTGCTGTGCTTCTGCATCGTTGCCCTGCGTGGCCTCTTCGTATTGCCGAATGGCCCGCATGGCGTCGTTGTCGGCTTGGAAAAGGTTGTCGAGGATGGTGCGGTCCAGGTCCAGACCATGGTCTTGGGAGAGGTGGGCTATGCGGACGTTGCCGGCAAAAGTGACCTTGCCCTCGTCGGGCGATTCGATGCCGAGCAGTACCTTGATCAGGGTGCTCTTGCCGGTTCCATTTCGGGCGACAAGCGCCGCTTTTTGGCCGCGGTCGAGCCCGAAGTGGAGGTCCTCAAAAATGAGGCGTTCACCGAACCGTTTGGTCAGTCCCTCCACCGAAAGCACATTGCTGCTGGCCATGGCGCAAAAGTAGCGGGGGAGGAGGGCTAATTTGCGCGCATGGCTGAAGAACGGGAAGAAGACTTCACTTGGCGGTGCCTGCCGTGGTCAGAATTGGACAGAAACACCCTCTACGCTTTGCTCCGCCTGAGGTCGGAAGTATTTGTGGTGGAGCAGGACTGCGCTTACCAAGACTTGGATGACAAGGACGAACAGAGCCTGCATTGCTGGTTGGAGCGTTCGGCAGCGCCCGCGGCCAAAGGGGGGCAGGTTTTGGCTTACACGCGGCTCTTGCCCGCCGGTGTCTCTTACAAGGGGGAAGTCAGCATTGGCCGTGTGGTCACAGCGATGGATGTCCGCCGGGGAGGTTGGGGGAAAGCGTTGATGCGCCGCAGCTTGGATGAGGTGCACGCGGCTTGGCCGGGCGTGCCCATTCGCATCTCTGCGCAGCAGTACCTCGAGGCCTTCTATTCGGACTTTGCATTTGCCACGCAAGGGGCGTCCTATCTCGAAGATGGGATTCCCCATGTGGCGATGACGCGCCCTGCCGGTCCGGCTTGATCGCCCGGACTATCTTCGCCGCCATGTCCGAATGCCCGTGCGCCTCGGTGGTGATTCCCTGCCTGAATGAAGCAGCCCATATAGGGGCCTGTCTCGACGCCCTTGCCGCGCAGGAAGGGCTGGATGGCGCCCCCGAGGTGTTTGTGGTCGATGGGGGCAGCGATGATGGGACCCGGGACATCTTGGATGCGCGCCGCGCACAGGCCCCTTGGCTCCATGTGCTGGACAATCCCGAGCGGATCACGCCCATTGCCATGAACAAGGGCATTGCGGCAGCAACATCTGAGGTGGTGATCATTCTTGGCGCCCACGCAGAGGTGACGCCGGACTTTATTCGGCGCAACCTCGAGGCCTTGAAGGCACACCCCGAATCGGGGTGCGTTGGGGGCGTGGTGGAGCAGGTGCACGGCGATGAATTGAGCCGCCGCATTGGATTGGCATTGACCTCTCCTTTTGGCGTCGGTGATGCGCGATTCAGAACAGGGGGTGTATCCGGACACGTGGATACAGTGGCATTTGGCGCCTATCGAAAGGCGGTGCTCAAGGAATTGGGTGGGTTGGATGAATCGCTGGTCCGAAACCAGGATGACGAATTGAATTACCGGCTCACCGAGGCCGGGTGGCGCATTTGGTTTGATCCAAGGATCCGCTCCCGCTACCATGCGCGGTCCAATTATGCCCAGCTTTTCAGTCAATACCGACAATACGGCTATTGGAAGGTGTTCGTCAACACGAAGCACTTCACCGTCACCACTTGGCGACAGATGGCCCCTGCGGCCTTGTTGATGTCGACCATGCTGCTTTCAGGGCTCGCGCTGGCGGGGCTGTTGCAGCCAGAAGGGGCGGGCTTGTTGTCGCTTGC
>Ga0115567_10003321_pt1 | contig 15874 bp, 13 predicted proteins | sample COGITO_mtgs_1204_2_FD_88679 | JGI IMG/M metagenome (GOLD analysis project Ga0115567, IMG submission 88679) | Pelagic marine microbial communities from North Sea - COGITO_mtgs_120412 | ecosystem: Environmental > Aquatic > Marine > Epipelagic | place: Germany:Helgoland, sampling site Kabeltonne... | reverse complement strand
GTGATGGCCAATGCCGGGATCGATAAATCCAATATCGCGCAACGCGATGGCGACCCACAGGTATTGCTACTGCCGGTCGACCCGGACCAATCAGCCTCGGACTTGCGAAAGGCATTGCGTATATCTGCGGCAGATGCGCCGATGATCATCATCAACGATAGCGTTGGTCGCGCCTGGCGCAATGGCACCGTGGGCCTTGCCATCGGTACAGCGGGTCTCGACCCGCTGTACAATCAAGTCGGTGAGCGCGACCTGTTTGGTAATCAACTGGAAGTGACCGAGGCGGCAGTAGCTGACGAGCTCGCCGCGGCCGCGTCTCTGGTGCAGGGTCAGGCCGCAGAAGCCTGCCCGGTGATTCTGGCAAGGGGACTAGACCTGCGCCCCTCTGTGGGTGGCTCTGCCAGCTTATTGCGGGAGCGCAGTATGGATATGTTCCGCTAGTGGCCGGCCCGGCCACAGTTCTGGCCATTTCCGGTGGCGTCGGTGGTGCCAAGCTGGCCCTGGGGCTGGCTCGTGAGCTCGAGCCCGATGCTCTGGCGGTGTTGGTCAATACGGCGGACGATTTCTGTCACCTGGGCCTGCAAATTTGCCCCGACATCGATACCTTGCTCTACACGCTGTCGGGTCGCAGTAACCGGAGTCAGGGCTGGGGCCTGGAAGGCGAGAGCTGGCAAGTAATGGCTGCGCTGGAAAACCTGGAGGGCGAGACCTGGTTTCGTCTGGGTGACCGGGACCTTGCAACGCACCTGTGGCGTACTGGTCGCCTGGCGACGGGCGACAGTCTCAGCACCGCAACCCGGGCGCTCGCCTCTCGAATGGGCGTTGACGTCGCCGTGCTGCCCATGTCTGACGACACAGTCAGTACCTGGGTTCACAGCGACGAGGGGGACCTCAGTTTCCAGCGATATTTTGTACAGCGAGGCTGTGAGCCGAAAGTGAACGGTTTCAGTTTTCGCGGGATCGAACACGCGGCGCCGAGCCCGGAAGTGCTGCAACTGTTGGACTCCGGCCGTGTGGCAGCGGTGGTGATCTGCCCCTCGAACCCTTTTGTCAGCGTCGACCCGATTCTGCAACTGCCGGGGCTGTGGCAAATGATCGCGGCGCTGCAGGTTCCTGTGGTGGCGGTTTCGCCAATTATTGCCGGGCAGGCGGTCAAGGGCCCGGCGGCAAAAATGCTGGCGGAATTGGGCCTGAGCGTGGATGCTGAGGCCGTCATTCGGCATTACAATACCCATTATCCGGGCCTGGTTGACACCTTTGTGATCGACGAAGGAGATGCGACACTGGCCGCAGCGATCAGCGAACTCGGAGTGTCCGTGGCGGTAACCGATACAATGATGCGAGATATCAGCGACAAACGCCGCCTGGCGCGCTTTGTTTTGTCTCGGGCCGGACACTGAATTCGTGGCCCATGCGCTTTTGCCCCTGAAGGACCTGGTGGCGGCCAAGACCCGTCTGGCGGGTATCCTGTCCCCTTCAGAGCGACGCAGCCTGATGCAGGCGATGGCACAGGACGTGCTTTGCGTATTGATTGCCCAGCCGGCCCTGGTGTCTGTGACGCTGGTGTCGGATGATCCCGGCGCGGCAATGCTCGCCGCCAGCTATGGTGTGTCGCATCTTCCGGAGCAACCGCTGGGGTGCCGTGGCCTGAACGCAGTGTTGACAGCGGCTTGCGACCAGTTATCGATACCGCCAGGCGAGCGCCTGCTGGTGTTGCATGCGGACTTACCGTTTCTGCAGGCTTCCGATATTACCTTGGCACTGGGTCGGCAACAGCAGCAAGGCGGGCTGCTGATCGGTACTGATCGCGAACGCAGAGGCAGTAATTTGCTGTTGTTCGAAGCGACAGCAAGGCCGCTTTTCCAGTTCGGAGCAGATAGCTGTGCACGGCACCGGGATTCAGCACGCAGCGTCGGTATGCCAGTGCAGGTCCTGCAGGCATCGGGCATTGCCAGGGATGTCGATCAACCGCGCGATGTGAAGGAGTTGTTGCTGAACTGCCCGAACCCGAACAGTGGTCTCGGAGCTGCGACTTCAACGCTGTTGTCCGAGCCCAGGCTGGCGTCGCGCTTGCACATGGCACTGGCCAATCTGGATACGGCTACTACAGTGTCCAAATCAACGCAGAGTAAGGAACCATCGCGGCCATGATGAACGAGAGTCCCCAGGTACACACAATACAGGTGCTGGAACAAGTGGCGGCAGCCTGGCGCGAAGGCCAATCGCCGGCGGATCCCTTGCTGCTGGCGCTGGCGAATTGTGAGGATACCGAGCGCCTGGCAGTCCAGGCCGAAGCGCTGCGCGATCGTGGTCACCGCAACGTCATTACCTATTCACGCAAAGTGTTCCTGCCGCTGACTCACTTGTGTCGGGATGTCTGCCATTACTGCACGTTTGCACGCACACCGAAGCACGTTGACAGTCCCTACATGAGTATAGAAGAAGTGCTCGAGCAGTGTCGCGCGGCTGAGCGCATGGGTTGCCAGGAAGCACTGCTGACCCTGGGTGAAAAACCCGAACTGCGCTACAGTGCCGCGCGCAGTGCGCTGGCAGAGCTGGGGTACAGCACGACTCTGGAATACGTCCGTGCGGTGGCCGCAGCCATTCTGAATGAAACCAGCCTGCTGCCCCACATTAATGCTGGTTGTATGAATGCGGACGAGATCGCCGATTTGCGGTCCGTCAGTGCCTCCATGGGCATCATGCTCGAATCCGCTGCCGAGCGATTGTCAGAAAAAGGTATGCCGCACTACGGTTCTCCGGACAAGGAGCCGGCGCGACGCCTCGAAACTATCGACCTGGCGGGACAGGCAGGTGTGCCATTCACCTCCGGGATTCTTATCGGGATCGGCGAAACGCGCCTTGAGCGCATTGAATCACTGCTGTCTCTGCGTGATCTGCACCGCAAGCACGGCCACCTGCAGGAAGTGATCGTACAAAATTTTCGGGCCAAACCCGGCACGCTCATGGCCCGGGCTCCCGAGCCTGACTTAAACGAACTGCTGTGGACGATTGCCGTCGCGCGGCTGGTCTTTGGCCCGTCCATGAACCTGCAGGCTCCGCCCAACCTCAGCCCCGGTGTTCTACCCCAACTGGTGGCAGCGGGGATCAATGACTGGGGTGGTGTGTCGCCACTGACCCCGGACTACGTCAACCCGGAAGCACCCTGGCCGCACCTGGACCGTCTCGCGCGGGAGACCCGGGCAGCGGGGAAGTATCTGGAGCAGCGCCTCACCATTTATCCCGCCTATGCCTGTGAGCCGGAGCAGTGGCTGGACGCCGCGGTACACGGTCTTGTCATGCGCCAGATGGACGCCAGCGGTTTTGCCCGTCGCGATCTTTGGTCGCCTGGAGAAGAGGCCGCCGTCCCGGAGGAAGATGCGCGCTTGCTGCAACCAGACAGGGTCCTGAGCCCGGCCACCGCAGACCTGTCTACCATCATTGAGCGCTGCGCCGCCGGGGAACAGCTGTCTGAAGCGGAAATAACGCGTTTGTTTGAAGCGCGGGGCGATGAATTTACTCACGTGGTGCGGGCCGCAGATCAGTTGCGTCGTTTGCGCTGCGGTGACGCGGTTACTTACGTCGTCAATCGCAACATCAATTACACCAACGTGTGCTATTTCAAGTGCCAGTTCTGCGCTTTCTCCAAGGGTAAGCAGAATGAGCAGCTGCGAGGCAAGCCCTACGATATCAGTGGCGAGGAGATCGCCCGGCGCTGCCTCGAGGCCTGGCAGCGCGGAGCGACGGAAGTGTGTATGCAGGGGGGGATTCACCCCGACTACACCGGGCAGACCTACCTCGACATTTTGCGCACCGTGCGCCAAGCCACTCCGGAGATGCACATTCATGCATTCTCGCCACTGGAAGTGTGGCAGGGCGCTGCAACTCTGGGCATCTCGCCGGAGCTCTTTTTGCGCCGCTTGCGTGAAGCCGGCCTCAATACATTGCCCGGCACTGCGGCGGAAGTGCTTCACGACGAGGTCCGCGACGTGTTGTGTCCCGATAAACTGGACACGGAACAGTGGCTGGAGGTGATGCGCGCCGCACACTCGGTGGGCTTTAAAACCACCGCCACCATCATGTACGGCCACATTGATCAGCCGCGGCATTGGGCGCGGCATTTACTGGAGGTTCGGCAATTGCAGCAGCTCGCAGGCGGGTTTACCGAGTTCGTACCGCTTCCATTTGTGCACATGGAGGCGCCGATGTTCCTGCGCGGTAAAGCGCGTCGTGGCCCCAGCTTCCGCGAGGCGGTACTGATGCACGCTGTGGCGCGACTGGTGTTCAATGGCCTGATCGACAACATCCAGGCCTCCTGGGTCAAAATGGGCGCAGACGGTATCGCCGCCTGCCTGCAGGCAGGGGTGAATGACCTGGGCGGCACCTTGATGAATGAGAGCATTACCCGCGCCGCGGGCTCCACTCATGGTCAGGAGTGGGCGCCGGCTCTCATGGAGGCGCGAATTCGCGCTGCCGGACGCCAGCCGCGCCAGCGCAATACCCTGTACGGCGAAGTGAGTGAAGAGCGTCGCCGAAGTGCCTGGCAGGCACAGGAACTGCTTGCAGTGGACAACCAGCCGGCGGCCAAACAGCAGCGGGGCAAGCGGCTGGTAGCGGAGGATCAAACCGGGCGTGCGAGCGCAGCGATGCCAGTGTCCGAACAGGTGGTGTTGATGGCGGCGTGCAATTGACATGAGCCGGTATGAAGAGGGCGTGCAGCTGGAGCCCTCCTGGCTGGTGCACCTGCAAAGCGAGTTTGAGCAGAGCTATATGCGAGAGCTGGCAGCTTTTCTGCGGCGGGAAAAGCGCGCCGGTAAACAGATCTACCCCGCCGGCGAAGAGCTGTTCAACGCCTTCCTTCACACTCCGTTACCGCAGGTGAAAGTCGTCATCCTGGGGCAGGATCCCTATCACGGTGAAGGGCAGGCACACGGCCTGTGCTTTTCGGTCAAACCGGGGGTAAAGACACCCCCTTCCCTGCAAAATATCTACCGGGAAATTCACGCTGAATTTGGCTTTCCAATTCCTCAGCACGGTTACCTGACCAGTTGGGCTGATCAGGGCGTGCTGCTGTTGAATAGTGTGTTGTCGGTGGAAAAAGCCCGGGCTGCTTCTCATCAGGGCAAGGGCTGGGAGCGGTTTACCGACCGTGTTGTTGAATTGATCAATCGCGAGCGCGAGAGCGTGGTTTTTTTGCTTTGGGGCAGCTACGCCCAGCGCAAGGGGGCCATGATAGATACCTCGCGACACTGCGTTTTGACCGCGCCGCACCCGTCACCGCTGAGTGCGCACCGCGGATTTTTCGGGTGCGGGCATTTTATCGCGGCCAACGAATACCTGATCGGGCAGGGCAGCGCGCCTATTGACTGGCGAGTGCCTGAGCTGGACTAGTCAGCGGTGTTGGCCGGGGGCTCAGTTCCGCTCGGTGTCCAGTGCATAAGGGGGTGGCTCGATGCTGACAGTCATGTCCTGGCCTTCCAGTACCAAAGCCTGATCTACATATTTTTCTGCCACCGATACCAGCATTCTGACCCCCCCGGCGGGAGCAGCAATGGCATTGACTACGGTGCCAACGCTTTGCTGTCCGTCTGCAGTGACCAGCGCAGTGCCAGCTGGCGGCGCGGTGTTTCCTTGGTAGCCAGCGACATACATGCGCCGCTTGGATTTACCGCGATAGTGCAGCCGTGCCACCACTTCCTGTCCGGTATAGCAGCCCTTTTTGAAATTTACATAACCCAGCAGGTCGTAATTGAGCACCTGGGGCAGGAAGGTCTCTACTGTATTGCTTTCAATGCGAGCGATGCCCGCTTCGATTTGCAGCGCTTGCCACAGAGCGTTATCGGCGGGAGTCAGTGTCGCCGACAAGGCCTGCAACAGGTCAGCGCGGCCTTTGCCGTCCAGGTACAGTTCGTACTGCAATCCCGTGTCATCCATCTGGGTCAGGCAGAATCCCTCGCCGGATACGCAGGCATATTGGCCATCGGGCAGGGCGCCCACCAGGGGTAACAGAGCTTCGGCAGCGCTCTCTCCCCAGCATCCGACTATCTGCCAGGCGGGGCTGCGGCTGATCTCTGCCTTGGAAAACACGATGTATTTACTGAATGTGTCGAGGGTGGCTGCGGCGATATCGGCGCGCAGGCGCAGCGCAAAATGATCGAGACCCAGCGCCACCATGATAAAGTCCGCCCACACCCTGCCTTGCGCGTTGCAGTACGCTCCGGGCTGGGCCTGCTGTGGCTCGACTTCCCGTACATCGCAGGTGGTTTGTCCCTGCAGAAAAGTCTGCGCATCGGGTCCGGCAACCTGCAGCAGGGCTTCATTCTTCAGTGGGGCATAAAACGCGGACACGGCTCACTCCTTACAATCGAGGCGGACATGATAGAGCCTGTGTACGGCACTGTCAGCACCTGTCGGGGCTGGCGACGAATGTATGTATAATGACGCCTTTGGATGTTCTGTGGAAGTTGCTCTCGTTTATGATTCAGCAAGAAGAAATCAATCGCATGCGCTGGGCCAGTCGGCGCGGCATGCTGGAACTGGATCTGGTGTTGGAGCCTTTCGTTAACGCCTGCTACTGTAAATTGAGCGAGCGGGACAGGCAGCGCTTTCAGCGCCTGATGATCTCGGAAGATCAGGAGTTGTTTGCCTGGTTTCTGGGTCGGGGGCAGCCGGAGGATGAAGAGCTCGCAGCCATTGTCTCGCAGATACTCGAGTTCTCGCGCCGTCCACCTCAAACTTAAGCCTTCTTGCGTAGGTCGAATCGCCCGGTTTGGCTTGGCCGCGGCCCTGGCTGTCTCTGTCGCACTGATTTATCGCGACGGCTACCCACTCATCGCATCGCTCACTGGCGTGTATTCGCTGTTTTGCCTGGTTTGGCGCAGAGCTTGCCAGCCTCGAGCCCTGTATTGGTGCGGCGGGCAATGGCAGGCTGATTTCCCTGGCGCCGGTTGGTGTGACATTGAGTTCAGGAAGCCGGCCCACTGCGCTTCATGGCTGATTTATTTGCGCTGGCAACGCAGCGGGGAATCGCGGTGGGGTACGTTGTGCCTGTGGCCGGACAGCGCCGCACCGGACGCCTTGCGACAGCTGCGCAAACGTCTCAACCTGGACGGCTGAGAATCACGCTTGCGCTGCCGAACTGTCCGGTACCAGTATGGTATCTGAGGCTTCGGGTAGGGTGTTCGGATAATCCAGTGTGTAGTGCAGCCCGCGACTCTCCTTGCGCAAGATGGCGCAGCGAATCATCAGTTGCGCCACCATCGCCAGGTTGCGCAATTCCAGCAAGTCATTGCTGACTTTGTAATTACTGTAATATTCAGCGATTTCCGCCTGCAGCAATGTAACGCGATGCTCGGCCCGCTGCAGGCGCTTGTTGGTGCGGACTATGCCGACATAGTCCCACATGAAGCGACGCAACTCATCCCAGTTATGGGAGATGACTACGTCCTCATCGGAATCCGTCACCTGACTTTCGTCCCAGGGTACTGCCGGCCTGGGTTGCGGTGCCTCCGAGATGGTTGCAGCGATATGCTTCGCCGCAGATTCCGCATACACAATACATTCCAGCAGTGAGTTACTGGCCATACGGTTGGCGCCGTGCAGGCCGGTGCAGGAAGATTCGCCCACCGCGTACAGGCCCGCCAGGTCGGTGCGCCCGCTGGTATCGACCACGATGCCGCCACAGGTGTAGTGGGCGGCCGGTACTACGGGAATCGGCTCGGAGCTGATGTCGATGCCGTATTCGAGGCAGCGCTGGGTCACGGTGGGGAAGTGCTCCCGCAGAAACTCCGGAGATTTGTGTGAAATATCCAGAAAAACGCAATCGAGCCCCAAACGTTTCATTTCGTGGTCGATGGCGCGCGCCACAATGTCCCTCGGTGCCAGCTCCCCTCGCGAGTCGAACCGCTGCATGAATGGCTTGCCGTTGGGCAACAGTAACCTGCCACCTTCACCGCGAATGGCTTCAGTGACCAGAAATGACTTGGCTTTGGGGTGATAGAGGCAGGTGGGGTGGAACTGGTTGAATTCCAGATTTGCCACTCTGCAACCGGCGCGCCAGGCCATGGCGATACCGTCGCCGCTGGCGCCATCGGGGTTGCTGGTGTAGAGGTAGGCTTTGCTGGCGCCGCCGGTGGCCAGGACGACGGCCCGGGCCTGGAACAACTCCACGTGACCGCTCTTTCTGTCCAGTATGTAGGCGCCATGGCAGTGCTGGCCCTGTACCACCAGGTCCACCGCCACCCGGTGGGTGAAAATGTCGATGTTCTGCGCCGCCTGGGCTTTTTCTGCGAGCACCTCCGAAATAGCCCGACCGGTGCGGTCGGCGGCGTGTATGATACGCCGATGGCTGTGGCCGCCTTCCATGGTGAGGTGAAATTCGTCGCTGTGGTCGGGGCGCAGATCAAAGTCCACGCCCTGTTCGACCAGCCATTCCACGCAGCGGCGGCTGTTACTGACGGTAAATTCCACCGCTTCTCTTTGGCACAGTCCGGCACCAGCGGCCAGGGTATCGTGTACGTGTGAGTCGACGCTGTCTTTGGTGTCCAACACCGCCGCCATGCCGCCCTGGGCCCAGTAAGTAGAGCCCTGGGTGAGATCGGCCTTGGACAGCAGCGCTATTCTCAGCTGGGCGGGGAGGCGCAGCGCCAGGCTTAACCCGGCGGCGCCGGCGCCGATAATCAGCACATCGTGTTGTAGGGGGGGTGACATGGTGTTTGCTTGCTGCCTATCCGGGTGACTTATATGATGTGCGTCAAAGACTTGGCTGATTCGGGTATGCGTCGGCGAGTATATAGCAGTAGGTGCGGAAGAAGGAAATGCGCTATTGGGGAACTTTTTGAGTTCTGTCACCTCTGATTGTCCGCAGCGCGGCCGCAACAGCGAACTTTCGCCCGGGACAGCGGTCTACGGATGCAGTAAGTTGAAGTATTACAAGGCAGGAATGTCGGGGACTAGGGAGGGGTACAGGACGTGACTGCCACAGTGACGGATCAGCAGCTTGTTGCCAAGGTGCAGAAGGGCGATTCGCGTGCCTTCGATATGCTGGTCCTTAAATATCAACACAAGATTCTGGGTTTGATCAGCCGCTATGTACACGATGCGGACGAAGTACAGGATGTTGCTCAGGAAGCGTTCATCAAAGCGTATCGGGCACTGCCCAATTTTCGCGGTGACAGTGCTTTTTATACCTGGCTCTATCGCATCGCGATCAATACGGCGAAAAATTACCTGGTGTCCCGCTCACGGCGTCCGCCGGGCTCCGATGTGGAAGTTGAAGACGCAGAGTATTACGAGGGTGGCGGTGCCCTGCGCGATATCGAAACACCCGAGTCCGCGTTGTATGGCGCAGAGCTCAAGGAAGTGGTGGAACGGGCTATCCGCGAATTACCAGATGATTTGCGTACCGCTGTAACTTTACGCGAATTTGATGGTCTGAGTTATGAAGACATTGCCGAGATTATGAGCTGCCCCGTCGGCACCGTGCGTTCGCGCATATTCCGGGCGCGCGAGGCCATCGACAAGCAGGTCAAGCAACAGGTAGACGGACACGGTTGATGCTGGGTCCAATCACCCACTATTCGCGTGGTAACGCGGAGGAAATGAGTAATGAGTGAGAGAATGCGTGAGTCCCTCTCTGCCCTGATGGACGGAGAAGCGGATGAGCTGGAACTGGAGCGGGTGTTGCGCCAAATCGGCGATGACGCGGAATTGCGCCAGACCTGGGTGCGTTACCACGCGGTTCACGCGGTCAGTAGCGGCCAGCAGCTCTCCAGCCTGAGTCTCGATATTTCAGCGCAGGTGCGCGCAGCGGTTGCCGCTGAAAATCAAGTGGGTCAGGCGGCGTCGCGCTGGCAGAGCCTGTGGCGGCCTGCGGCCAGTTTTGCAGTGGCGGCCTCGGTGGCTGCCACGGTGGTGCTGGGTGGCCAGCAGTTATCGCAATTCAGTGCTTCCGGCGACTCGACGGCCGATTCAGCCCTGGCGGCCGGGGTCTCCCCGGTGGGTCTGGTCAACAGTCTGGGTGCGACTTCGGTTCAGGCCAGTTACGGCACACAGTCAGTGCCATCACTGCAGCCCGCCTCACGCACCGCCTATCGGGAGTTGGCGCGCCAACGAATGCAGCAATTCAGTCAGGAGCACGCCGAGCAGGCCGCCCTGAATACGCCTCAGGGTCTGTTGCCCTTTGCTCGTGTTCACACTATTCAGGAGTGATGGCCGCTTTGATTAAGCCAGCTTGCCTGCCACGCTTGCTGCTGGCCGTTGTCGCCAGTGTTCCGGGCATCGTATTGGCCGCCAGTTCCTGCCCCAAGGCTGACCCCGAGGCTTTACAATGGCTGGATAAAATGTCCCGCAGTGCGCATACCGCCTACCACGGGGTGGTCACTCTGCAGCGCGGTGAAGACATGCAGGTCATGCAAATTTCACATTCCATCACCGGCGACAGTTCCTCGGAGCAGCTGACCAAATTGACCGGACAGGGCGCCCAGGTGGTCAGACAGGGCCACCCTTTGAATTGCCTGCACACCGGTCATCGGTTGTTGCAACTGGGGGCGAGTATGGATGCGGGCGACTGCGGCGTTTCCCGCTATTACCGCTTTCAGGTTGCCCCGGGCGAGCGCATCGCCGGACGGCGTGCGGTTAGCATTCTGGTTGAGCCGCGGGATATGTACCGCTATGGCTACTCAATGGAGTTGGACCAGGAAACCGGTCTGCTGTTGAAATCCAGCACGCTGGGGCGAGGTGATTTGGTGCTGGAGCGGTTCCAGTTTGCCAATCTGTCGTACGGGGCTCCCATGCCATCCAGTGGTGAAGTCGAGGTGGTGCACGAAGCGAACCACCCGGCCAGTACCACCACCGATATCAGCGCAGCCTGGACGATTGGCTGGCTGCCCCGGGGGTTTGAGGCGACCGAAGGAGCTCCCGGTTTGCTGGGCCGCAGAACGTACACCGATGGACTGGCGGCATTTTCTGTGTTCCTGGAGCCGCTGTCTCGCGAAATCAAGCCGGGCGAGGGCATTGCCCGCGAGGGCAGTACCACCTCTTATACGCGTGGTCTGAGCCTGGGTGGACAGCCGGTGCTGGTCACTGTGATTGGTGAAGTCCCGGTCAATACCGCGCGCATGGTGGCTGACTCCGTGCGCTGGACTCAGTAAGTGCTGATTGAAAGCGGAGAAGTGATTGCGATCGACAGCGATGCCGTGTGGGTCGAAACCCTGCGTCAGAGTACCTGCGGAAGCTGCGCTGCGCAAAAAGGCTGCGGCCATGGTTTGTTGAATCGCCTCGGCGGGGGCAAGCGGCACTATATTCGTGTGTTACCCGGCACAATAACCCCGCAGGATTGCCAAGTTGGTGACCAGGTGAGCTTTGCCATTCCCGAGACAGTGATTTTACGCGGATCGATGCTGGTCTATGTGATGCCATTGTTGGCGATGCTCGGCGCTGCGGCGGCGGCGGCGGGAACGTTTCCAGCCCAGCAGGACCTGGCAGCGCTGGCCGGAGCGGGTTTCGGTTTTACCCTTGGGGTGTCTGCTGTGCGCTGGCACGCCAGCCGACATCAACAGGATCCCGCGCTGCAACCCACGCTGGTGGAGCACCGCTCGTCACCGCTGCAGACCATCGAACTGGCTTGAATTCACCGTTTAATCCCCCTAAGCAAGGAAGTCTGGACCGACGTATGAAACGACTCAACCATACTGTTGCATCTTTGTTACTGCTCGTCGTTGGCCTTTTGGCCAGTCTCAACATCGCCGCTGCCGAGTTGCCCGATTTCCGCAGCATAGTCGAGAAGAGTTCGCCCGCGGTGGTGAAGATCATCGTAGAGCAAAATAATCCACGCGCGGGTAATCCTTACGAACAGGAAGAGATTCCGGAATATTTGCGGCGCTTTTTCGGTCCCCGCGGCCTGCCACCCAGCCAGCAGCCTCGAATGGGCCTGGGTTCTGGTTTCATTCTGTCAAAAGACGGTTATATCGTGACCAATAATCACGTGGTGGACGGCGCCAGTAGCGTGCTGGTGCGCATGAACGACCGGCGCGAATTCGAAGCCGAAGTCGTGGGTACAGACCCCCGTTCCGATCTCGCGTTGCTGCGCGTCAGTGGTAAAGATTTACCGGCCTTGTCCCTGGCTCCAGATGATGAGTTGGAGGTCGGGGAGTGGGTGCTGGCGATTGGCTCGCCATTCGGCCTGGATTATTCCGTGACCGCAGGCATTGTCAGTGCCAAGGGTCGCAGCCTGCCCACTGAACAGAACGAGAACTACGTGCCTTTCATCCAGACCGACGTGGCAATTAATCCGGGGAACTCAGGCGGCCCCCTGTTCAACCTGGACGGAGAAGTGGTCGGGGTGAACTCCCAGATATTCACCCGTAGCGGTGGCTCGATCGGTTTGTCGTTCGCTATTCCGGTGAGCGTGGTACACAACGTGGTTGAACAGTTAAAAGCCGATGGTCGTGTTACGCGGGGTTGGCTCGGCGTCACTATTCAGGACATCGATAAAACGCTGGCCGACTCGCTCGGGCTCGACCGCCCACAGGGCGCCCTGATTTCACAGCTGGCGGAGGGCGGGCCCGCGGAAAAAGCCGGTCTGAAGGCCGGGGATGTCATTCTGAGCTTCGACGGTAAACATATTCCCTCTTCCTCTGATCTGCCTCATGTGGTGGGGCTGATCGCTCCGGGCACAAAAGTTCCGGTTGAGGTGATGCGAGACCAGAAACTGCGCAAGTTGCAGGTCAAAGTGGGCGGCCTGGGTGCCGAAGACAGTTATGCCCTGAGTCCCGGTCGGGATCGGGATGCCCAGGGCGGCCGTCTCGGGCTGGTCGTAGAGACTGCCAGCCAGGAAACGCTGGAGCGCTGGGGTGTCAGTGGCGGCGTACTGGTGCGGCAGGTGGTGCCGGATTCGGCGGCAGCAGGCGCTGGTATTGTGCCAGGTGATGTCATCACTCTGATCGGCTCCGCGCCAGTCAACAACATCGATTCATTTGAGCGTGCGGTCGGTAAACTCAAGCCGGGAGCATCGGTGCCATTGCGACTCATCCGGCGAGGTGCGCCACTGTTTATTGGTTTGAAACTCGACGACGACTGATCCACTTCCACCCTCGCCGGCACCCCGTTCCCCCCGGCGGGCTGTGCTGGCGTCGTCGTAGCGATTGTCCCCGCATTGGGGTACAATCGCGCGTCTTTTGGCCGCCCGGCAGTTGCCTGCGGGAATGCGACCAGGCCATTCGTCCTCCCTATCGGCCTACAATCGAGCTTTTACTGAGTGAGTGAACTCCAGCACATCCGCAACTTTTCCATCATCGCGCATATCGATCATGGAAAATCCACCCTGGCCGACCGGTTCATCCAGCACTGTGGTGGTCTGAGCCAGCGCGAAATGGCCGAGCAGGTGCTCGATTCCATGGACATTGAGCGCGAGCGTGGCATTACTATCAAGGCGCAGAGCGTCACGTTGGATTACACCGCGCGCGACGGCCAGGTTTACCAGCTGAATTTCATTGATACACCGGGCCATGTGGATTTCTCTTACGAAGTGTCCCGCTCTCTGTCGGCGTGCGAAGGTGCACTGTTGGTGGTGGATGCCGGGCAAGGCGTGGAAGCCCAATCCGTAGCCAACTGTTACACCGCGATTGAACAGGGTCTGGAAGTACTGCCCATTCTCAATAAAATGGATCTGCCTCAAGCTGACCCGGACAAGGTCAAGCAGGAAATTGAAGAGATCATTGGCATTGATGCCACTGAAGCCTGTGCGGTAAGTGCCAAGACCGGGCTTGGTATCGAAGATGCGCTCGAGTACCTGGTCGAACAGATTCCACCACCCGAGGGCGATCGCGAGGCGCCGCTGCAGGCGCTGATTATCGATAGCTGGTTCGACAATTATCTCGGCGTTGTGTCTCTGGTGCGCGTCAAGCAGGGTGTTTTACGCAAACGCGACAAATTCATTACCAAATCGACGGGCAAGTCCCACCAGGTCGACAGTATAGGTATTTTTACGCCCAAGCGCCTGGAAACAGGCCTGCTGCAGGCCGGTGAAGTGGGTTTTGTGGTGGCCGGGATCAAAGACATCCAGGGCGCTCCGGTGGGCGATACCCTGGTCAGTTCCCAGCACCTCGATGTCCCGGCACTGCCGGGATTCAAGAAAGTAAAACCCCAGGTTTACGCCGGCATCTTCACCATTTCCTCGGATGACTATGAGGATTTCCGCGACGCCCTGGCCAAGCTGACACTGAATGACGCATCGCTGTTTTATGAGCCGGAAACCTCAGATGCACTGGGTTTTGGCTTCCGTTGCGGTTTTCTGGGCATGCTCCACATGGAGATCATTCAGGAGCGCCTGGAACGGGAATACGATCTCGACCTGATCACCACGGCGCCCACAGTCATTTACGAAGTGGTCACCAAAAGCGGGCAGGTGGTTCAGGTGGACAACCCGTCTGCATTGCCGGATGTAGGCGATATTGATGAGATGCGCGAACCCATAGCGCGCTGCAATATTCTGGTGCCACAGGATTATCTGGGCAATGTGATTACCCTGTGTGTGGAAAAACGCGGAGTGCAGAAAGACATGCAATTCCTCGGTGCCCAGGTGTCACTGACTTACGATATTCCGATGGCGGAAGTGGTTCTGGATTTCTTCGATCGCCTCAAGTCAGTAAGTCGCGGCTACGCTTCGCTCGATTACAGTTTCGAGCGATTTGAGGCCGCTGCGCTGTCGCGGCTGGATGTGCTGATAAACGGTGACAGGGTCGATGCCCTGGCGGTGATCGTGCATCAGGATCAAGTGCAGTATCGGGGCCGGGTGCTGACTGAAAAAATGAAAGAATTGATTCCCCGACAAATGTTTGATGTGGCCATTCAGGCGGCAATTGGCGGCAAGGTTGTGGCGCGCCAGACGGTGAAAGCGCTGCGCAAGAATGTGACTGCCAAGTGTTACGGCGGCGATGTCAGCCGCAAGCGCAAGTTGCTTGAAAAGCAGAAGGCGGGTAAAAAACGAATGAAGCAGGTGGGCAATGTGGAAATCCCCCAGTCCGCCTTCCTCGCGGTGCTCAAGGTAGACGGCTGACAAGGACGTAGTATGGCAATTGATTTCCCCCTGATATTGGTCGTGCTGGTTTTTGGCAGTGGCCTGATCTGGCTGGTCGATGCGATTTTTTTTGCCCCGGCGCGCAAAAAGCGACTGACCGACCTGGAGGCGCGTTACCCCGACCGCCAGCGCGAAGGCAGTGTTCAGGCTAAGCAGTATGAAGCCCAGTTGAGCGAAACTGCAGCAGAGCCGGCCATTGTTGAGTACGCAAAATCCTTTTTTCCGGTTCTGTTCGTGGTATTCGTGCTGCGATCGTTTCTGGTGGAGCCGTTCCAGATCCCGTCATCGTCAATGGTGCCGACTCTGCAGGTGGGTGACTATATCCTGGTCAATAAATTCACCTACGGTATCCGTTTGCCGGTAGTACGCACCAAGGTGCTGGACCTGAATGAGCCAGAGCGCGGTGACGTGATGGTGTTTTTTCCACCGCACATGAACGATACCTATTACATCAAGCGGGTAGTGGGGCTGCCTGGCGATACGGTGAGTTACCGCAACAAGCGCCTCTCTGTGAATGGCGAGTCTGTTGAGTGGGACTCGCTGGCCGTGCTGCCTGCCGGAGTCAACCGCCACGAAGTGGGACTGGAGCAGTTGGGTGAGGCCAATCACCTGGTACAGGTTGACCCCGTGCGTCCGGGACGCGATTTCTCGGTGGTGGTAAAACCCGGTCATTACTTCATGATGGGCGACAACCGTGACAACAGCAGCGACAGCCGGGTTTGGGGGCAGGTGCCAGAGGGCGATATAGTGGGCAAGGCATTCGCGATCTGGATGCACTGGGATTCGCTGTTCAGTATT
>Ga0115567_10003318_pt1 | contig 15882 bp, 15 predicted proteins | sample COGITO_mtgs_1204_2_FD_88679 | JGI IMG/M metagenome (GOLD analysis project Ga0115567, IMG submission 88679) | Pelagic marine microbial communities from North Sea - COGITO_mtgs_120412 | ecosystem: Environmental > Aquatic > Marine > Epipelagic | place: Germany:Helgoland, sampling site Kabeltonne... | reverse complement strand
TTATGCAAGCATGCGCTACGTATCCTCATTTATTCCATCAACCCGTACAATGTTATGTTTGACGATTTCGCTGCCTCTACAGCTCATCAGCTTAGCTTTGCATTCATTTTGAATACTACTCTAAGGATCGTCTGGGAGGTGCGCCGTAATGGCGCGCACTCCCAGTGAGAGATTAATGGTGTCTCCCAACCAGATTAGATTCCTCCGCCAGCACCCCGAGGGGCGCTAACTTCACAGGATAACTCTACAATCAGAGAGTTTCACATTTCCTTTAGAAAGGCCGGATGTGCTCCGGTAGCCTGATGGCTAGTTGCCGTCTTTGAGTTCTTTCTCGGATGAGGTGAACTCAAAGCTGGGCGGCCCGGTGAGTTTAACCTCCCCGTCCTTGAACTCGGCCGGACCAGCGACGGTCTGAACGAATCCTTCCCAGTACATGGCGTAGCCGTTGCCTTCGGCATCGACACAGATCACATACGTGCCGGTCGAGTCACCGGTGTAGACACCGGTCTGCTCGGCCAATGGCAGTGTATGTGAACCACCACCCTCTCGGCCCATTCGAACGCTCTGCTCAGGATTGGTGAGCTGCATCGTCGTGGGGATCGGGAAGCCGATGGAGGGGCACGAGTGCACAGGCTGGGCAATGCCCATGTTGTAGAAGAACGACGTTGTTGCTGTCGTCTCCGCCTGTGCCGTCGTGATCTCGATGAGGTTCTGACGCAGTTGCGACCGCGTGAACCGCGGCGTTGGATGCGCCTTCTGCAAATCGAGCAGCTGTTGGGCAGCTGTGTCTTTGTCTTCTGACACAGCCGTCGGCTCACCATCGCTAGTGCAGCTACTCGCGACAAGCGCGAGTACTGCGATCAGCACAATGGCAATCAGGGCCTTGGTGTTCTTGAGGTGCTTCATCAGTTGCACGTCTCCTGTGCTCGGATGGAGACCCCATTCGGGAGCTCCATGGTTTGGTTGAACTTGCCGAAGGCTGTGCAGAATCGTTCCTGCATGGCCTCCTTTTGCGCTGTCAAGCGCTGTGCCTGATCCTGATCGGCGTAACCGATCTGGACATCGATGTCGGCGATCTCCTCATTGAGCTTGATCAGCTCATCTTGGAGGGCCGACTGGCGTGCCACACTTTCGTTGGCAATGCCAGTATTTCGATTAGTGGCATCCTCTTTGAGCCACCAGCCACCGAGGTATCCCCCGACGGCGATGCCCACTATCACTACGGCGGCGAGCACGATCATGAGGGTGATGCCCTCAGCCGTGACCTCTCCGTGTTCGTTGCGCATGTGGTTTTTCAACTACTTGCCTTTCTCTCTTGGGAATGTGTAGGTACGTGGCTATAACGTGCCATATACGGGAGTCTGGTACTTACGACCGACACTCCGAGTCCGTTTGGATGTAATCCGCCCGTAACTATTTTTTGGTTCATCAAAAGAACAGATACAGATGTATTGTTACCAAAAACAAATTAGTTCGTATGTCGAGTATTCAATAGATTGTACAAGTATCTGAAAGTGTAACCTGCAAATAAATAGTGCGGGAAGAGCTGTCATGTACATCTGTTAAAATTTGATATACGGGTTATAAAATAAAGCTAAATCACGAGTTTGTATGCCAAGCATATATAACTCTAAACGCGATCAAACTCAGCCTTATAACTGTGTTTCTAGGTGTAATGTGCGTGCATATTTTCTGTATGCACTAATAACATTATAGTCTATCCTAACCTATTTGTCAATAGTATCAATATTGATCTGTTGGCGGTTTGCGCCGAAGCAACTTACGTAGCGTACCACGGTGGTCTTGGTGATCACCACCGTGACTCGCTTTATATTTACGCAACTGGTTCTTTAACTTGTTTTCAACAATATCAACTGCAGCAAACATATTGACGGTAGCGTCGTGGGCAGTAATTGTTTTGTCCGGCAAGGTTATTATAACCTCACATTTATTACGATCAGATTTTGTTTTTCGCTCCTCGAGATGGACCTCTGCTTTGATAGTCTTTCTAGCGTGGCGTGGCACAAACCGATCGAGCCTTCCTATCTTCTTATTGACATACTTTTTGATGTCAGCATTGAGTTCGTAGTGGATTCCGGTGATGTCGATTTGTGTAATCATACCTCGCTCCTTTTTTAAGCTTGTGCTTACAGTATACTCCATAACAGCAAACCGTTCTTACACTCGGAGTCTAAGTTAGCATTACTTATAGTAATGTTGTCCCCCGTCGAGCGAGAGACAGCGACTATATTTTAGTTTTGCCACCCATGAATGGTCTGAGCACTTCTGGAATTACCACATCACCGTTCTCATCCTGAAAGTTCTCAATAATTGAGATAGGTGTTCGACTCAACGCGAATGCAGTCGCATCGTTGCTATGAACAAACTCGACGTCATCGTTACTTCTACGTACTCGCGTCTTAAGGCGTCGAGCCTGGTAGTCTGTCATATAATCCGCGGTGTGAGTCTCACGGTATTTGTCTTGACCAGGTAGCCATGCATCGATGTCAAAGCCACTCGCATTGGGCTTTCCAATATCTGCGGTACATTTTTGGATAAGTTGATACGGCACCCCTATCATCTGAGTCAACTTCTCCTGCAGCGCAACTAAAAACCTATGCTCTAAAAGTCCATCCTCGGCCGTACTGATCGTCTCCATCTCGAGTTTATCAAACTGGTGCATGCGAAACATGCCCTCAGTGTCTTTGCCGTAAGTCCCTGCTTCACGACGGAAACTTGTGGCATAGCCCAGATATCGAACCGGTAAAGTAGATTCTTCAAAGATTTCATCAGCGTGCATACTTCCTAAAACGTGCTCTGCGCTACCTTGCAGCCAAAGTTCCTCATCCTCTATTTTATACCTGTCATCACGTGGTTCTAAACGATCCATTGCGTCATACATTTCTGTTCGGAGCATAAACGGCGGCAACACAGGCACAAAAGGCTTTGTCGAGACGTCGAGATTATTTTCTGAAGCGACTTGCTGCAGAAATTTTTCATCTGTTAGCGTAGACATAACAAACTGAATAATTGCAAACTGTAGCTCAACAAGTGAGCCTTTAATATACGCAAATCTTGAGCCCGTTACTTTGGCTGCACGCTCTTTGTCCATCCATCCTTTTGCGACTGCGATGTCCCAGTGGTTCTTTGGTTCAAATGTAAATTCTGGTTTTTGTCCAACTGTTTTTACAACCTGATTATTATCTTCTGAAGCTCCTACGGGAACACTTTCGAGAGGAATATTTGGGATCTGCTTCAAAAGCTCGATGAATTCGTCTTCTGTCGGTGTTAGCTGAGCTTCAAACTCGACAATCTCATCTTTAATTCGTCTACCCTCAGCAATAAGCTCGGGACTTGGCTGACCGTTCTTCATTTGTGCAGCTGTTTCATTACGTGCTTTACGTAACTTTTCAACACTTTGTAGAAGTTCACGACGCCTGTGATCGAGCTCAAGGAGTCTGTCTACATCAACAATGATATTTTTATGCTCGGCAGCGTTCTTTACTACTGCTATGTTGTCGCGTATAAACTGGATATCAATCATGAATTTCAGTATACCGTATCTGGTCATAAAAACGTAAAAGGAGCCAGCATTTTATGCTGACTCCTCCCGCTGTTTGTTTGATTTAAGTATAGCACTTATGTCGATTTACAAAAGCTTTGTTGTAAGTAAAACTTAGCTACGTTTTGTATTTTATTGAAATGATCCAATTATTTGTTCAAGGCTTTTTTTAAGCTCGGCAACAGTAGTAAATTCTGTTGGAATTGTAGGTTGTTTTTGCCTAGAGTCACGTGGTACCTCAACCAGTGCGAGTGACACTTTGTTACTCATGTATGTCGTTGTAATTTTTGTGAACACACTATTTTGAGTATCCACCCACAGATTTACTCTGCTATTTTTTGTGACCGACTCTTTGTATTTACTTTTGCACTGATCGTCGTGACTTACGACAGAATCACCCACTACATCTTTAACAAAACGCTGTAGTAATGCACTGTCAATTGAAGTGCTAATACGCTGACTCGGTCGCGACAATACATCCTCAATATCTAATTTGGAAGCGTCAGCAAAGAACGGGTTCTGCTGGTACGATGTGTCTACAACATTTTTGGTGACATCACTTAACACTACGTCGTCACGGAGGATATTACATGTATTTTGATCAGAATCCGGCTGTATGTCACGAAGGTTTATTTTTACCCACGCATCATTATATTTTTTAGCGACATCTTTTGCGTAACTACTGTACAACTTAAACACTGGCACATCAGATTCAAGCTGCTCGATGACTTTGTCTAGATTCGTCATCTTTATAAAATTGCCGTCACTCTCAGAGCTAATAAACTGTATAGGAAATGCAATATTCTGACCCAAGATCGAGGCATTAATCATACCTGAACCGCTGTATAGCTGCTTATCCGACTGCGAGTTGACTTGTCCATCAAGCTCAGCTGAAAGACTAAATTTACTTGATGTATCATCAGGCCTGACTATAAGGAGTATTTTTTGAGCTTTTTTGTCTATCTCTGGACTATTGTATGCATCAACTGTACCTACGAGGGCATTGCCTAGAAGTGTATCGGCTGTTTGAGTCTTGCCTGCGAACACAAAATATCCCACTAACGCACTGGTGAGTACAAAAACAACTGCAAGCAGCGACAGAACAACACTCCGATTGTGTGGCCTGGGTATTCGCCTGCTTTTTTGTGCGCTCTTGTTCGTAATCTTTTTTTGCATAGGCATATGCTACTCAGTTCTTAACGCTTCGATTGGATCGAGCTTTGATGCTTTTCGTGCCGGCAGTAGGCCGGCTATCATGGCGACAATCATAAGTGCTGCCACAAGTACAATCATCTGCATCGGATCAAACTCTAATAAGCTAACACCCTGACCAAGATCAAGCTTATCGTTAATCACTGGGTTGACGAGTATTCCAGCGCCATACCCAAGTAATACGCCCATAAGGCCACCGATAAAACCAATCCATAGAGCCTCGACAATAAAAAGTAGATTCACGCTTCGCTTCCGCATACCAAGCGCCTTCATCAGACCAATCTCACGCGTTCGTTCTAATACAGAAATATAAAGCGTGTTCACGATACCAAAAATTGATGCAACTACTGTAATAACAGAGAACACTACTATGACAATTTGTAATGTAGATATAAAGTTATTGATCAGCTCTTGCAGATCTTTTGAGCTTTTCGAGAAATACCCAAGTTCTGCAATCTTATCTTGCGCGCTTTTAATAGTTTGCTCGTCTTCACCGTTTTTAACCTTAACAGTTGCAGTAGCAGTACTGCGGTAATTTGGTTGATCCTGTGTCGTAATATCTTGTAGATATTGTAGGTCTTCAAAGCTAGCATAGAGGGCTGACTCCGTGCCAGGCTGCTGTGTTGTAGTGTTCTTACGAATTCCCACAATAGTGAACGTCACCTCCGTGATACCCTGCTGTCTAGCTGACTCCACAGATCGCTCAGCTTCACGAGCAGATTGGTTGAGCAGATCCTGTAGTTGTGACTCTGAAGGCTGTTGCTGTGATCGTACAGCGATGACTACCGCCTGACCCAGAGCAGACTCGTTATTCTTGAAACCAAGTGAATCTACAAACTGCTCAGGAATGACCACCTGACGCTTGCCACTAGATATATTCTGTGTGCCTGCTACCATCGATAAGCTCTGCCGTGAGCCAAGTTGTTGGAATGACGTAACGTACTTTTTTTGATCTTTACGCGTAATGTACTCCGGGCTTATCTGTATAATCGGTGTAACCGACTGAGCAAAATCAAGATCCTTGAGTTTTGCGATGTCATCAGGGGTCAGTAGTTTAACAGTCGCTATTTCACCCGAGTTACCGGCAACTGATCCGAGCACACCGGCTTCGCTATATTCTTTAGGCTTTGATGCATCGTCTTCTCCAAAAACTGCTTTGTCTTTATACACGAATAATTCGGTCGGATCAAAGTTCTCTTGTAGCACCTTATCGACATAGGAACGCGCACCGTTTGTAGCTGCCAGGGTGATAATAAGCGTAAAACCACCGATTGCAATGGCAGTAGCGGTTAAGAATGTCCTCATCTTGGCACTCTTAAGGCTACGACCCGAACGACGTATTGTATCTACAACCTTCATGTTACGACCTTTCCGACAGCTGGCTTACTTTGATTTTTTGATTTAGAGACCACGACATCTGTGACTTTTCCATCTTTAATACTCACTCTTATGCCACACTGTTTGGCAAGATCTTCATCGTGTGTCACCACAACCAAAGTAGCACCGAGTGATTTATTGAGCGAAAATAACTGCTTAATTATTTGTGCTCCGGTCGCGCTGTCGAGATTACCGGTTGGTTCATCAGCAAAAATTAACTTCGGTTTATTTACAATAGAACGAGCAATAGCAAGGCGTTGTTTCTGCCCACCAGAAAGTTTACCCGCTTTAAGGTTTATTTTATCGGCTAGACCCACCGCCTCTAAAGCCTCGCAAACCATGTCCTTACGTTTACTACGAGCCACCTTGGCGATCTCAAGTGGCAACATAACGTTTTGATAACATGTTTGATTGGCCTCTATAAAAAAAGCTTGAAAAATAAAACTCATCTCGTTAGCACGGAAGGTATCAACCGCTCTCTGCTTCATTTTAGAAACCTCGACGCCGTCAATCGTGACCGACCCACTTGTAGGGTGGTCTAATCCGCTCATAACATGCATAAGCGTAGATTTACCTGATCCACTCTTACCGATAATCGCTACTGTTGCGCCATCGGGTATATCAAAGCTAACATCACCAAGTGCAGTGAATGTGCTTTCTTTTTTTCCATACACCTTCGTCAGGTTTTTTACTTCTATCAACCACACTCCATTCTCGTTATGGTATAAGTATAGCGGAATTATGCAGCTGAAGACAGAATCAGCATACAACTAACGGATCTACGGGCGAAGACTACCCGCAAATACCTGCCATGCAAGTGCTGATTTAGCGACTAAACTTAAAATAATGTATGCTCGTTCGCCGTACAGATAGTGTGACCACTTGCCCACTTTTTTATACTGAAGATACATATTAAGCGCAAAGCTATTAAAGAATACAAAAATGCTACCGTAAATGTAGTATACAAATGTTGGTATACTACCAGCTCCGTAGCTTTCAGCGCCCCACACATATAACCCAAACACGATCCATGGTACGATGCCGAGCAGACAGCCTATCCGGTAGCTCAGCCAATGCGTATTTTTGGTTGTCTGGTTCCAAAGTTCCATGACAAGCCCCATTAAGTTCATTCCGGCGACTAACGTAAAAATCATCAGTAGACTACCTAGATCATAGATTCCGCTTAAGAACGCTATCGCTACCATCATGGTGCTGGCAGAAAGCGAATATTCAATCCACCGTGCTTTGTTGATACCTTTTTTAAGATTTTTCAGGTACTGTTTTTTATACACAGTCGCAATCGTAAAGTGTGCCAGCGCTGATAGCGCCAGAAAGCCGATCGTTAAGAATGCGAGCGAGATCGTAAATAACTGGGTTGAATCTGGCACAAGGTTCTTTTCACTATTTAATGTCAGGAAGTTGAGGGTCACAGGTAGACGTGAATCTGTCACCAAAAATGTCATTATAACTGCTTGCACCAAATGAAGTGCCCCAGCAACAAGGTTAAACTTAATCAAATAACTATCAGAGTACAGCGCCTCTTTTTTACTTTTCTTCAAAAAATTGAACATCGAGCCTCCTCTTTATACTAGATAGTATACCGCCATTCCCCTCTTTACACCAACTGTGTTGTAACCCTAAAATTCGCTGTCAAAAATTAAACGCCTCACGGTAATTGAGGCGTTTAAACAGATATAGAATTTAACATATGTGGTTCGTCACACGCTTGTTTCTAATTGAAAATTAGTGTCACAAACTATCAACATGGATCGTCGACCGAACTCGAAGATAATGGAATGTATCAACTCAATGTAATGTCGGGATAGATAGCTTTAGTAACCTCATCTACCTCACTTCTGAGTTGCGGAAACGGTACCCCCTCTCTGGCGGTGACACCCTCAAACACCCAAAAGACACGTTCACTGAACCCAAAACCACAAGCTGGTGGCATGCCATACTCAAGCATCTCAACGTAATCGATATCGAGCATCATCGCCTCGTCATCCCCTGCCTCACGCATAGTTTGCTGCTCAGTAAATCGATCCAGCTGATCAACTGGATCATTCAGCTCTGAGAACCCATTGGACATCTCGCTGCCTGCTATGACAGCTTGGAACCGCTGCGTGATATGAGGATTGGTATCATCTTTTTTAGCAAGCGGTGAGATTGAAAGCGGCGTATTAATTAACCAGACTGGACCTGCTACCGTTGCTCGGACCTTCTTCCAAAGCTTATCAATGCCCCTCGGAATATTGTCAGCCTTCTCTACCTCTAGGTTATGTTGCTTCAGTGCGGCCTGCACCTGCTCGAGCGTGCAACTGAATACATCTATATCGTAGTGCTTTTTGATCACCTCGGCATAGTCCCAATGTTCCCATTTTTTACTCATATCTATATGCATACCATTTACCTCGAATTGCAGGGTATCGAAAGTTTTTTCTAAAATAGTGCGGAACAGCTTTTCGAGCTGGTCCATGCCCATCTCCCAGTCGGCATATGCCCAGTACCATTCAACTGCTACATGTTCTGGCAGATGCTCATCAGAGTAGTTCTCGTTTCTAAAACGTGGGCCAATATCAAATACTTTTTCAAAACCTGCACCGATTAGACGCTTCAATGGTAACTCGTGCGAGATGCGTAGGTAAAAATCTTGATCTAACGCATCCATATGCGTTACAAACGGGTTAGCATCAGCACCACCAGTTGTGTGTTCCAGTACTGGTATATTAACTTCAACAAAATTATCGTCCAAAAGAAAATCTCTGGTCGCCTGCCAGAACTTTGAGCGACGGACAAATCGCTGACGGACGTCATCGTTTACATTCATATCAACATAACGACGTCGCATGCGCTCCTCTTTGTTAGTGAATCCCTCTTGCTTGGTCGGCATTGGTCGAAGCGACTTAGTAAGTAGCCGAAGTTTTGAGACCGCAATAGAGATCTCGCCAGTTTTACTCTTGATAATCTCACCAGTTGCTTCTACAAAATCACCGCTATCGAGTAAGTTTAGATGATCCATCGTAAGCTCGCTATTTTTTAAATTCGCTGAATCGATGCAGCCATCCTTAAAAAAGAGTTGGATCTCACCCTCGTCGTCTTTTAGCACAATAAAAGCCAGTTTGCCAAACTTTCTAATACCGACAATTCTCCCAGCTACAGTTGCGGTCGTGCCTTCGATCACATCGAAATCATCAATTACCTGTTTGGTCTTGTGTGTTCTCTCGACTTTTGCAGGATACGGATTAACACCCAGCTGCTGTAGTTCTTTTAATTTTCTTAGTCTCTCGTCTCGTAGTTCTTTCAAATTTGCCATATGTATCCTATATTATCATTCTTACTCTAGTAATGCTCGATTAAATTATGAAGTGCTATCTCTACAGCATGCCTTAAATGTACGTTGGTTATAACCGTCACACTACCTTGCTGTAATGAGCCTATCACCGTGGCACTCGGATCAATATCCATTACAACGCTTGCAACTTGGTGTTGTGATGCCACATAAGAATTACCGCTCGATAGTACTGCTAAAACAAGACCAGCGGGACTTACCTCCACGTCGGTACCAGTAGCGATATTTATTTTTGATCGCATTGTGTCTGAGAGGCTATCGATACCGTCCGCTATAACTATGGTAGTTTCATCAGGGCCGCCAAAAGATAGCAGATACGGTATATTATTTTCTGCCAGAATGTCGTAGGCGAGATGTATTCCACTAACCGTCTCGTCGATACCTGACTTGCACATATCTAGTATAGAGACAGGGCGTGAAGCGGTCGCGATTAAACGCCCGTTAGGTTTATCTTCTGTGTTACTGATAACCGTACCGACTGCGTCGGAAAATGTATTTGCGACGAGCATAGGTAAATCTGCCTGCTTTAAAATATAGGACACCGTCGGATGCAGAAGCTTGGAGCCACCAAATGCAAGCGCCCTAATTTGATCAAATGTAATTGCAGGTATGTGCCGAGCAGTACTTATGGTATTTGGGTTGGCCGTATAAAAACCGTCAACATCTGAATAGTTACGATACTCGGCGCCCAATGCCAGTGCAGTCATTGCGCCAGTAATACTTGAACCGTCTCGCTCCATAGTTTGTATACGCTGCGTACCAACTTCACTGTACCCATAAAAACCCGGTAGGACATACCGACATTCTAAATTTAATCGTGCTTTTATAGAGTGTACTGACTTTGGTACGTTTGGAGACGATTTTTTGTCAATAGCAACCAATGTAAGCGGGTCTAACAGTATTCTTCCGGTCGCCATCGCGATAATAGTAGCGGAGAGAAACTCACCACCAGCCGAAAGTCCTATTGGATCATCTTGATAACGTGAAATCCAGCCGCAGAAGTTGTCTAGTGCAGCTGAACCCTGCTGTGCAGATATTCCAGATCGTGCCACAATTTGTTCAGCACGTATCAGAGCATCGTCTGTATTTCCATCCAGTAACATATCTGTCATCTTCGTGACAACCTTACTGACTGTGTCTCCTGCGATGTCTACACCAGGCGCAGACACGACCGCCACCACGGGGTCATTTAACTCAATTTTTCGTAGTACATCCTGTGGATATGCCATTGATGTACCACCATATTTATCAACTCTCTTTTCCATATTATTCTTCCAAATTAAAAACTCCCCGGATTTACTATGTCGTAGTGCCGGGGAGTTTTTAGTATAAAGAATATGCTTCAGGCGCTACGACTGAGGCTTCGTCTTTATTGAACTAATGAGTTGCATTATCATAACTTTTATTATACCAGACTTCGTGTAGATCGTATGTTACTTGATCTCTTGGATCTCTACAGTAGTTTTACCGGCCGGAAGATCGATCTCAACTTTTTCACCAACTTTTTTACCCAAAAGTGCTCTACCGATTGGTGATTCGTCAGATATTTTTGACTCCATAGGATCAGACTCAACTGAGTCAACAATATGATACGTAACTGTTTTTTGTGCTATTTTAACTGAAACTGAGTTACCGATTCCAACAGTAGTTTTACCAGCACGAGAAACAACCTCTGCGTTGGCCAAAATATGCTTTACTTCAGAGATTCGGTTGTCGACACGCTCTTGCTCCTCTTTGGCGGCATGATACTCTGCGTTCTCACTAAGGTCACCCTGATCACGAGCAGTTTTGATCGCATCGATAACTTCAACTAGCTTGATTTTTAGTTCTGCAAGTTCGGTCCGTAATTCTGCAACACCGTCTTTTGTAAGTTGAAATTCTTTTTTCATAATACTATTGTCCTCTAATTTCTGGTTGATGGTAAAAATAAAAACGCCTGTGAGCGCGTGAACATCTCGAGGATGTATCTTTACCGAGGATAGATTGTAGCACTCAGTACTTTATTTGTAAACCATTACTGTGCTACATTTTGTGTATTTAAGCAATATATTACGCTACATGTGGTGTAATATATAGATTTTACTATACTACTTTTAGCAAATCGAGCAGAGCTGATTGCGTAATCATCTCTGCTGATTGCGCTGATCTGGCTTTATACTCAAACCTGTCAGCATCAAGAGTTTTGTTACTTATAACAACACGGTGCGGGATGCCCATCAAATCGGCATCGCCAAATTTTTGACCTGGACGAACATCGCGATCATCATACAAAACCTCTACCTTCTTATCTAGGAGTAATGTATACAAGCCTTCACACGCAGCCACAACGTTCTCGTCGTCACCAATTTGAGCAAGATACACTTGAGCCGGCGCAATATTTTCTGGCCAAACAAGCCCTTTATCGTCAGCGAAGTGTTCCGCTATAGCTCCGACTAGCCTGCTCACGCCTATACCATAACAACCAGCTATTATCTTTTGTTGAACACCTTCGCTGTCGGCATAATACACACCGAGTGCGTCTGTATACTTACTCTCGAGTGGAAATATATTTCCTACCTCAATTGAACTGTGCTTTACAAGCTTGTCTTTATCGATATCAACTGCGTCCAAACGACTGTCGTCTAAAACCTCTTTGTTAACGGCTATTTTGCGGTCTTCGTCAACATATATAGTGTCCTCACCTATGTCGCTCAACATCTGGAACTCATCACTAAACTTTGAGGTAAAGATTCCACCATCAGCATATGTTCTATAGGTAACGGAGCCAACGCCCAATCTATCGTATACCCGTACATATGCAGCAGCAACCTGTTCGTATATCTCATCGTGCTCCTCCTGTGAGCGCGAGAAGCTATACATATCTTTCATAACGAACTCACGTCCACGCAACAAACCCGCCTGTGCACGTAACTCGTTTCTGAACTTACTTTGAATCTGATAAATCAATATAGGTAAGTCTTTATACGAGCTAATGTAGTCCGAGAGCATGTCTACGATTGGCTCCTCATGTGTAAGCCCCATTCCAAGTTCACTACCGTTATTTAGACGAGTCTTAAACCAATTGTCTACCCTTGCATCATCCCACCTGTCGGTTTTTTCAAAAATCTCTTTTGGCTGCAAGACTGTCATCTGCACCTCTTGACCGCCAACGGCTTCCATTTCTTCTCGTACAATCTGCTTTACGTTCTCTAGCACCTTCAGACCGAGAGGCATAAACACATACACTCCAGCCATTTCTTTATGAATAAAACCTGCTCGAATTAAAAGTTGTGCGTTTTTAGCGACTTCATCACCAGGTGCGTCTTTAAGTGTTTTTGTAAATAGTTGTGATAATCTCATGGATTTATCCTATCACAAATCTTGTTATGTTTTTGCCACGCATATCAGCTGAAGGTTCCGCTATGAGCGTCTCAACTCCTCCAACGGCCGCTCGGCGTGCAGCCTGAAACTTTGAGATCATACCACCACGTCCAACTGAGTCAGTAGATTCTTTTAAAGATCTGCAGTTGAGCATAGCCTCGGTCTCAGTAGTATTATGCGCATCAATAATCGGTATCAACTGCCCCGACTCATCCACAATGCCACCCCGCTTTGTAAACAGCAGTAATTTTGCAGCAGGTAAACTCGTAGCAATATGAGCAGCCAGACCATCATTATCGCCCCCGACAGCCAACTTCATAAGTTCAGTGTCACTGAGCGCATCGTTCTCATTAATAATCGAGATCACATTATTTTGGAGCGCTAAATCAAGCGCCCGCATAAACTGTGGACCCTCGTGCAAATTTTGTAGCTCATTATGCGTTACAAGCAGCCCACCAGATAGCACATCAAACCTGGCAAAAGCAGACTCCCATGCTGAGACAATGCTTGCAGCACCAAGTTGTGACAGTGTAATGATCGACAAATCGTTGTTGAGTTGTGTTACGCGTGCTCTACCGGCATTAACTGCTCCTGAACTAACAATAATTAACTGCGATGGACGATATGTTGTTATCAGACCTTCTGCATAACTGTTGATCTTATCCTGATCTACGCCATCACCACTTGTGACAAGCTCTGATCCAAATTTTGCGACTATAATATTATTAACGTGTTTCATTGTTGTTCTCCTATAAAAAATCCGCTCGTGTCCTTCGCGAGCGGGTGCATGTTAGTATTCTCCAATATCAAAAATAGCTACACCCTCGAGGGCGGTGTCGGCAAAACTGAAAATACTGTCTGAAAACTCATACACACATTTATACCAGATACTCTAGCTAAGAACAAATAGTAATGTGAACGCGAAGGAATTTTTAGCAACATGTAAAAGTATAGCTGGCCAAATACTTTCGCTATACTCGACCAAACTAGACAAGACAATACCAAAGACAAACGTATCGAGAGCAACGTTCCACTGTCCGTGCGCTAACGCAAACATACCACTCGATATGCCGATCGCAACCCAAACCGGTAAACGATTACGCAAACCTTTGAAAAGTATTCCCCTAAAGATAATTTCTTCAAATACTGGTGTCAGTAGCGCAAGCGCAATAAAACTATATACATACTGACTCGTACCTACTAGTGAGTCGAGGCCAACATTCTGCGCCTGGTCTGCCTGAAAACTTTTAACTAACAAGGTAACCACAACTATCAGAGCACTCGCAATCACAATATACACGACACCACCACCAACCGTTGCGAGAATCCATCGACGGCTAGGTTTTTTTAGACCAAATGTAGCTAGGTGTACACCCAGTGCTTTGCGTACTGCCCCCAGTAGTGCGATTAATACGATCAAAGCCACAAAACTTGTAATTACGAGTCTTGTGGCATCATCTAAACTACTCGCAACAAGCTCTGCGGCTAATGCACCATACAGCTGGCATACTAAGAGTAAGCTTAGTGAGACAAACAGAACAATAATAGGATTCTTAAGGAGTTTTTTTACGCTAGCAGCATGCTCCAACATACAACCTAGAAGAACCGACGTATATCAACCACAGTTATCAGTAATGCCAGAGCGAGTAAGACTAGCATGCCAGTGCCATGAATCTTCTCTTCTGTCTCTTTACTCAGCGGTTTTTTAAGCAGTTTATATATACTCATGACAAACAAACGACCACCATCAAGCGCTGGTATCGGTAACGTATTCATAACGGCGAGCGACACGGATATAACACCTATCAAAAACAAGACAAAGACAAAACCTTGACTGGCGAGATCATTCAAGATTACAACAATACCAACCGGCCCAGTTACAGACTGGCTCGCCTCTGACCCGTTTCCGGTCAACACGTTACCAATTGCCCCAAACAATCCCTTAAACGTCTCGTAGGTGAACTGAGCTGTCGTACCTACGCCAACGATTGGCGCTGACCATGTCGAGCGCACTGTCGTTCGGTCAGCCGGAGAAACACCGAGATTTCCTTGATCCGAGTCTTTACGGAGCTGAGATGTCTTAGTGACAGTTTCATCACCATCAAGGTATGCAATATCAACAGACTTACCTGCGTTTTTTTTAGTTGTGTTTTGTAGTACTTCGGAGCTCGTGATAGCCACACCGTCAATCGAGACAATTGTATTACCTTGCTCAAGTCCAGCCTTGTCAGCAGGCGAACCCCCTTGCACAAAGCCAGCCAATACCTCTTGGGATGACACCGTTGCATCGGATGCAATATTAAACTGATTCTCAACGAGTTGCGGCATGCCAACAACTGCCAGGGCAGTGAATATAACTATTGCCGTCAACCAATTCATCACTACGCCAGCAGCAATAATTTTAAACTTACTGACAAATTTAGCTGCACCAAAACTACCCTTCTCCGATGCACTATCGTGCTCACCTTTAAGCTTTACAAAACCACCAATGGGTAGCCAGTTAAGCGTGTAGACAGTTCCGTTCTTCTTGGTGATAACTTTTGCTCGAGGCGGAAAGCCAATCCCAAACTCCTCAACCTCAACGCCACTTCTTTTTGCAGCAATAAGATGTCCGTACTCATGCACGACAACGAGTAACACGAATAATATCAGCCCAAGTACAACCAGCATTATTTACCCCCAAATCGTCTGTCACGGCTTGCATAATCAGCTAAAGCTGTGTCGAGATCATCGGTGGTAAATGCCGGCCAGTGTTTTGACTCAAAATACATTTCAGCGTACCGCATTCGCCACAACATAAAGTTACTGATTCGCTGTTCGCCGCTAGTGCGGATCATAAGATCAATATCTGGTACTTCAGGATGATACAGGTTGTCAGATACTATCTGTTCACTCACGTCATCAGGACTAATGTCTGATTTTGCAATTGCTTTGAACGCATCTACTATCTCTTGATCACCACCGTAATTAAAGCAAACCGCCAGAGTACCGCCTGTGTTATCTTTGGATGCTGTTTCGGTAT
>Ga0115567_10003316_pt1 | contig 15889 bp, 16 predicted proteins | sample COGITO_mtgs_1204_2_FD_88679 | JGI IMG/M metagenome (GOLD analysis project Ga0115567, IMG submission 88679) | Pelagic marine microbial communities from North Sea - COGITO_mtgs_120412 | ecosystem: Environmental > Aquatic > Marine > Epipelagic | place: Germany:Helgoland, sampling site Kabeltonne... | reverse complement strand
TCCGATTGCCAGCTCACTACAAGGAAATTTTAATACCACAGTATCACTCAAAGGAAATTTAAGCGAAGATCTAACACCCGTTTTAACAACGCTTGCTGGAAATGCTTTAGCAAAAATAATCACTGCAGAAGTGGACCCTGATAAAACACCCCTCTTATCTAAATTAGGAGATCAAGTGAAGTTTTTAAACCTTGACAAATTGAGTTTGCGAGACGTAACAACTAAGTTAAATTTTGATAATGGCTCCATACAGGTACAGCCTTTCGATTTTGATATAAAGGGTATTAATGTCACGGTAGATGGGCGTCACGGGCTAGACAAAACCATAGATTATAATTTAAAAATGGATGTGCCCGCCAAGTATCTAGGAGGTGACGTGAACAAGTTGCTTGCTAAATTAGACCCAGGTGAGGCAGCTAATATGAGTGTCGCATTACCCATAGGATTACGGGGCACAATTAATAATCCACAAATCTCTGTTGACACCAAAGCTGCCGTTACAACCTTGACACAACGTCTTATTGAAAAACAAAAGCAAGACTTAACCACTAAAGGTATTGATGTTTTACAGGACATTTTAGGCGGAGGCACTAAGAAAGACAGTACTACAACGTCAACCACACGTAATGACAGTACTAAAACGCAAGACAATACAACTAAAGTGGTTAAGGATATATTGGGAGGGCTTTTTGGCAAAAAGACAAAAAAGCAGGATACTACTAAATCTGGCAACCTTCCGTAAAATTTTAATTGTAAGGTTTAATTTCTTTAGGTACTAATCGTTTATGTCAATTTTGTACTTTTTTATAGGGTTTTTAAGTGCTATCATTGCAGCAATCCCACCTGGGGCAGCCAATATTTATGTTGTAAACACTTCTATTAAGGATACGGTCTATAAAGCAATGGGTATCATTCTTGGAGCAGCGATAGGCGAAGTAATCTTGTCGTATATTGCGCTCCATTTTAGCATGACGCTCAACACGTATTTTAAGGAAAACGCCTGGATCCAGATAACGGTTTTTATTCTATTTTTCCTGGCAGGCTTGTTCTTCTTACTTCGGAAAAAATTGAAGCTTAATATCGATAATCTTTCAGAAATAAAAGTTAAACCCTCTAAGCTTATAACAGGGTTTTTATTGGCCTTTTTAAATCCACCCGTTCTAATTTTCTGGTTATTGGCATTTGCACTTATTCATAAACACATATTGATGGTAACCGATATGAGCCCATGGATCGTATTGCTACTTCTTTTTGCAGGTATTTTTTTTGGAAAACTATCAACTCTTTACGGTTATGGACGATGGGGAAAGCAAATAGATGACAGCAAAAAGGATTCTAAAAACCAATTGGATTTATTTATAGGCATCGCATTACTTATTGTGAGTATCATACAAGGTATCCGGTTTTTTATTGAATAATTCAATATTAAATTTAGTGGTATTGAGATGACACCTATAGATAAGACCTTATCTTTATAGTATTATAATGTATTACGTTTATGATCAATGAAGTTTTAATGTTAGTTTTTTTCTTTCTAACAGGACTAATCATCTCTGCTCTTGGCTCTATACCGGTGAGTTCAACCAATGTGGCTGTAGTAACCACTGCGATGGATAAATCGTTAAAAAAAGCAATGCTTATTGCCTATGGCGCTGCTTTGGGTTCTACGCTACTCGCATTTTTAGCCTTATTCTATCACAGGCTTTTTACAAATTATTTTGAAAAGAATCAATGGTTACATATTCTGTTTCTCGCTGTATTTTTTCTTATAGGAGTTTTTATTCTACTTCGGAACAAAATGAATCTTTCCTTTGAAAATCCTTTAAATAAAAAATGGCAAGTTTCAGATTTTTACAAAGGGGCGATTCTTTCGTTTCTAAACCCTCCCGCGCTAATTTTTTGGATCTTGGTAATATCGCTAGTAAATACGTATTTGCTTTCGGTCACAAAGTCAAGCCCTATTTTTTATTTAGTGCTTTTTTTCTGCGGCATTTTTTTCGGCAGAATAACAACCCTCTATATTTATGGGAGAATGGGTCGTAAAAAAGAAAAAAAGAAAAAAGACAATGAAATCATCTATCAAATTATAGGCTTCGCGCTTATTGCAGGTACTCTTACACAAGCTATAAGAATGGTTATTGAGTAACCTGTAAGCTTACTCTATAACCTTCATTACTCCGAATATTAAAAACCGTATTATCTTCAAAAATAAGGTACTGGCCCTTAATACCTTTTAAAACCCCTTCATAGCTTAGCGTTTTGGCTAGATTGAGGCTTTTCAATTTTTTAGGGTATTGCAATACGGGAAAATCTAAATGTGTTTCGCTGTTATTTTCTATGAAATACTGCTGTGCTTCTTCAGGAATAAATTGCTTTAATTTTTGGCGCCATTCCACCAAATTTTCATCTACAATCTCATTTTTAAGCATCGTACGCCAATTTGTTTTGTCTGCCACATGTTCTTTTAAAGCAACTTCAGTAATCCCTGCGAGATATCGGTTAGGGACTTCTACAATTTCAATCGCCTCGTGCGCTCCTTGATCTATCCATCGTGTAGGTACCTGAGTTTTTCTGGTCACTCCTACTTTTACATTGCTACTATTTGCTAGATATACAATATGCGGCTGTAGTTGCACCTTTTTTTCATAAACCAAATCACGGTCTTCCTTATCTAAATGTGCTGTGCTCAATTCTGGTCGCATAATCCAATCCGCAGCTTGCGGAATTTCGTAAAAACAGTCATAACAGAAGCCCTGACGGTATATTTTTTTGTGTAATCCACAATTGAGACATTGATATCCTTCAAACTGAATAGCTATCTTTTTATCAAGTAACTGGTTCATATTTAGGAAGTCATTTTCAAAAACCAGGTAGTATTGTATAGGGGAACCGTTTTCGGTTTGCATTTTAGTTAAAACGCCGTTGTACTGCATAAAAATAAAATTGTACTTTTAAAGCATAAAGATAGGTCAAAAATATGCCAATACCCATTGTAAATTCGATTGCCTCATGGTTTTTAAAAAAAAGGTCTCACCAAATAGGCCTATTTTTAAAGTACCCTATTGATGTGCAAGAAGAACTCTTACATCACTTACTATATAAAGCAAAAAATACAGAAATAGGGTTGCAATATGATTTTGCTTCTATTAAAACTTACCGCGAGTTTGCTGAAAGGGTCCCGCTAACCAATTATGAACTTAATGAACCCCTCATAGAGCGCGCACGTCGTGGTGAAACTAATATTTTTTGGCCCACACCGATAAAGTGGTTTGCAAAATCGAGTGGTACCACGAATGCGAAAAGCAAGTTTATTCCTGTGAGCGATGATTCCTTAGAGAATTGTCATTATGCGGCCAGTAAAGATTTATTATGCATGTATCTTAATAACAATCCCGACTCGCAACTGTTCGTCGGTAAAGGATTGCGGTTAGGGGGCAGCAAAGAACTTTATAAAGAAAACGGGACTGTCTTTGGAGATCTCTCGGCAATATTGATAGACAACATGCCTTTCTGGGCAGAATTTAGCAGCACACCAAAAAACGATATTTCCCTCATGGCCGATTGGGAAACTAAAATGCAGGCCATTGTTAATGAAACTATTTGGGAAAACGTGACAAGTCTTGCCGGAGTTCCTTCCTGGATGCTTGTTTTACTCAATAATGTAATGGAAACAACAGGAAAAGAAAATCTCTTTGATATCTGGCCCAATCTTGAAGTGTATTTTCATGGTGGCGTTAGCTTTGAGCCCTACATTGAACAGTATAATAAAATTTTACCTAGAGATAATTTTAGGTATTATGAGATTTATAATGCTTCGGAAGGATTTTTTGCCATTCAGGATAGAAACGCGAATAAAGAGTTATTGTTAATGCTTGATTATGGTATTTTCTATGAATTTATCCCAATGGATATTTATGGTACGCCTTCAGAAAAAATAATACCTTTAGCGGAAGTTGAAGTTGATAAAAATTATGCCATTGTAATTACCACAAATGCAGGCTTATGGCGCTACAAAGTAGGCGACACGATTCGATTTACCTCTATAGACCCCTTTAGGATTAAAGTTACGGGAAGAACAAAACACCATATAAATGCTTTTGGTGAAGAATTGATTATCGAAAATGCCGAAGCGGCACTTAGAAAAGCAACCACGCTTACCAATAGCGAAATTATAGATTACACAGCAGCGCCCATCTTTATGGCAGGAAAAGAAAAAGGAGCGCATGAGTGGATCATTGAGTTTAAAAAGCCACCTATAAACCATGAAGCGTTTATACAATACCTTGATAGTGCATTACAAGAAGTTAATAGCGATTATGAAGCCAAACGTTTTAACAACACTACACTTAGAGCACCAACTATACATTTTGCCAGAGAAAAACTATTTTACGATTGGTTAAAATTAAATGACAAACTGGGCGGTCAACACAAAGTCCCAAGACTATCTAATAATCGCGATTATCTGGAAGAGCTGCTACAATTAAATTCTTGATCATGAAAAAAGAAGTACACGATACCGCTTTTATGATTGCGTATTATCGAGCTATGCACGAAGCATTGAGCAAAGATCCCTATGCCAAACTTTGGCCAAAAGGCGATCTAAAAAATTGGGCAGATGATTTTGCTGAAAAAGTTTCTGAACATGATGAATTACTTCATTGCATGCGTAACAGATATTTTCACGATGTCCTAAAGGATTTTACTAAAGAAAATGAGGATACGCTTTTTATAAATCTTGGTGCCGGTTTTAGTATGTACCCTTATATTCTACCCAAAACCGTAAGTACTATTGAAATCGAATTGCCACAAATAGTTACCTTTAAAAAAGACGCAATTAATTCATTTATTTCAAAAGGAAAGCTGCCAAACAGGAATGTAGTACATATGAGTGGTGATATCACAGATGAAAATCATCATGGAGATATCGTATCTTTTATAAAAGCCTATAAAAAACCCAAAACAATCATCTTAATAGAAGGGGTTTTCTTTTTTCTGAATAAAAAACAAATAGAATCTGTACTTCGGTTGTGCGAACGTATTCAAAAAAAGGATGATCTATTATTATGCGTTAGTTTTGACAAGGGCGTTAATAACACAGAAGTCTTCTCTAATCTAAAATTATATTTCACCGATGTGCTGGACAGTCATGAAAATCCATTCACTTCGCTACCACATAACTTTTACAAGACTATTGATGGGTATTCATTAGAAAAAAGATCGAGCAGTCTCGAGCTAGGACAAAAATTGGATTGCTTTCCCGACGACTTTGATGAAGAATTGGTTTTAAACGAGTACTTCTACACACTCAAGAAATCGTAACTATCGATTAAAGGCATCTTTCCTCGATTAAAAAATTGTCATACACCGAGGGTTTTATACACTTCACCGAATAGACAAAATTGCAGTGTATTTCAACGAGTATTTAGGCCACTTCAACTAAAAGTTTTGGTAGTACTTTTCTTACGTTATATGTTTGCGTCAGAATAATAGCAAGCATACCAATGAAAAAAATAATTTATATCTCGATTATAGCAATTTTTACAGCCTCACTTACTTCTTGTGGTTCTGTAAGTAATGTTACTAATAACAATAAAGAGATTGCAGGATATACTTTAAAAAATAAGAAAGAGCAAATGCAGCAAAAGATTTTAAACAAGAAGTCTAAGACTGCAATAGCTACTCCATAAATTTAGGTCAAGTTAAGTTTTATTAAAAGAGCCATAAACGAAATAATGTTTATGGCTCTTTTACTTTATACTTTCAAATATATTTAAAGAATCGCTATGCGTTAAGAAACGGCCTTCAGTTTTTTAATCGTAGACTTATTGAGTTTGTTCTCCGCGTATTCTCTAGTCACTTTAAGCGACTTCTCATCAGTTCCTGGCAATTCATACATCGCATCGGTTAAAACAGCCTCACAGAGTGATCTTAGACCACGTGCACCCAATTTATAGACAATAGCTTGCTCCACAATAAAGTCAAGTGCTTCTGTTGTGATCACAAAGTCAATACCATCCATTTCAAACAATTTTTTGTATTGCTTGATGATTGCATTTTTAGGTTCGGTCAAAATAGCCCTTAAAGTACCTTTATCCAAAGGTTTCATATAAGTCAATACAGGTAGACGCCCTATTATTTCAGGTATCAGCCCAAAGTCTTTTAAATCTCTTGGGATAATATACTGCAATAGATTGTCACGGTCCATAGACTCTTCTTTCACAGTAGCACTAAAACCTACTGCTTGCATATTTAATCGTTTTGAAATATGACGGTTAATACCATCAAAGGCGCCACCGGCAATAAACAAGATGTTTTCAGTATTGACTTCAATAAATTTTTGATCGGGATGTTTTCTTCCTCCTTTTGGTGGTACATTAACGGTAGTACCCTCTAAAAGCTTCAACAAGGCTTGTTGTACGCCTTCTCCACTCACATCACGTGTTATGGAAGGATTATCACTCTTACGCGCAATTTTATCTATCTCATCGATAAAGACAATTCCGTTTTGTGCTTTTTCTAAGTTGTAATCTGCCGCCTGAAGTAAACGGGTTAATATACTTTCTACATCTTCTCCTACGTACCCAGCTTCAGTAAGTACAGTTGCGTCAACTATCGCTAGCGGTACGTTTAACATACGCGCAATCGTTTTTGCCACAAGGGTTTTACCTGTACCTGTTTCCCCCACCATGATGATATTACTCTTTTGTATCTCAATATCATCGTCAGATTTGGGTTGCAACAATCTTTTATAGTGATTATAGACAGCTACAGACATGACTCTCTTGGTATGATCCTGGCCAATTACGTAATCATCTAAAAACTCCTTAATCGATTTTGGCTTTTTTAAGATAAGCTCTTTGCTTAACTCACTATTAGAGGAGTGCAAGGCTTCTTCAACCACAATCCCATGTGCCTGCTCAATACATCGATCACATATATGCGCATCGAGTCCTGCAATAAGCAAGCTGGTATCGGCTTTTTTCCGACCACAAAATGAACATTCTAATCCTTCTTCTTTCGGCATAACTGCTATCTTTCTTTTACTATTTTATTTCTTCTTTCGAGATAAAATTTCGTCTATCATTCCATATTCTAAAGCTCTATCTGCTTTCATCCAATAATCACGGTCACTGTCTTCATAAACTTTGTCATACGTCTGCCCGCTATGGTTTGCGATTATTTTATAAAGTTCTTCTTTCAATGTTATAATTTCACGCGCTGTGATCTCGATATCGCTGGCCTGTCCTTGTGCACCTCCCATTGGTTGGTGAATCATCACCCTTGAGTGTGTTAAGCCACTACGCTTGCCTTTTTCTCCTGCACATAATAATACGGCGGCCATAGAAGCAGCCATACCGGTACAAATGGTAGCGACATCTGGCGTAATAAACTGCATGGTATCGTAAATACCCAATCCGGCGTATACGCTTCCTCCTGGAGAGTTTATATAAATCTGAATATCTCTGGCAGAATCCGTACTCGCTAAAAATAATAACTGTGCTTGAACGATATTGGCAACCTGATCGTTAATACCAGTTCCAAGAAATATAATGCGATCCATCATTAAGCGTGAAAATACATCCATCGCCACAGCATTCATTTGTCGTTCTTCTATAATATTTGGAGTAAGACCTACAGGATACATAGTGCTCATTATTTTATCATAATAAGTACTGCTAACTCCTTGATCTTTAATTGCAAAATCTTTAAATTCTTTTTGGTAATCCATAAAAAAGTACTGTTTTTTCTTAAAAATAAATTAGGCGTTAGATTACAAAAATCCAACGCCTAAAGATAACCATTTTATTACTCAATTACTCGTACGCTTCTTTGATGAATTTATCGTAGGTAACTTCTTTCGTTTTCAGTTTTGCGTTCTCCTTAAAAAAGTCAAGCAATTTGTTGGTGTTTAACTGCTCACTCATACGCTTTACCTCGTCTTGATTTGAAAGAATACGAGCAGAAATACTATCTAACTCTTCTTCTGAAGGATCCATTTGACCAAATTGCGCCATTTGCGCTTTGATCATATCCTTTGCGTATGCTTTTAATTCATCAAAAGTAACTTGCAGATTGTTTTCTGCTCTAAGTTTTCCTTCGATCAATTGATAACGCAATCCTTTTTCACTTCTTTCGTACTCGGCCTTCGCTTCTTCTTCAGATAGTTTTTTCTCTCCTGAAACTTGTATCCATCGCTCTAAGAAATCCTTTGGAAGGTCAAATTTTGTGTTTTCAATTAAAGATTCAACCACATCATTAAGCATTTTTTGATCGCTCTGTTGCTCAAATTGCTTTTCGGCATCTTCCTTAATTTTTTCTTTTAATTCTTTTTCTGAAGTCACAACGCCTTCCCCAAAAAGCTTGTCGAACAACTCTTGGTTCAAGTCGGCCATTTCTCTTGTATTGATTTCTTCAATCGTAAAAGCAACTTCAATATCAAGGCCGTGCGCATCCTCATGAGGAACTCCTAGGTGTTTTTGATTGTCATGATCATCATTAAAAAGCCCTTTCGTTTTTAAAGCAACCGTATCACCTACCTTAGCACCCATTAGGGCAGTAAGTTGTTTTTTACCTTTTATATCTTCGGTAGAAATAGTGGCCTTATTTTCAATTTCTTTTTCTTCTGCAGTAAAAGTTCCTGTGATCTCGTCTCCTTTCGCTACGCTCTTCTTAGAAATTAGTTTCCCGTATTGCTTGCGGATGGTTTTCACTTGATTTTCAAGCATTTTATCGTCTGCCACGATCTTGTAGTTAGTAACCGCTTTTTTCTTTAGGTCGACCTCAAATTTTGGCGCGAGACCCAAATCAAATTCAAACGAAAAATCATCGGTTTCCCAATCGATATCCGTTTCGTTTTTAGGTAATGGGTTGCCTAAAACATCCAATTTTTCTTCGGTTAAGAATTTATGAAGATTGTCTTGCAACAGTTTGTTTACTTCTTCAACCAAAACGGCTTTACCGTATTGTTTTTTAACCATGCCCATTGGGATTTGGCCTTTTCTAAAACCAGGAATGTTGGCTGTTTTTCTATAATTTTTTAGGATAGAATCTACTTTGTCTTGATAATCATCCTTTGAGATTTTTACTGTAACAACAGCATTCAAATTATCAATATCTTTTTTTGTAATGTTCATTTTTCTGAAAAATTTACTACGTTATTTTCGGATTGCAAAACTACGATATTTATAGCATTACAACAAGTAATTACAATCTGTAATTCAACGTGTTATTTTTTCTCTTCAATAAACGAATTAAAAATAGACTGTATAAAAGAAAGTAGTAAACTAAAAAGCAATGCCCACCAGAAATTATCCACCGCAAACCCATCAATAAAGGCATCTGCCATTAAAATAATCACTGCATTAATGACCAACAAAAAAAGACCAAGTGTTATAATGGTAACAGGGAAGGTTAAAAACACAAGGATTGGCTTTACGATAAGTCTTAGCAAAGCCAAAACTACGGCGACAATAATTGCGGACACATATCCACCAACAGCTACTCCCGGAAGAATCTTTGCTAAAATAACAACGGCCACTGCGGTCAACAATAATTTTATGATCAATTTCATACAAAGGTATTTAACATGTTTTTTGAGTATTAAAGATAAAAAAAACCGCTTTCAAAATTTAATTTGAAAGCGGTTTTAATTTTAAAATTTACGATCTATAAGTTATTCGCTGCTGTCACAGTTGCATAATTGCCAATGTTCACCATTGGTATAGTCGCATCATACTTATTGTTGATAGCATCAATAATCAAGTTAGCAGTATACGCATATCCACGAGGCGTAGGATGCACACCATCCAATGAGAATGCACCTCCAGTTCCAAAGGTTGATGTTAAAACACCTCCATCGTAAGGGATACCTATTGTTAGTTGTCCCAATGCAGTTCTTGCATCCACAAATGCTAAATCATTCGCCAACGCTACTGCTTGAATAGTTTGGTTATAAGAATTTGTCGCCGCTGTAACTCTAAACTGTTCTTGTTGCGTCAACACAAAGCGATCAGCCAGTGGAATAGAAACCCCTACAACACCTAATGGATTGTTAGGATCTGGAGTAGTCCCTAAAACCGAAGCTGCTGGTAATACCACTAAATCTGTATTATTTGCTTGACGTAACTGTCCTAATAAAGCAGCTGTTTGAGCTGGTAAGTTAAAAGGAGGTCCTTGTAAAACCTGTGTCAAATCTGTAAGATCATCATCCATTATAATTGGAAAGTTTGCTCCAGCAGAGAAATTGATTTGTCTAGCTGCAGCTTCTTGAGGGGAAATAAACCCTGCCTGCGCCAAACCACCTAAAACCTGTGTGTTATATAGTGCAAATTGAGCATTTACCGCTCCAGCCGTTGCAGCATCCAATGGAATTGATTGTGCTGGCACTGTAGTGAAATAAGGAATTGAAGTAACATCTGGAATATTTACTAAAACTCCACCAGAAGCTCCGTCTGCTAATGCCGCTACTTCTTGATTATACACATTGGCAAACACGCCAGGATCTGTGATGTCGTTAGGGCCATACGTAGCTGGATTCATATTTCCTTGTTGGTATACACCAGAACCACCAGAGGTTGCATAACTTAAAATATCATTGTTACCAATCCAAAGACTAAAGAATGTTGCGTTCAAGCTTACGGCGTCACCAATTACGGTTGCATTATCACTTGTAGCAAATCTTGCAAAATATGGATTTGCTGCTCCCGAAGGAACTCCAGCGACATTACCGTAACCTTCCGCTATCAAATGAAAACTTTTTGCCCCAGGAACACCCATATTATTAAATGGCCCCGTAGCACTTGTTGTAATCTCAGTAGTTGGCATCCCGTCCAAAATAACTGGTCCTGGATTACCATTAGCACCAATTGACAGTACAAATCTGTTTTGTGTAATCTGATTACCACCTAATAGAAGTCCCCCTAAGTTATCATTGGTCAAAGGCTGTGTGAATTCACCACCGCCTACAAACTCAAATTGTTGTGCCATAATATTAGGGTACGAGTTTTGCTGACCTGTAATATATAGTGCTGCATCTGCAAACCCAGCAGTTAGCGAGTTTCCTACAGCTACATAATTAGTTAAATTGGCTGTTCCACTACTGTAAAAGCCTTCATCTTCAACAGAATTATCAAATTCTGGTTCGCAGCTCACTAAGCCAATAGCTACTAAGCCTGCTAATATTTTTATACTGTTTTTCATCTTTTCTTAATTTTTTAATTACATTTTGTAGGTTACGCCAATTCCAGGAACAAACGCATTCGACTTATAAGTACCTCCAAAAGGAACTGCCTGTCCATTTTCAAAGTAAGCGTCATAAGAGGCGTCTATTTCTTCGAAATGAGAATATAAGAATGAAGCATCTATCTGGAAGCTATCACTTACGTTGAATGTAAGTCCCGCTGTAAAATTATTACTATCATTACGTGGAGTTTCTGGAGCAAAAAAGCCATCTCTTACTGGCGACTCATCAAAATAATAACCAGCTCTTAGCGTAAACATGCTCGTTGCTTCATATTGTAATCCAAATCGATAGGTAGAAGAATTCTTATAGTTTCTTTGATTGAACGAATCTGGGATATTCGGATCTGCAAAATCAATATCTAACGACTCATATACATCCCAGAACTGTCTGTTAAAATCGAAAGCAAAAAGCCATTTATCACAAAACTCATATGCCAAACCTACGCTCAATTCTGCAGGTAAAGGTAACTCAGCATCAAAAGTAGTATCTGAAAAAGGCGCTAATGGAGTATTTGGAACGTTTTCGAAATCTGCTTCTCCACCTTCGGCTTCAAGAATAATTTCTGCTCTGTAGTTAAAACCAATGTTCAATTTATCTGTAGGTGAGAACATCAAACCAGCAGTCCACCCTGTACCCGTAACACCACTAGCATCAATAGTCACCTCAGAACGATTACCATCGATGTCTGTAAGTGTACGATTTAGGTTTCTATTAAAGTTAACAGATCCTGTTACAAAAATAGGACCTCCACCCACACTAAAATATTCACCCAATTTTACTGAAACAGTAGGCTGAATATAGATAGCAGCAAGATCAATATTATTTACTAAATGTGATCCAGCCCAGTCATCTTCATACTCTACCCCACTACCGTAAGGAGTGTAAACACCAACACCTGCGGTCAACCAATCTGTAACGGCATAAGATGCATATGCATAAATTGGCGTACCTACTCCACTATCGGTTCTGGCAAAATCACCAGTACTTTCATTTTGGTATGCAACGTTAGAAAATACACCAAACCCACCTACGGAGATGTTTAGTTTATTATCAAGATGCACTAAACCGGCTGGGTTAAAAAACATGGATTCTGTGCTCACCACAGCAACCCCTGTATGACCCATAGCCAAAGATTTGTTACCCTGCAAACTTACACGGTAACCCCCGGCATACGTTGTTGCTGTTGCTAAGACAAATACAGCAAGAAGTAAAACTTTTTTCATATTAGTTTTTGTTAAATTAAGATACTTGTTAAATAAAATTAGCCATTAAAAATACATAACAATTAGCTATTAAGCTCAATTTATTATGCATACATAATAAAATATTTTCTGCAATACTATAAAAAATTCTTAACAATTTCATAAAATTCAGACGGATTTTCTGCATGTAACCAATGTCCGGCTTTAGAAACCGTTTTAATTTCTGAATTTGGAAACTGTTTTTTTATTAAAATCGCATCCATATCCTCAATGTAGCCCGATTTTGATCCCCGTAAAAACAAGGTCTCTCCTTTAAAAATAGCATCTATCGGTAACGCTTTACCTATCTCATCTATTTTTTCTGCAAGCACAGGGAGATTCATTCGTAACGCGAGCTGCTCTTTTTCTTTCCAGTATAAGTTTTTGAGCAAAAATTGTCGCGTTCCCAAATCCTTAATATATTCTGACAATACTTTTTCTGCGGCACCTCTGCTTTTGATTTCAGTAAAATCGAGCGTTGCAAGTGCTTTTAGGATGTCTTGATGATGTTGTGGGTATTCCTTTGGCGCAATATCGGCTACCAATAACTTTGATACTATTCCAGGATATTGAATTGCAAATTGCATTGCTGTCTTACCACCCATAGAATGTCCCAATAAAACAATATCATTTAACCCCTTGGCATCGCAATATGCCTTCACATCTTCGGCCATTAGTTTATAGCTCATAGCCTCATTGTGAAAACTGCGCCCATGATTGCGTTGATCTATGAGGTGCACTTCGTATCCGTCTTCAGAAAACTGATTACCCAACGTTTTCCAATTATCGCCCATGCCCAGAAAACCGTGCAGAATGATAAAGGGTTTGCCTTCGCCAAGTATTTGTGAATGTAATAGCATTTATTGTAATTTTTTAAGATACTGTTTCACGACATTTTCAAGTCCCTGGTAAATAGCTTCGCAGATAAGGGCATGACCAATAGAAACTTCGAGTAAGTTAGGAATGTTGTCTTTAAAAAATTGAATATTTTCTAACGACAGATCATGCCCTGCGTTTATTCCTAGTCCCAAGTTATTAGCCAAAACGGCACCCTCTTTATAAGGTGTGATCGCCTTTTTATTTCCAAGACTAAATTGTTTTGCAAAATCTTCGGTGTAAAGTTCGATCCTGTCGGTTCCTGTATTTGCGGCACCTTCGATCATAGCCCGATCTGGATCTACAAAGATGGAGGTTCTTATTTGGTTGCGTTTACATTCAGAAATAATTTCGGCTAAAAAATCTTTATTCTTAATCGTATCCCACCCTGCATTTGACGTAATGGCATGGATCGAATCTGGAACGAGCGTCACCTGAGTTGGTTTTAGCGCTAGCACCATGTCCATAAATTTTTTGATCGGGTTGCCTTCTATATTATATTCCGTAGTGACAACAGGTTTTAGATCGTAAGCATCTTGATAGGTTATATGTCGCTCATCTGGCCTAGGGTGTATCGTCACGCTCTGTGCTCCAAAACGCTGAACATCAGCAGCTGCCTGCACTACATTTGGCATATCACCACCCCTGGCGTTACGTAGTGTGGCAATTTTATTGATATTTACACTTAATTTTGTCATATTAGAAAGCTATTTAATAACAAAAATACAATGCTTTGGCACGGTTTTGAAGCTATATTTTAAGTAATTTGCATAAAAATTGTACTTGTGAAAACCCAACATTATATAATTAACGATATAGAACCGTTTGATATCTCCTCAAATATTAAGGAGGTACAGACGCTATTCAATCAACTGACCTATTCTCATATTCCTGTTAAAAAAGAGGGTGCTTATGTGGGCTGCATTAATGAGACAGACGCTTATTGTTTTGACGGATCAAAATTAATAAGTGAATTTCAGTATGCCTTAGAACCTTTCTTTGTTCGTGATGAAACAAATTGGCTAGATATCCTAGAAGCGTTTGCGCTCAATAATAGTAATATTATGCCTGTTCTTGATATTAAAGGACACTATCTGGGTTATTACGAATTAAGCGACATTATGAACCTTTTTAACGACACGCCTTTTCTTAATGAAGCAGGAGGTATTATTGTAGTTGAAAAAGGGATACATGATTATTCTTTTAGTGAAATTTGCCAGATCGTAGAAAGCAACGATGCTAAAATACTCGGCTTATTTATTTCTAAAATGGAAAAAGACATCATACAAGCTACAATTAAAATAGGGCATACTGGCCTAAATAGCATCGTACAAACCTTTAGGCGATACAGTTATGACGTAATTTCTAATCACGAAGAGGACAGATTTTTGGAAGACCTTAAGAAACGCTCAGAATATCTTGACAAATACCTAAATATGTAATCGATGAAAATTGGAATCTACGGGCAATTTTATCATGAGAATTCTGAAATTTATATTCAGCTAATTCTAAATGCACTTCAAAAAAGGGATGTTGAAATTGTGATCGAAGAAAATTTTTTGAACATCCTGAATCAGCATCACGAAATCAAAACAAATTTTTCTGAAATTGCCACCTTTAAAGAGCTCGACTCATCATATGATCTCTTTTTTAGTATCGGTGGTGATGGTACAACTTTAAAATCTGTTACCTATGTTCGGGATCTTAACATCCCTATTGTAGGTATAAATACGGGAAGGCTAGGATTTCTAGCCACCATCCAAAAAGAAAAAATAACTGAAAGTCTTTCTCAGATTTTAAATGGAGACTATTCGGTCTCAGAACGAAGTTTACTTACCATTACCACAGAGCCCGAAAGCAATGAGCTCACGACTTTAAATTTTGCACTCAACGAAGTAGCTGTTAATAGAAAAAACACTACTTCGATGATTAAGGTCGAAACTAAAGTTAACAACAAATACCTAAATTCCTATTGGAGCGATGGCCTCATTGTAGCAACACCCACTGGCTCTACGGGATACTCACTTAGTTGCGGAGGGCCGGTTGTAGACCCAAGCACAAACAGTATGATAATAACCCCCATTGCAGCCCACAACCTAAACGCCAGACCGCTCGTGTTACCAGACAGCAACACTATTTCTTTAAAGGTAAGTGGACGAGAGAAACATTTTCTGGTTTCTTTGGATTCCAGAATAATTACCTTAGAAAATGAAACCACACTTATTATCAAAAGAGCTCCATTTACTGTAAAATTTGTACAACTTCCAGATGACAGCTTCATCAAAACACTTCGCCAAAAATTATTATGGGGTGAAGACAAACGGAATTAGACAATAAAATTCGCTAATATTTGTTAATCAACTAAGACTATTTCGCTTAACACGTGGTGAAGCGAAGATTATTATTATATTTGCAAACTTTTGAAGTATATGAGGTATTTAGCAGTCGCTATTTTTATTATAACTGTATCATTTTCAGTTAATTCACAAACCTATGAAATCGGTGGTTTCCTAGGTGGTTCTAATTATAT
>Ga0115567_10003310_pt1 | contig 15901 bp, 7 predicted proteins | sample COGITO_mtgs_1204_2_FD_88679 | JGI IMG/M metagenome (GOLD analysis project Ga0115567, IMG submission 88679) | Pelagic marine microbial communities from North Sea - COGITO_mtgs_120412 | ecosystem: Environmental > Aquatic > Marine > Epipelagic | place: Germany:Helgoland, sampling site Kabeltonne... | reverse complement strand
GCACCCGCGTCGGGCTCGTACCCGGCGTTGACGACGCGGCTCCCGACCCTGCTTCCTTTCCGTCCTTCGTTCCCCCCGTTATAAAAGAGCGACTGGATCAGCGCGGGTGCCCCGTCACCGGGTGCGTCGTCATGCACCGACGCCGCCGCGCCGGAGACGGACTCGATCGTACGACGGTTCGTATCCACCGAGTTCGAGTTCACTCCCATCGAGGACGGTTCGGCTCTGCGGAAGTGGTCGTTTTGCGGGTAGTTGTCGTACGCGGCGGCGTCGGCGGCTTCGTCCTCGCTGAACTCCTCGTCGTCGTCAAAGGCGACGGGAACAGAGGGACCCTTCACGTGAGACGCGCTACGTAACGCACCGCCAAAGTGGTCCTCCACCGCGAACGCGTCGTCGCCGTCGGATGAATCCGATTCGCCGTTTTCATCCTCGAGCGCCCTCGTCGCCGCCGCTCTCAACGCCGCCGCCTGCGCCGACTTCTTCGCCGCGGGCTTGAACGACGGCCCAGGCGCGGTCCTCTGCTCGGAGCTCGGGTCCACGACCGCGAGCTCGCGCTCCAGCGCCTCGAACTCCGCGAGCTCGGCAGCCTCAGAGTTCTCGCGGGCGAGTCGGGCGTCTTGCCGTTTGGTCGCGCCCGGCGACGGGACTCGACCCCGGCCGCCTTTGGGTTTCACAGCCTTGGGTTTAACATCCTCGATGGGTTCCGAGTCGTCGAAGCCGTAGTCGATCGTCTTCGATGTACGGGACGCGGTCGCCTTGGAGCCGGTCGTTTTGGAGGGTTTGAGCGTGGGGTGGGACGCTTTGATCCCGGGGGGCGTGAGCGTGGTTCGTTCGTTCCTCGCGCCCTTGCGAAGAAACTTGCGCGCGGATGCGGACCGCGGGGTGGCGCCCGGCGGGGTCTTCGCGTTCTTTGCGGGTTCCGCACCGCCGCCCATGCCGCCGCCGCCGCCTTCCTTCGCGAGCTGCTCCTGGAGCAGGGTCTCGAAGTCCTTGTGCGGCGCGCCGGTGACGGGGACGTCGTCGAGGTCCATCGCGGTGGATGATGATGAGCGCTCGGTCACCACCGGCGGGGGCGGGTGCGGTGCGTCGCGGAGCGGCGGGAGCTTGGATGGCGACGGCGGTGTGACCTTTGGGAGGTTCAGGTTGTCGATATCGGTCATGGGCGCGCGCTGCGCGTCGGGGTTCACCTGCTCCCAGGTGACCGAGACGCGCATCCCCGCATCGTCCGCGAGCGACGCGCCGGCGAGGGACGCGCGGTCGCCGCGGGGCATCTTGTTCTTCTTCTTGCCGGCGGACGACGGATTGTCGTGCATCGGCGCCAGGCCTTCGGACGACAGCCTGCGCGCGGGTGGGGAACGTGGGGTCGGTCGGTGTGGGTTAGCGGGGAGCGCGTCGGGTGCATTTGCGGTTGTGAACTCGATTTTGAATTTGTCCGCGATATCCCTCGAACGACGGCGGGATATCGCGGACCGCGCCGGTGCCGATGCGAGTATCGGCCTCTATCGGGATGTGGGAGGGATGGTCTCACCTGACAGACATCGTCGACATGGTCGTCAGCGCTGTGTTGCTGTGCGTGCACTGGCGACTTGAGTTGGCTGTTGGCCCCGAATTTTAAACTTTGACCCGTCCGCGGCTTCAGGTTATGGCCGAGGTTGGAAGGGCCGAGACGACTCACGCGCGTGTCACACCCTCTGGCGCCATGGGAGTGGACCTGTGGGAGGACGAGAACGAGGAGGCGACCCACTCGGGTCGAGACGAAGACCTCGAACGCGAGTCGCGGAGCAGACGCGAGCAGGTGAGCCGGCGACCGCCCCACGAACCCCCCCATACGAACCCCGAAACCAAACGCATTTCCCATGAAACCGCCGCCGTCGAGACCCGATGGCTTACGCGTCCCAATCCCGATCCTCCCCGCAGTTCTGGAGCGAGGGGTACCGCGAGGGCATCGAAGAGGGTAAGAAGGCCACCGTCCAGGAAGGGTTCAACGTAGGGTTCAGGGAGGGCGCGTCCGCGGGCATGGCGTACGGGCAGGTCCGAGGCGCGGCGGTGAGCGTGGGCATCTTCGCGGGGCAGACGCCGGGCTCCGGCGGGTGGACAGAAGCCGTGGTGGGCGCGTCCGGGATGATCTCGCGGATGAAGCCGGTGGATGCGGTGCGTGAGGCGAAGGCGGACCACGCGAGGGTCATGCGGACCGAGCTCAACGACGGGGACCCGGGGACGCCCACGAGGAATCTCGCGGGTGAGCCGGAGCCGTCTACAACGACGTCGGCATCCGACCCCGACGAGGGTGGCAAGACGCCGCCGAAACGGGCCCGAGGCGAGACCCACACGGACGGGACGTTCGCGGGGAAGATGCGGGGCGCCAGGGACGAGATCGAGGCCGCGGGGTTCGAGCTCCGCGACGTGGAACTCAGATAGCGACGCGACGACGTAATTAGAGATACGATTTTGATACGATGTTTTCACACGTCTAGCCGCCGCCGACCCCCGAGATGATCACTTGTCGACCAGCCTGCTGAGGCACTGGATGAGGTGCCTGAGGTTCTGCCTGGTCGCCGGATCGCCGCTCACGCTGGCGATGTCCCCGCTCACCTTCTCCATGTGCTGCAGCGTCTTGGTCATGATGGTGATGGACTGCCGCAGCGCCTCCTGGTTCTCGTCCGTCAGGATGGTCTGCTTGAGCTCCCGAATGTCAGTCACCGCCTTGGTCGCGTGACCCGCGAGCAGCTCGATGGTGTCCAGCGTGCCCTGCTCCTGCACGTTCTGCAACATCGGCCGGAGATCCTTCGCGATCTTCGCCGCCTCCAACAACAGCGGCTCCAGGTTCTTCATCAGATCCTCCGCCGCCGTCGTCGCCGCGAACATCTTCTGCAGACCCTTCTGCTGGTCCATCTCCCTCGCCAGCTTGGTGCATAAACCGACCAAGTCGTCCATGCTCACGCCCGGGATGCCCTGGATCTTACCGCGGTCGCACACGACCAGGCCCTCGCCCTCGCATCCCGAATCCAGCGGCCCCCACTGCGCGTTGGGGATGGGCAGCTCCGGGGTGATGTCGATGATCGTCTCCGCGATCAACCCGCTCTGGTTCGCCTCCACCAGCGAGTTCCGCGGGATGACGATGCCGTCGTCGTCCATCTCGATCAGCACCTCCACCTTCTCCAGGCTCGGCCTGACGGACAGCACGTTGCCCACCTTGACGCCGCGGACCCGCACCGTGGTGCCAACCTGGATGCCGCACGCGAAGGGAAACTCCACGAACGCCTGGTACGATCGCAGCTTGTTGAAGTTGATGCCGAGGATCCACTGGATCACGAAGCCGGTCATGGCGATGCCGCCGAGGATGAAGAGGCCGACGCCGCCCTCCCAGACGTTGGTTCGGCCGAAACCGAAATCGCGAAGGGGCTTGATGGTCTGCGCCCAGATCAGCGAGAACACCGACTTGATGGCGGATCCGCCGTCGTTCTCGTTGTCGTCCTCGCCACCCGCGCCGTCGTCGCCGCCGGGCACCGCGCCGTCCGCGGCGGCGGCAGCCGCGGCGGTCCTCATCGATCCGCCCCTCTTGTTTGACTCGTGTTTAAAACCACCATCGTTGCCGAGCGAGTCCGTGTAGGTGCCCTCGCCCCACCAACCCCCGGGGTACGCCGCGCGCGCGGTCGTCATCCTATTCGCATCGCGCCCGGGCTTGGGCCCGAGCGCCTCGATGATCCTCGCGTGGCTCGGGCCGAAGACGTCGTCGGAGGCGTCTTTCGCCTTGGTCGAGGGATCTCGCCGAGGCGGGAAGCGCTTGGCGCGGGCCGAGAGCGCGGGGGACACCGCCGCGGCGAGCCTGACGGCGGCAGCCATCCTCGCAAAATCGGCGCCGTCGATGGAGACGCCGTCCGCCGAGGAGGCACCGCTCGCCGCGGAGGCCTCGAGGCGCCTGCCGTGGCCCTTGGCCAGCGTGGATTTATTATTATCGGGGCCCTGCTGGCAGACGACCCCGACGACGCGACGGCCGCGTCTGGGCGCGCCGATGCGCGTGGGGAGCGCGAGGCTGGGCGTGGATAGCACGCTCATCGCCATCGTGGTGAGAGTACGCGCTCGAACGGCTCCGTGCGCGGCCTGACAGTGAGGATAGGGTAAGGATCCTCGGTTTGAAATATTTTGGAGTCCGGCGAGTCCAGTCAGTCCGCTAAAATCTCGATTGATAGTCTACGACAGGCCAGAGAGCCCGGCGCCGGGACGTGTGGGGGTCGGAGAGTGACGGCGCGATGGCATCCGCGTCCGCAGCGACCGCACGCGCGGATCTCCTCCGCTGGTGCGATCGCGTGGAGTCCCGAGACCGACGCGAGGCGCCTCCGACGCCACAGCTGTGGAACCACGAAAAGGTTGGGAAAGACGTCGCGCGCGCGAGGGAGCTTCACCTCGCGGGCGGCGCCGTGCGCAAGCGCGTGACCCACGCGCCGCCGCCGGTCGACGATACGGCCGCTGCCGTGCCCGGTCACGGGCAGGAGGTGACGTTCCACCTGGTGGCGTACGCGGTGAGACCCGAGGCGGTCGACGCGCCGAGGGACGATGGGAGCGACGACGGCGAATTACACGACGGGGTGCCGAGCGGCGCGCGCCTCCTCCTCTCGACCCGCGCGGACGTCGCCGGGGGATGCGGCTCGCCGCACAGGCTCATCCTCGACGACGGATCAGACGCGGCGTCGGGCACCGGAACGACGGACGCGTCGGGAGACACGACCCGACGACCCCGCGCCTCCCGCGTCGCCTCATCATCGTCCACCCCGGGATCGAATGATGAAACGATCTTCCCGGGCGACGTCTGCGTCCGGGGCCTCACGCTCGCCCTCTCGTCCATCGCCGTCGGCGAGCGCGCGTTGGTGAGGGTCCAGCCGGCGTACGCATACCTCCACCCGAACGCCACGCGTGAACCCCCGGACGGGGTGGACGTCGAGGACGAACTGTGGCTGGACGTCGAGTCGCTTTTAGTTCGGGACGCGATACGAATCCGGACGTCACCGGGCGATGACTCACCGGGCGGTGAGTCACCGCCCGGTACCACCCACGGAGCCACGCACAAGGTTGTTGTGTCGGAGGGTGACGGGTGGGAGAGCCCGCGGCCGCCGTTCGAGGTTCAACTGGAGCTCAACGGAAAGACTCCGGATGGAAAAGAGAGAAGCTTTTTGTCGACGCGAACGGTGCGGTGCGTGAGCGGCGACGGGACGCTTCCACCCGGCCTCTCCGCCGCGGTGGACACCATGAGGGTCGGGGAGCGCGCGCATGTGTGGTGCGAGCCCGGGAGGTACCTCGCGAACGCCACCGTGTGCGGCGTGAAGGTGCCCGGGGGTAACAACGGGGGCGTCGAGTTTGAATGCGTCCTCGAGTCCATGGTTCACGCCCGGGACGTCTTCGGTGACGGCGCCGTTTTCAAGCGCAGGACGACGGAGGGACACGGCGAGTTCCCGGCGGACTGCCCCGTGCACGACTGCACGTGCCGCGTGCACTTCTCCGTCGGATTGATGGATGGCGACGAGTCACGAGGGGAACGAGTGTACGACACGCGGTGCGCCGAGGGTGAAACTCGGGGCGAGCCTTTTGAGTTTGAGCTCGGATGCGGAATCCTTCCAGAGGCTCTGGAAACTTCCTTCAGGCTCGCGGTGCCCGGCGAGGTATCCCGCGTGACCCTGAACGACGCACTTCATCCCAAGCACGGGTACGTGGGAACGGATCAGCCCGGCGCACGCGCCGTGCTCGCCGCAATCGGGACGAACGAGGAGAAGGTCGGTCTCGAGTTCACCGCCGAGCTCGTGGGTTTCGATCGGCCCGTTAACTGGCACAACGCTCCGCTTCGTGACATGCTTCGCGAGGCGACGAAGCTCAAGAACGAGGGGAACGATCTGCTCGCGGCGGGTAAGCTCACGCTGGCGCGTGTAAAGTACGAAAAGACGGTTCGAAACTTGGAAAGTCTGAGGGGTCTGGACGACGACGAACACGACGCGGTTCGCGACGTGAAGCGAAAAACTCTTCTGAACCTCGCCGCCGCGTTGCAGAGACTCGGGGAACACGCGAGCGCCATCAAGTCGCTGGAGAAGCTGCTGAACGAGGACGAAGACGACGCCAAGGCGCTGTGGCGGCGGTCGGTGTCGCTCCTCGCGACGCACGAGTACGCCGCGGCTCGAGCGGATTTGAACAAGTGCGTTGAGTCGGATCCGTCGACGGCGGAGGACGTCGCGAAGCAGCTTCGACGCGTGGACGAGAGGGAGGAATCGGGGGTGGCGAGGGAGCGATTGGTCGCGGAGAGGGCGCTCGGGTGATCGTGTATCGACAGCGTCAACGCGTAATATCACAATATAATAGTCTAGTCACTTCCCAACGGTCTTTCTGTTGGGTACATACATCTTGTACGAAGGTTAAAAAATACATCACTCGGCCCCGAAGGCTCTTCGAATGTTGGTGGTGTCCGGGAAGGGCTTCTCTTTCGTACCAAGGCTCGTGTTCGACCTCGATATGAGGTTATACGCCGTGCCGGCACCCTCCCAGTGATCCCCGTGGTCCACCGGGTCCCTATCGGCCATCCCCGTCGCACCCGTCGGGTGCCGCAGCCGCCCCGTCGAAGTCTCGCTTTGGAAGCTCCGACCCGAGAAGCTCCGACCCGAGACGTTCGCGCCCAAACTCGAAGACGAGGACCTCTGCGCGTGCAGCGGCGAAATGTCACGCGAGAACGAGTCCCCACCGAGGGACGCGAGGGAGAAGGAGTCGTCCTGCGACCGACCGCTCGCGCGGCCGGACCGCCTGGCGCGGAGAAACTCACCCCCGAGGCCGGCGGACGCGAGGAGGTCAACCGCGGACTGGGATCTCGATTGACTGGATTGACTCGATCCGGATCGTCGGCCGCCGTCGGGGTAAATCGCGTCCCGCAGCCTGCTCTCCACGAAGGAGATGTGGGGCTTGATGACGTCGCCGACGACGTCCACGCTCGACGTCTTGTTGTACACCAACACGCCGTACAACTGCTGCAGCTGCTCGAGGTCGCCGCCGAGGTCCACCCCGTCGGCGCCCGTGAGGATGATGTTCATGCGTAGCTCGCGGTCGGATAAACCCTCGGGTACGAGGTTCCCGGTGTTGAGGTTGGTGCTGAACAAGGTGTGGAAGAAGGACACGCCGTCCATCCCTGACATGAACACGTCGGAGACTATGACGGTGTACTGCTCGCCACCCTTGAGCCGCTCGAGCGCCGCGATGCCGTCCGTCTCGTGGACGACGACGCACCTGTCGCCGAACACGCGCCTGCACTTGTTGATGAAGAAGTACGCCTGCACGCGCTCGTCCTCGATGTACAGAACCTTGAAGTCGAGCTGCCCGCCGGTGAGCATGTAGAGATCGTCCAGAAAGTCCAACGAGGACCCAGAGTCGCGATCCGAGCCCTCGACGAGGCTGTGCAGCGGGTTCTTAAGCCGCCTGGCTGACCCGCGGGGACCCGCGACATCGTCGTCGTCGTCGAAGACGTCCATGAGCTCCCCTTGGATCAGCTCATCGGTGTTCGACAGCGTTTCAATCGTCTGGTCGCCGAGTGACGGCGCGGGCGATCCCTCGCGCAAGTCCAGGCTCTGCCTGCTCCCCGGCCCGGACCCTCCAATTTCCCCGGGGCATCCCCAGGGCATCCCCAACCCACCGCGGTGGCTCCCGCCCGGCGAGCGGAGGGACATACCCTGCCGAGCGCTCGATTGTCGCGAACTTCGCATCGATTGATTCTTCGGCGAATCCGCGAACTGGGCGCCCGCGATTGGATCCTTGTCGTCCCCCTCCGATAAGAAGGTGTTGGACCCCGCGGTGGGTACCGTCATGATGATTCGCTCGGTGTGCGCGCCGATGATCCCCACGTTCACCTGCTCAAACTTGAGCGCGCCGCCGATGCGCTTGAGCCTTCGCTTCCAGAACCGAAGCTCGGTGGCGTTGATGCCGTGCCCAATCTGGTTGCTCATCAATCGCGAAGCGGTTCGGTACTCGACCACGACGCGAAGCGCGTTGGCCTTCTTTTGCCCCCCCTGGTTCCTCGCGGCGCTCGCGACGGAGTCTAGGCTCGGTCGGCCTTTCGTGAAGTCTCGAGATGAAGTATCTTGAGCTGACCCATAAGTCGCGTCGGCGCCGCCGATGTCTTGTCCCTTGGCGTGCTCGTCGACTGAGATCTTATCCGTCGTCATGACGCAGTCGCCGTCCAACACCCGCGTCCCCGCGCGGTACACCAGCGCGAAGAGGCAGCACTCGAACGTGTCCCTGGGTACGAAGCTCAGCTCCCCGGGGGTGAACCTGTTGTACAGCACCAGCGGGCAGCCGGTGTCGAACAGCGGTTCCGCCAGCGTGCACACCCGCTTCACGATGGCGTGCGCGTCTTCGAGATGCGAGACCCGGGCGTCCGTCCCGGCGGCGCCGCCCTTCTCCCCCGTCGGGTCGAACAGCTTCAGGGTGTTGAGCATCAGGTTGGACAGCGACACGGTGAGGTCCGCGTTGAGGGACACCGTGGCGACGGAATTGTTCGCGTCGCACAGCGCCTGCGCCATCCCGCGGATGCCGGTGATGGCATCCTGCCATCCCTCCTCGGTGCCCTCGCCGTCGTCATCCTCGGACGACGACCCGAACACGTCGCACGCGCGCACGGTGTCGAGGCTGAGTCGGCGGCGTTGCGAGTTGACGACGTTGCGGGCGTCCCAGCTCATGTCCGAACGTCGCACGTCCATGCTCATGCCCCTCGACAATCGACCCGCGGCGTTCTCGGACGACCTCGGGTTGGACTGGAACGATCCGGAGCGTCCGTCGGACAATCGGGTGATGCTGTCCCTGCCGCTGAGAGTGGAACTCCGCCTGCGCGGGCCCGGGAACGTGCTCGATCGCTCGACCCGCGTCGTGCCGTCGTCGTGTTGGCGTTCCAACGCGTCGCGGGTCAGGACGCGCTCGACCCCGGGCAATTCCCGCGACGATTTCCTCGACGACGTCGGCGAGACGTGCTGGGTGAAGAGGGACGACTGCGCGTACACGGGCGATGCGGGCTCCAAATCCTGGCTCGCGGGTGGTGTGTGCGTCGGCGTGCCTGGCAGATCGTCCGAGATCCTGCGCGCGGACGCCACGCCGTCCAGCGCGCGCGCGACGGCAGCCTCCTCGGAATCGTCTTCGAGTCGCCCCGAATCCCCGCTTTGATTGAGATTCACCGGGGTTGGCAACCCGGGTGGGTGGGATGACGCCTCGGGGGAGGCGTCCGCGGGGCGTTCCTTGCCCCGCGCCGGCGTCGGACTCGCCGCGTGCGTCCGGCCGAGGAGGACGTCGAGCGCGGCGTTCGCGTCGCCCGGCGCGAAGAGCAGCACGGAGGCGCCCCAGATGGCTGGAAGCGCCCCGAAGAGGCACGACGCAACCTGAACCACGCTGCCGACGGTCCAGGACTCCACCCCTTGGACGAGGACGAGGACGTGCGCGAACGCGGCGACCCACGTGCACAGCGCCACGCTGCGCAAATCCACGTTCACCATGACGCCTAAACCCGCACTCAGAGCCCGGCCCCCGCGCCCGACGCTCTGCCCTGGCCGGCGGCGTTAGTTATTGAGATTTTGTTCGGGTGTGAGTCACAGCTGGCGGGGCGAATCTTTGGCAATTTTCGGGGCGAGTATGGGTATTCATGCTGAAAGGGCTCGAGACCGGGAAATTAAGAAAATCGAGAGAAAATCTACACGATATGCCTGTTAACGTATCTTCACAAACACTATTAGATGTGCAAGTTCGGGAAATCAAGCTTTATTTTTATTTTCCCGGTTGCCCTCGTTCTCGGCGGCCTCACAGCGGGAAGAGAGGCGGCTGCTGGGTGGGCTGAGGATGAGGACCTCGGCGGCGGTGGTCCTGGTCGCGCTGCTGAGCGCGACCCTCGGGGGATATCCCGTCGGCGACGGCGGTTGGGTCCCGTGCGTGGCCGAGGCGGCGCCCGTCGCGCCGCGCGCCGGCTGGCATTTTCACCCGAGCGCCGGAATCGCGAATCCGATGATGGCCAGGGCGGCGTCCAGGGGCCTCGCGATGGCCTCGTGGGTGATGTGGCCCTCGCGCGTGGCGCACGCGGCGTCGTGCCTTCGCTTCGACCCCGACACCGGATCGATCACGAGGCTGGGCGAGGAGGACATCGAGGAGGGCGCGCTGCCCAAGGTGATTATACCCGTCAAGCATCCCGGAAGGCCGATCCCTGTGCCCAAGGAGAAGACGCTGATGCCCGGGCAGTGGCACAGCTGGACGGCGATCGGGCCAATCCTCGACGACGAATACAAAGCCGCGAGGCCGAACATGACCGAGGCGGCGCAGGCGGCGAACCCTCCGACCCCGTCCGCGTCTTCAGGCTCGCTGGAGCATCGGTCATCGTCGCCGACACGGGAGCCCGACAGGCCTGGATGGCGCGACGGACGGCGGTACAACCCCGAGCCCGCGCTCACGGTCCTCTTCGAGCGCTACGGCGGCGTGGACAACGCCCTGCTCGTCCTCGTCAAGGCGACCGCGGAGGATGGCAAGGATCCGGTGATGTGGTCCGATCTCGGCAACGCGTACCGGGTCAAGGGGGAAACCGACCTGGCGATCAACGCGTTCGAGACGGCCATTCGACTGCGACCGCATCCGGACTTTTACCTCAACCTCGGCGGCGTGCGGTTCGTGCTGGGAGAGACGGAGGAGGCGGTGCGGCTGTTTACCATGGGCCTCCAGCTCAATCCCCGGCACGTGTTGCTTCAGTACTCCTTGGGTAACGCGCTGCAAGGCATGGGGCGCAAGGAGGACGCCGCGCGGGCGTTCGAATCGACCCTACGGATCCAGCCCGACTTCCACGTCGCGGACCAGCTGCTGAAGAAACTCAAGCGGGAGATCCGCAAGGACAAGGCGCCGCCGTGGAATTACATCTTCGGCACGGGCGCCGTCTTGTTGGTGATCATACAGATTGCGCAGACGATGCTGGCGCGAGCGGTGATGAGGAACGCCGCGGCGATGAAACAGATGAACGCGCACGCGAACGGGCATAACGGACACGAACACGGGCACCGATCGAACGGGTTCCCGAAGCACCGGAAGAAGGGGAGGCACTGAAAGGGGGCCGCGCGGTCGACGAGCCTCATCGCGGGGTGTCTTTTAATCTAATCTATTTTCAGCTTTTTCTAACTCTTAGTACGCTTACACCGCCGGGGGTGGGTTGGGCGGCGGCCAAGCGACCCATCCGTACTTCTCCAGCGTCGCGGGTGCACGCGGCGCCGCGTCGTCCGCGGTTTTCTCCGCCGCGGGCGGCACCTCGTCCACGTCAGCCGCCGGCGTTTTCGACTCGGACTCGCCGTCGTCATCTGGGTTGGACCCGTCGACTTTCTTGGACGCCTCCCGGTAGGCGGTCTGTTCGTCCCTCAGATCGGACGCCGCCGCCGTCGCATCCACGCCGTCGCCACTCCCGCCGTCGTCACGTCTCGATGGAGGTGGATTGGGCGGAGGCCACGCCACCCACCCCGTCGTCGCTAGATCCGGCGCGTTCGTCGTCGGACCCTCGTCGTCATCCTCCCTCGGATCCCCCTGATCGCCCTTCTTCGCGCCTCCGTCGCCGCCGTCGCCCTTCCCGTTCATGGCCTTCTCTCCTGCCTTCTCCTTCCCGTCCCGCGCCTTTCTAAACTCCTCCGGGTTCCCCGGCTTCGACATGTCCACCCGCACGACCACGTCCGTTGAGCGTTGTCTCGACGACCTCCACGGGATCGCCACCTGAGAGATGGAGCTCGCGCCCGCGATCGCCTGGAAGTCCCCGAGGATCACCACGCCGATGAGGCCGAAGATGGCCAATATCCAGACGCTCCTGCGGATCCACAGCGTCTTACGCGCGGTCGCCTCCACCACCGGGGCGCCTCCCGCCCCTTCCGCCATCCGCCCCGACGTGCGCCCACCGAATGGTAGATGCCTTCATCCAGATTTGGCTAAAAGTTACCTTCAGTGGACTATTTTCTGAATGATTGATGACAAGTGAGGCTAATATGTCTCTAGTTGCCCGGCAGGATCTGGCTGGCCGTCTGCCACAGCGGGTGGTAGTCGAACGCCGGATCGAACACAAACTGCGGGAACCACATCTCGCTCGGGTCCTCCAGCTTGTGCCAGAACAGCACGATCCACGGCCCGACGCTACCCAAGATGACGTTGAGCCAAATTGCCAAATCCATCGACATCTGCCGCCGCCAGCCCAACGTGCTGATGAAGATCAGCAGCGCCACCGTCAGCGACCCGGTGGTACCCTTCACCAGCCGTAAGTGAAAGTCCGCGTCGTTGAACACCGCACTCGTGTGCCAGAACTGCTCGGGCCCGAGCGCCGTGTACAGCGCCATGTAGCAGTTATCGAAGATGGCCGCGAAGGCATTCAGGGAGACGTACGTCAGCGTCGCGGCGTCCGGGGTCATCTGCCCCAGCCGCTGCTTACTACCGGCGCTGACTGTATCCATGAACGACCCAGCTGGCGCCTCGGGGGCCAACGCGAGGACAAACTCGGTGGATTCCCATAGCTTCGCGATTGAAAAGTACCAAAACGGCATAACCGCCCAGTACATCCAGTCCGGAGCGTCCGGCTGCGCGGACCACGCGATGAACACCACGCCCTGGAACGACGCCACGAAGGAATACCCGAGCTTCATGGCGTACTTACCTTCCTTGGACGCCTTGAAGATCTGCATCAGCGGGCCGTAGGTGAGCGCGTTTGTGAGGAACAAAGCGGAGCTCACCCACATCCACGTCCAGCCCGGGGATTCGCGGTACACCCTCTCCAACACCACGCCGTAGAGCCCGGTGGCGAGCGCGCCGGCTCCTGATAGGACGTGCACCCACGACGCGTTGGTTCTGGACCGTCGCGTGATCGGGTTACCCACCGGCCGAGGGATCACGGACGAACGCCAGAGGCAGTAGACGGTGCACACGGTGAGCAGCCCGAGGAACGTATCTTCCACGACGCCGCCGACGCCGGGGAGGTGGTTCGTCACCAAGAGGTTCGCGGCGCGCGTGACCTCGGAGGCGGCGCCCGTGGGTCCACCCGCACCACCCACCGCGGCGCCGAGGAGAGCCACGAAGAAGGCCACCGTTCCAATCTCCCGAGCGCTCGGCCCGTCATCATTCGACTTCTTCGCCTCTGTCTCCTTCTCCCCGTCCTCCTGCGTCGTCTCTGTCTCCTCCGCAATCGTCGCCTTTAAGGCCTTCCCGCTCGCCTTGCCGGTCACCGGGTCGTACGTCGCGAACCGGGACTTCGGAGCGTCGCACTGCGGGCAGGTAAAGTCGTCCCTCAGGTCCGCGAAGATTCCCGTGGACTCCGATGGGACGTACAGGTACCCGCAGTCGGCGCAGATGTGCGTGGCTACGGCCGTTCGCGTCTCGGTGTCTGCCTCCGCGGTCACCTGCCCGGGCTCCGCGCACTTCACGGGCGGCGGCCGGCGCCTGAACCGCTTGGCGCGCGCACCCTTCGGGCGCTCGTCCGCTCCTCCGACTCGGCGGTTCTCTGCCGATGAGGAGGACGACGACGACGCGCGCGTCGACGACATCGCCGGCCGTGAAACGACGGGCCGGACCGCGAGGATGGCTCCATCGGTGCGAATGGTGGACCTCGACGCGCGGGACGCGATTCGCGTCCCGCGCGTCGCGAACGCGCCCGCCACGGGCGAAGCCAACAGCGACATCGCCAATGGCTACGACTGCGGAGATCCTCGTCGCTGATTCGCCGAGATTCGGCCGCGGATTTGGCTGTGCCGCTGCGTAACGCTTTTCTTCCCTCTCATCACCTCTCGTTACAAGTGTACTCATACAACCCACCGACAACACACCCAAGACAACACACTCACGTCTCACACGCCCATACCCCCGAGCATCGCCGACAGGTCATCCACCTCCTTCGAATCGGCAGGGGAGCTCGGAGCCGTCTCGAACGCGTCGTCCGTATTGGAGCCGTTCGAATCGGTCCTCGCCAAATCCAAACCCAAATGCAAATCCGCCGTCTCTCCGTCGGTCACGGGGGCCGCGGGGGCGGGCGAGGATGGCGTCGGTTCCTCGTCCCCTTCTCCGTCCCCATCGTCCGTACCCGCGATGGACTCGGGACCGGCGGTGATGTCCACCTCCTCGACGCTCGTCTCGCCCTCGTCGTCGTCGCTCATGGCCTCGGCGACGCCGGCGTCGTTTAAATCTTCGACAGCCTCGTCATCATCCTTCACGAGCTCCGGCTTGTAATTCGCCGAGTCCTTCACCGCGGATTTGTTCGCGATCGCAGGCGCGGTCTCAGCGATGTGCGAGTCAAGCGCCGCCATCGCCGCGGATTTGCTCGCCTCCGACGCGGGCACACCCGCGCCGTGCCTGGCCCGCAGCTCAGCCTTGGCGCTCGCAATCTCGCCGTCGAGAACGGTAACGCGAGCCTCGATGCTCTTCCCTTTGTCCGGTAGCTTGGACACCATGGAATCCATGGAGAGCAGCATCTTCTGCTTGTCGCGTTGGGCCATCAACGACGTCAGCTTCTCCGCGGCTTTGCTCCTGGAGGTCTTCGGGGTCGTCGGCGGGGGTTTAGTTTCGGGTTTGGGCGCGGCGAACGACGTCGGTGGCGCGGCGACGGCGGAGCCGGCGGCGATCGCGAGACCTGCGAGCCTCGCGTCACCGCCCCATCCCGCGTCGACACCCTTCCACCCGCCCCTCGCAGCCTTCCCGGGCTTCTCCTTGCCCCCCGCAGCCTTGCCCCCGGCACCCCCTTTCCCGCCGCCGCCGCCGCCCCCCGCGGAGAGCACGCTGGCGCCGTCGCCCGCTTTGGTGCTGTCCTCCTTGCTGAACAGCAGGTCGTGGTCGGATACCCCGGCGCACCCGAGCCGCGTGAGCATCGGCGCCTCGACGTCTCTCAGCTCCTCGGTCCACCGGCGCTGGTGCGCGTGGAGCCGTTCGAGCTCCGCCTGCGTCCGCGACGAACGCATTCCGCTCTCCGTCACCTCGAAGAGTTGCGAGGTTTCATCGGCGCTGAAGTACCTGAAGTGGTTGCCGTCCTGGGTCCCCGCGCGGGACAGGCCACCCTTGAACACCTGCCGGCGGTACACCTTCTCCTCCACCGTGCCGCATGTGACCAGCCGGTACACGACGACGTCGCGCGTCTGACCGATGCGGTACGCGCGGTCCACGCTCTGCGAATCAGCCGCGGGGTTCCAAGCGGGGTCGTATATCACAACCCTGTCCGCGGCGGTCAGCGTGAGACCCAAGCCGCCAACCTGTGAAGTTAACAGCGCGAGCTTGATGGACGGATCCGACTGGAACCGCTCCACGCGCGCGTGCCGCTCGTCCGCGGGAACCTTACCGTCGATGCGAACGAGCGTGTGGCCGTCGGCGTCGGCGGCGCGTTCAAGAACGTCGAGCATTGCCCGCGACTGGCTGAACACGAGCGTCCTGTGACCGTTCGACGCGAGGTGCCCGAGCAGGGACATGAGGAACGCGCACTTACCGGAGGCGTCGGGGGCACCGCGCAGGTCGGACTCGGTGAGGCCCGCGTGGGCGACGGCGGCGGCGACGGCGGCGCGCCTGGCTTCGCGCTTGTCCCCATCCTCCTCTTCTTCGTCGATATCGCCGTCGTCGGCATCCGGGTGCGGGGACTTGCTTGACGGGGAGGTTCTCGTCGCCGCCGCGTGGCTCGTCGCCGCGGCGGCCGCGGCGGATGTCTCCGTGATGGCGAGGCAGAGCGCCGGGTGGTCGCAGATCTTCTTCAGGACGTTGATTGCGGACAACGCCGATCCCGTCTTGTTTAAGACGGACCGGACGGTGTTCGACTTGAGGAAGGCGCGGTAGAGGCGCTCCTGGGCGGGGCGCAGAGGGAGCCAGACGATGAGGTCGTTCTTGGTGCCGAGCTGCTGCGGGGCGTGTTTGACCCCGGCCCATCCGG
>Ga0115567_10003309_pt1 | contig 15901 bp, 15 predicted proteins | sample COGITO_mtgs_1204_2_FD_88679 | JGI IMG/M metagenome (GOLD analysis project Ga0115567, IMG submission 88679) | Pelagic marine microbial communities from North Sea - COGITO_mtgs_120412 | ecosystem: Environmental > Aquatic > Marine > Epipelagic | place: Germany:Helgoland, sampling site Kabeltonne... | reverse complement strand
TCGCCCTGCCGGAGTAACAATCTGGCGGTAGGTGAATTGCACGGGTTGCCTTTGGCGCCCGTCCGGCGCTAGTCGTCGCACCCGGGGGGCAAGGGGATGATGGCCATGAACGATGATCGGAGCGACGCCGGAACAGGTGCCAGCGGGGACGCGCGCCATCTGGACACGCTGGACCGCGATCTGGCGCGCTATTCCAACCTCGAAATCGCGACCGCCTATGTTTCGCGGCCCATGGTGGGGCCGGGGATTGCGCTGGTCTTTGTGCTGCTGGCTGGTATTGCGGCGATGCTGTTCCTTGGGCAGACCACCAACAGCGCGATCGTGGTGATCGCCACCTGCCTCGGTGCCTACATGGCGCTGAATATCGGCGCCAATGACGTGGCCAACAACATGGGCCCCGCCGTGGGGGCCAATGCGCTGACCATGGGCGGGGCTATTGCCATCGCGGTCATATTCGAAAGCGCCGGCGCGCTTCTGGCTGGGGGGGATGTGGTGTCGACCATCGCCAAGGGCATCATCGCGCCCGAAAGCATGGGGACCGCCGCGGTCTTTATCTGGGCGATGATGGCGGCGCTTCTGTCGGCGGCCCTTTGGGTGAACCTCGCCACATGGGTCGGCGCGCCGGTGTCGACGACACATTCGGTGGTCGGCGGCGTCATGGGCGCAGGGATAGCGGCGGCAGGATTTGCCGCCGTCAACTGGCCCACGATGGGTGCGATCGCCGCCAGCTGGGTGATCTCGCCCGTGCTGGGCGGTCTGGTCGCGGCCGGGTTCCTGTGGCTGATCGAGGCGCGCATCATCCACCGCGACGACAAGATCGCGGCGGCGCGCGTCTGGGTGCCTATCCTCGTCGGCATCATGGCGGGCGCGTTCGCCTCCTATCTGGCGCTCAAGGGGCTGAACCACGTGCTTGAGGTCACCCTGTCCATGGCACTGATGATCGGCGCGGGGCTTGGCCTGCTGATATGGGCGGCGATGATTCCGGTCATTCGCCGCCAGTCCGAGGGGCTGGAGAACCGCAACAAATCGCTCAAGGTTCTGTTCGGCATCCCGCTGGTCATATCGGCGGCGCTGCTCAGCTTTGCGCATGGGGCCAATGACGTGGCCAATGCGGTCGGCCCGCTGGCGGCCATCGTGCAGGCGTCGCAATCGGGCAGCTATATCGGCGACGTCAGCCTGCCATTCTGGGTGATGGTGATCGGCGCCTTCGGCATTTCCTTCGGGCTCTTCCTCTTTGGGCCTAAGCTGATCCGCATGGTTGGCGGCCAGATCACCAAGCTGAACCCGATGCGCGCCTATTGCGTCGCGCTCTCGGCGGCGATCACGGTGATCCTGGCCAGCTGGCTGGGCCTGCCGGTCAGCTCGACCCATATCGCGGTCGGCGGCGTTTTCGGCGTCGGGTTTTTCCGCGAGTGGGACGCCGAGCGGCGCATCCGCAAGGCGCGGCAGGCGATGCCCGACCGCATCAGCTATCCCCCCGAAGAGCGGCGCCGCCGCAAACTGGTGCGACGCTCGCATTTCACGACCATTATCGCGGCGTGGATCATCACGGTGCCTGCCGCGGCTGCGCTTTCGGCCGCCATATTCGTGCTGATCAATGCCGCAGTCGGTTAGGACCGCGCCCCAAAGCGTTTTGCGTTTTTCCTGAGCATGGAAAATGCGAAACGCTTCAGAGCTTGCCGATCTTCAGCCGCGTGATGCGGTTGTCCTTGCGCGCGATCACCTCAAAGCGGAAACCGTGAAAGATGAACACCTGATGTGCCTTCGGGATCATCTGGGCCTCGTGGATGACAAGGCCGGCGATGGTATTGGCCGCATCGTCGGGCAGGGACCAGTCGGTCGCGCGGTTCAGATCGCGGATCGTCATGGCGCCGTCGATCAGATACTGATTGTCGTCGGTGCGTTTGATCGGATGCTCGGCGTCGGCGTCGAATTCATCGGTGATCTCGCCGACGATCTCCTCAAGGATATCCTCCAGCGTGATGAGGCCCTGAAGCGAGCCGTATTCATCCACCACCAACGCGAAATGCGTGCGCATCCGCAGGAACTGGCGCATCTGATCGTCCAGTGTCGTCGTCTCGGGCACGAAATAGGGCTTCATCACCACCGACGTAATGTCGAAGGCGCGCCACGCATCGGTGCTGCCGCCCTCGCCGAGGGCCAGCTTGTGCATCGCGCGCAGCAAATCCTTGGCGTGGACAACGCCGATGATGTTGTCGGGGTTGCCCTCGTAGACGGGCAGGCGGGTGTGCGGCGATTTCAGGCACTGATCGAGGATTGCGATCGATTCCAGACCGGCATCGATCATCTCGATCTGGCTGCGGTGGCGCATGATCTCCTCGACGGCCCGCTCGCCCAGATCGAGCGCACCCAGGATGCGGTCGCGATCCTCTTTCTCGACGACGCCCTCGGAGTGGCCAAGATAAAGCGCGCCCGCAATCTCCTCGCGCACCGCCAGAATCTGGCCGTCGGGATCGGTCCGGACCCCGACAAGGCGCAGGATCAGGCGCACAAGCGCGCGCACCGCCGATACGATGGGCGAAAAGAGCCGGATGACGATGGTGATCGCTGGCGCAACGCGGCTGGCGGCGACTTCGGCATTGGTGATGGCGTAGGTCTTGGGCAGCACTTCGGCAAAGATCAGCACCAGAAGCGTCATCACCAGCGTCGCCATCACCACCCCAGATTCCCCGAAGAGCCGCGTGAAAAGCGCTGTGGCCAGCGACGTCGCCAGAATGTTGACCAGGTTGTTGCCCAGAAGGACACTTCCGATCAGGCGCTCGTTATCCTCGGTGATGACAAGCGCCCGCTCGGCGCCCTTGTCGCCCTTGTCGGCGCGCGCGCGCAGCTTGCCGCGTGATGCGGCCGTCAGGGCGGTTTCGCTGCCCGAAAAGAGCCCCGACATCACCAGCAAAAGCAGGATCGCCGCCAAGGTGATCCAGAACGCGGCGTCGAGGGTCAGGATGGTCGCTTCCATTGGGCTCTCATGTCCTTGCTATATAAAGCGCGTTATGGGACGCGCGGTGCCCGCGATCAAGGGATCATGGCCAATAAGATAGATTGATCCGGGAACGCCGGGCGGATCGCAATCGGCGCGGGGGCCCGACCGGCATGGGCAGTGATGTGCCAAGGCCGGCGTTTTCAGGCGGCAAGGCATCACCGGACCCTTGGCCGTCTTGATACCTCATTCACGTGGTTCAAGACCAGTGATGTTATAACGACGGGGGATTGCGGCGGTCGCGGCCCACCACGCAGATGCGCGGGTTCGTTGCTGGTGATGCGCGTACGCGGAAGGGTTGACGAAGCTCTCCTTGACCCGCCAGATCAGGGCATTCCCCGTTTGCCAGATTTTGAAGTGCAGGCATCCGGGTTCTCCCAAGGTCAGCCGGGCATGTTCAGGAAGACTGGCTTTGATGATTTCGACCTCGTTCATGCAAGTGCAGAGCAGCGTGCCTGTAAGGTGAACGCTACCGGCCTGCCCGGCATCACAGGTCATTCCTTGACCCTCCTGCGATCAGCTTTACGCGTGAGTGCCGCGTTGTCCGCCCCCCCCCCGGCCGCTAAATTAACGTCCTCGCGGAGCGATGTCAGGCGGCACGCTTCCAAAGCGACTGGCGCGACATCCATCCTCCACGGCACGCGCTAGTCGCCGGTCGAGGGCGGGCTGCCGCCTTTTGCGCGGCTTGAATCCTCAGACAGGGGATGATGCTCCAGCACCAGCGACCGCAGCCGGGCATCGAGGACATGGGTATAGATCTCGGTCGTGGCGACGTCTGCATGGCCCAAAAGCGCCTGAATCGCCATCAGATCGGCGCCGCGTGCCAGCAGATGCGTGGCAAAGGCATGGCGCAGGGTATGCGGCGTGACAGGTACCGGGCTGACACCGCCTGCCACGGCCAGTTCCTTGATCAGCACGTAAAAACGGTGGCGCGTCAGGTGCCCGGACTTGCCCGATGACGCGAACAGGTAAGGCGAGGACGCCTTGCCCGCCGCGCGGTCCCGTTCGGCCTGCGCGTCCAGCATCGCAAGCCACGCCTGAAGCGCGTCGCGGGCAGGGGGCGAGAGCGGCACCATCCGCTCCTTGCCGCCCTTGCCGCGGATCAGCAGCATCTGGGGATTGCCGCGCGCCGCCGCCACGGGAAGCGAGACAAGCTCGCTCACCCGCATTCCCGTCGCGTAGAGCAACTCCATCAGGCAGGTATTGCGGCACCTGTCGCGCGCATTGCGCCCTGTGCTGCGCGCGGCCTCCAGCAGGCGGTCCACCTCGTCCTCGCTGAGCGTCTTGGGCAGGCGTGCATCGCGGCCCGGCCCCTTGATGCGCATCGCCGGATTGTCCGCGCGCAGCCGGTCCTCGAAGGCGAAACGGTAGAGTTGCTTGACTGCCGAAAGGCGCCGCGCGCGTGTCGATTTTGCCAGCCCCTGCGCCTCCAGATCGACCAGATAGCGCTCGATATCGCCCTGGGCGGCAGTATCGGGGGCAAGTCCCGCATGCGCCAGCCAGCCGGTAAAATCGGCCAGATCGCGCGCATAGGCGTCAAGCGTGTTGCGCGCGGCGCCCTGCTCGGCTGCCTGCGCCTCCAGAAAGGCGGCACACCACTGCGCCGCGCTGCTCATTCGACGCTGCCGAGGATCAGCGCCTGAAGCGCGCTGCGCCGCGCGACATCCTCAAGGCCGACGGCGCGCAAGGTGCCAAGCGCGCTGGCCATCTCGCCCGGATCGCCGTTGGCAAGGTCGAACTGAAGCGCCGCCGACAGGATCGCCTCGCCGAGGCGGCCGCCATTGATCAAGGCCGCATGCTCGGCCGGTGCCTCTGGCGGCTCGGCAAAGGCGGCGGCGATGATCGCCTCGCCGGGGGTGTCCGCCAGCGCCGGATCCGGGCGGCCCGCGGCCAGACCGGCCAGAAACTGCGCGGCGCGGTCGGCGGGCGCGTCCGCCGCCGCCGCCTCGTATCCGGGCGTCAGCAGGGACAGACGGTAAACCAGATCGCGCTGGCGCGCGGGTAAATCCGCCGCCTTCAGGCGGTCCGCAAAGATAAGGGCGAAGGGCACGTCCAGCCCCTCATCCCGAATAAGGGGCCAGGCGGCCGCGAGGGCCGTGCCGGCGGCCGCTGCATCGCTCTGCTCCAGCGCACGGTCCAGATCCTGAACCGCGCTCACCCGTTCCCAGACGCCGCCCGAGGCCGACGCGCTTTGACGCGTGTAAAGCCCCATCAGACGCCCGGGCGCCAGTGCGCCTGCCCGCGTCAACCGCTCGGCTGCCTCGATCTCGGCCTTCCAGCCGGTCGTGCCGCGCAGATCGGCCATGGCATAGGCCAGCGGCAGACTGCGCGTGGGCAGGGGCGCTCCGATCGCCTCGAAGAGGCGAAACTCCAGCGCGGAGGGGGCGGCGCTGGGAATGGGCGGCGCCGTTTCTTCGGCCAGTTCGGGGTCCAGAAAGAGGCCCAGCAGCGTGCCCTCGGTGCCCTTGAGCGCGCCAAGCGCCACGCCGGTGTCATACATCAGCGCGGCCGTTGCCCAATCGCCGGTCAGCGCGGCACAATAGATGCGCGCGGCGTCATCGGCCATCAGGCCGGGCCGCGCCTGAAGCGCTGTGCACGCCTCGGTTTCGGCGCCGCCCAAAAGGGCCAGATCGAACCAGGCGGGAAAGACACCGGCGCTCGCGGTGCCGGCGCGGGCCAGCAATTCCAGCGCCGGCTCGACCGCGCCGAACCGGCGCAGCATTCCGACCCGCGTGCGCAGATACGCATCCTCGGCGCCGAAGGGCGGCTCGGCCTCGGCCAAAAGCAGCGTATGATACAGCGATGCGATCGCCGCAGGCGGCTCTTGGCCTGCATGGCGCCAGAGCGCTGCCAGATCGCCCGCATCGCTCTTGGCCCACAGGCCGGGGGGCAGGCCCGTGACGGACGGCGGCAGCAAGCCAACGGCGCCGCTGGTCGCGGCGGACAGCGTGGTCGTCTCGACGTCAGGAATGCGGACCTGTCCGGCAACGGGGGGCTCGCCGAGCGCCGGGCGATCCCTTGCGCTTCCGGGCAGGGCTTGTGGAATGGTTTGCGGCAGGCCCTGCGTCAGATCCGTCTGGTCCAGCCACTCGATCGCCGAAAGCGGCCTGTCGCCCTGTTGCGCAAGGGCGGCGCCCGGCATCAATACCAGTGCAATTAGGGCCGCGCATCTTGCCTCACTGCGTATCAAGAAGGATGTCCTGGCGAATCTCGGTCGCCTCGGGGGTGAAATCGGCGCCAAAGAACGGTCCCACATAGGCATAGCCCACAAGTGCGACAAAGCCGATAATGGCAAGATAAAACAACCACTTGATAAGTCTGAACACGATATGCCTGCCTGCGGTTTGATCCGTTTTGCCCAACTTATAACTGGCCTTTCGCCCAAGATCACGTCATTCAGTGCACGAAAACAGCGTATGGGCGGGGGAGTGCCGACATTGGCGGGCAAAGGGCCGGCAAAACTGGGCCGGACGGTGGTTCTGGTCGGCATGATGGGCGCGGGCAAGACGGCCGTGGGCAAGGCGCTGGCCGCGCGCCTCGGGGTGGCATTCCGCGATTCCGACGCCGAGCTTGAGATCGCAGCCGCGATGAGCATCTCCGAGATTTTCGCGCGCGACGGTGAGGCGTTCTTTCGCGCGCGGGAAACCGAGGTGATCGACCGGCTCATCTCGGCCCCGCCGTGCGTGCTCAGCACCGGAGGCGGCGCGTTCCTGCAGCCCTCCAATCGCGAGATCATCTCGGCCAAGGGCGTCTCGGTCTGGCTGAACGCCGATCTTGCGCTGCTCTGGAGCCGGGTGAAATCCAAGGACACGCGCCCCTTGCTGCGCACCCCTGACCCCTATGGCACCCTCTGCGTCCTCTTCGAGGCGCGCGTGCCGGTCTATGCGATGGCCGATATCGAGGTCGTCAGCCTGCCCGGACTTACGATCGACACGATGACAACCCGCGTGATCGAGGCTCTCGGCGCGCGGCCCGGACTACTGGAGCCTTCATGAGCCGTATCATCCACGTCCCGCTCGGAAGCCGCGCCTATGACGTTCATGTCGGCCCCGGCCTTCTGGCCCGCACGGGCGATCTGGTCGCGCCGCTGCTGCGCCGCCGCCGCGTGGCGGTCGTCACGGACGCGGCGGTCGGCGCGCTCCATCTTGACGGTCTGCGCGCGGGGCTTGCGGCCTCCGGCATCGAGATGCGCGCACTGGAGCTGCCGCCCGGCGAGGCCACCAAGTGCTGGGCCCAGCTTGAGCGCTGCACCGAGTGGCTGCTGGCCGAGCAGGTCGAGCGCAATGACGTCGTCATCGCTCTGGGGGGCGGCGTGGTCGGCGATCTGGTGGGCTTTGCCGCAGCGATCCTGCGGCGCGGCGTGCGCTTCGTCCAGATCCCCACCAGCCTTCTGGCACAGGTTGACAGTTCGGTCGGGGGCAAGACCGGCATCAATTCGGCCAAGGGCAAGAACCTGATCGGCGCTTTCCATCAGCCCAGCCTTGTCTTGGCCGATACGGACCTGCTGGCGACGCTGGCGCCGCGCGACTTTCTTGCCGGCTACGGCGAGGTCGTGAAATACGGGCTCCTCGGCGACGCCGCCTTTTTCGACTGGCTGGAGGCCAACGCTCCCAGCATGGCCGCCGGGGACATGGATGCGCGCATTCATGCGGTCGCCCATTCGGTCCAGATGAAGGCAGACATCGTCGCCCGCGACGAGACCGAGCAGGGCGACCGCGCACTGCTGAATCTCGGCCACACCTTCTGCCACGCGCTCGAAGCCGCGACCGGCTATTCAAGCCGCCTGCTGCATGGCGAAGGCGTCGCAATCGGCTGCGCCCTCGCGTTCGAGCTGTCGGCCCGCCTCGGCCTGTGCGCCCAGGAGGTGCCAAGCCGCGTGCGCGCGCATCTGTCCGACATGAAGATGAAGGTCGATCTATCTGATATAGAAGGAGAATTACCGGACGCGCGCGAGCTTCTATCTTTGATGGCACAGGATAAAAAGGTGCAGGACGGACGCCTGCGTTTCGTGCTCGCGCGCGCCATTGGCGATGCGTTCATTACGTCCGACGTGCCGCAGGACGCCGTTCTGTCCGTTCTTGAGGGCGCGCTTGCGGCACGCTGACGGCCCCGGCTTCATCTTGGCAAAAATACTCATGGTCCGGCACCTGCGAAAGGCGCCGGACCGCACAGGGTTATCCCAGCTTCACCAGCGCGTGCCGCTTCTTGCCCGCGCTCAGCTTGATCGGTGCGGCGAGGGCGGCGGTGTCGATCATCAGCCCCGCATCCTCAAGGGGTGCATCGTTCATCCGAGCGCCGTTCTCCGCGATCAGCCGTTTGGCGTCCTTGCCCGATTTTGCCAGCCCCGCGCGCACGATCAGCTGCACGACCGACACGCCCTCTGCCGCCTCGGCGGGCGACAGCACGAGCGTCGGCAGATCGTCTCCGACGCCGCCCTTCTCGAAGACCTCGCGCGCGGTCGCCTCTGCGGCGCGTGCCGCATCAACTCCGTGCAATAGCGCTGTGACTTCATTGGCTAAAATGACCTTGGCCTCGTTGATCTCGGGCCCACCCAGCGCGCCGAGACGCGCGCATTCTTCCAGTGGCAGCTCGGTATAGAGCTTCAGGAACCGCCCGGTATCGGCGTCGGTCGTATTGCGCCAGAATTGCCAGAACGCATAGGGCGCGCACATGTCGCCATTCAGCCACACGGCGCCGCCCTCGGATTTGCCCATCTTCCGGCCGTCCGACGTCGTCAGCAGCGGCGATGTCAGGCCAAAGACCTGGCCGTCGATCACCCGGCGGGTCAGGTCGATCCCGTTGACGATATTGCCCCACTGGTCCGATCCGCCCATCTGCAGCGCACAGTCGTAGCGGCGGCTGAGTTCAAGAAAATCATAGGCTTGCAGGATCATGTAGTTGAATTCCAGAAAGCTCAGCGATTGCTCGCGATCGAGCCGCGACTTGACGCTCTCGAATGACAGCATCCGGTTGACCGAGAAATGACGGCCGATATCGCGCAGGAATTCGAGGTAGTTCAGCCCGTCCAGCCATTCGGCGTTGTTGACCATGACCGCGTCCGTCGCGCCGTCGCCATAGGTCAGATATTGCGCAAACACCTGCTGCATGCCCTCGATATTCTCGTCTATGACGGCATCTGTCAGCAGCGGACGCTCGTCCGCACGAAAGCTGGGATCGCCCACTTTCGTCGTGCCGCCGCCCATCAGCGTGATCGGCTTGTGGCCCGTTTTTTGCAGCCAGCGCAGCATCATGATGTTCAGCAAATGCCCGATATGCAGCGATTTCGCGGTCGCGTCATAGCCGATGTAGCATGGCGTCACGCCCGCCATAAGCCGGTCGTCCAGACCTTGCATGTCCGTGCAATCGGCCAGATAGCCGCGCGAGACCATCACGTTCAGGAAATCGGATTTTGGGTGATAGGTCATGGCGCTTGTCCCGGATTGCTTTGCGCGGCATGTATAGGGGCGCATCTGTCAAAGGAAAAGACCATGTTGAAGGCCGTAAGGGACGGTGCGCGCATCTGGGCGCTGGGCGCGATGTCGGGCACCTCGCTGGACGGGGTCGACGCCGCGCTGATCGAGACCGATGGCGAGCGGATCTTCGGCTTCGGCGCCAGCCGCTACCGGGCGTATTCCAAGGGCGAGCAGGCGGTGCTGAGCGCCGCTCTGGGCCTGTGGCCGGGCGCGGATCTGGAGGCCGCGGCGCGTGTGGTAATGGACGCCCATATCGAGGCACTGACCGGATTTGAGGCGCAGGTGGCCGGATTTCACGGCCAGACGCTGGCGCATGAGCCGGGGGCGCGCGGCACGCATCAGCTGGGCGATGGCGCGGCGCTGGCGGCTGCGCTGGGCCTGCCGGTCGTGTGGGATTTCCGCAGTGCGGATATGCGCCTTGGCGGGCAGGGGGCGCCGCTGGCGCCGTTCTTTCATCATGCCTGCGCGCAGTATATCGGCGCGGATGCGCCCGTGGCGTTTCTCAATCTGGGCGGTGTGGGCAACCTGACCTGGGCCGATCCGGGGGTCGCGCGGCCTGAGGATGCCGGCGCGCTGGTCGCTTTCGACACCGGCCCGGCCAATGCGCCGATCAACGATCTGATGATGGCGCGGCGCGGGCTGCCTTATGACAAGGACGGGCGATTGGCCCGCGCGGGTTCGGTGGCCGAGGGCGCGCTGGAGATGTTTCTGGATGAGGCGTATTTCCTTAAAATGCCCCCCAAATCGCTGGACCGCGATGCCTTTGCGGGCATGATCGATCTTGTCGGCGCGCTTTGCGATGCCGACGCCGCCGCGACGCTGACGGCGATGTCCGCCGCAGCCGTCCTGCGCGGAATCGAGCATTGCCCCGCGCCGCCCGCACGCCTTCTGGTGACAGGGGGCGGGCGCCGCAACCCGGTGATGATGGACATGCTGCGCGCCGCGCTCGATTGCGAGGTGGCCCCGGTCGAGGATGTGGGCCTTGACGGCGACATGCTCGAGGCGCAGGCGTTCGGCTATCTGGCGGTGCGGGTGGCGCGCGGTCTGCCGACATCCTGCCCGGCCACCACGGGCGTGCGCGCCGCCGTATCGGGCGGCACGCTCAGCATGCCCGCCACCGTCCCGAGTGGCGGATGATGGACTATCGCCTCAACGCCGGTGCAGGTGGTGGCGCCCGGCTGGGCCTGATCGTGCTGGCCACGGACGAGACGCTGGAATTCGAGGCGCGCTGCGTGCTCGGCGGCGGGGACGTGCAGCTTCTTCATGCGCGCATTCCGGTGGCCCGCGACATCAATCCTGCAACATTGGCGCAGATGGACGCGGCCATGCCAGCCGCCGCCGCGCTCTTGCCCGCGGGCCTTGACGTGATCGGCTATGCCTGCACGTCGGGCGCCACCATCATCGGGCAGGCGCGCGTGGCGGAGCAGGTGCGAAGCGTCCATCCCGGCATCGACGTGACCGACCCTGTCACAGCGGTGATCGCCGCCTTGAACCATGTCGGCGCGCGCCGGATTGGCATGGTGACGCCCTATCTGCCCAGCGTCACGGCGCCGCTGTGCGCGCTTCTGGCCGCAAACGGGATCGAGACGCTGAGTGAGATCAGCTTTGCCGAGGGCGACGACAGGCGCGTGGCGCGAATCGATCCCGCCTCGACCCGCGCGGCGCTGATCGAGGCGGCTGGTGCGCCGGGAACCGAAGCGCTCTTTGCCAGCTGCACCAACTTGCAGACATTCGGCATCATCGATGAGGTCGAGGCGCAGACGGGCCTGCCGGTCATCACCTCCAATCAGGCACTGATCTGGCATATGCTGCGCCTTGCCGGAGGCAGGTGCGGCCCGGCGCAGGCAGACGGGCCAGGCCGGCTCTTCGCGGCATAGCAAAGCGCTTTGCCAAATCGGCATGAGACGCCATATTGGAGGCGACCCCAAGGGAGAGGTTCCTGCATGAGCGATCCGACCACGCAGCCCGGCATCAGCCGCGCCGAGGCGCAGGGCGTGCGCTATGCCGCCGAGCTGGAGGGCCATGTAAGGTGGCTGGATGCCATCACCGGCGCCGCCTTGGGCGTGCTGGCAACCGCGTCGGGCATCTATACCTATCTGGGGGTCTCGTCGCTTCTCGATGACAATGGCGCGCTCAGTTTCTTCGCCGCCGCGTCGTATTCGATCGCCGTCTCGGTTGGCATTTTCGTCTTCTGGTCCTACCTGATGCGGCTTTTGCCATCGGTGCGCAGCATGGCCTCGCGCATTGGGCTGCTGGTGTCGATGGCCATCGGCTCGCTTGCGATCATCGCCATGTCGTCCTGGCTGAACGCCGCCGCGCTGGCCGGATCTGCGGCGGTCGAGCAGCATCTGGCCCGGACCGTGCAGGACTATCAGGCCTCACTGGAGCAGGCCAACAGCATCGCGGTGTCGGCGCAGGGCCTTGAGCGGGACGTGGCGCGCGTGCGCCAGTCCTTCGAGGATCTGAGCGCGCAGGAGGCAAGCGGCGATCTGTCGGGCCTTGCCGGGCGCGGCGCGGTCTTTCGCGTGCTCAGCCAGAAGTCGGACGAGCTGCGCGGCCTTGAGACGCAGATTGCATCGCAGCAGCCGCTGGTCGAGGCCGCCTTTGCCGAGGGCAACGCCGCGCTCAGCCGGATGCGCGCCCTGACCGTCGAGCCGGGCCCGGTCGAGCCGCGCTCGGTCCATTTCTCCGAAGAGGCGGTGCGCCTTGCCGGACTGATCACGCAATTGCGCCAACTCTCGGTCGCGCCGCTGGTGTCGCGCGCGGCGCAGGATCTGGCGGCCTCCGTGGTGCTGCCGGAGCTTGACGGGCGGACGGGTGCCGCCCGCGAGGGCCAGCAAAGCACGATCACCTCGGTTCTGGAGGTGCTGGGCCAGCGGGCCGCCACCCTGCGCAGCGCCGCCGATGCGGTGATCGCGATGCCGCCGCCCGCCGATACCACCTATACGCCCATCTCCACCGCCGATGCGGTGATCCGTTACGCGGGCAATTTCGCCCCCTCATGGGCAGGCGCCATCGCCATCGATCTGCTTCCCGCGGTGCTGGTCTTTATCCTGATGGTGACGCAGGCGGCCATCCGCTCGGGGCGCGAAGGCGTCGGGATCGAGCAGACGCTGACCCTGTCGGAGTTGTGCGCAGCAATGATGGTGCTGCACGAGATGGACGAGGTACGCCGCCCCGCGCCGCCGCCGGCCCCGGTGGCTCCTCCGGGCGTGGCAAAGGGTGCCTCCGAAAACGGGTCCGCCGCGCCATGAGCGACGAGGAAGGGCGCGGCTGGGATGCGCGGCGCGTTCTTTATACGGTGCTGGGGCTCCAATTGGTCATGGCCGCACTTTTGGCCGGATCGGACGTGCTGGGCGCTTTGCCCCGGCTTCTGCGGCCCTCGGACGCGCCGGCGATCGACAGCCCCGTCGGGCCCGGTGACCAGACGCGCCGCTATGCCCCGCGCGACACGCCGCTTCCCGAGCGCGCCCCGGGCGCGCCCGAGCGTCCCTATCGCAACACGGGCGACATGCCCACGCGGCTGGAGATCCTGCGCGATGGCCCCGTGCTGCGCCTCACTGGCACCATCGCGCCCGGCGATGACACCCGGGTCGCCGAAATACTGGCCGGGGCCGAGGGATTGGAGCGCGCCGCCCTGAACAGCCCCGGCGGTTCGGTGCGCGACGCGCTGCGCATCGGGCGCGGCCTGCGCGAGGCCGGCCTCGACACGGTGGTCGAGGCCGGCGACGTCTGCTTCTCCGCCTGTCCCTACCTGCTGGCGGCAGGCGTCGCCCGCAGTGCCGCAGAGGGCGCGCAGATCGGCGTGCATCAGCACTATTTCGGCAAGAATACCGTCCTGCCTGCGTTTCTGGCGGTCGAGGATATCCAGCGCGGGCAGGGCGAGGTGATGGAATACCTCGGCGACATGGATGTAGACATCCGCCTCATGCGCCCGGCGCTGGCCACGGGGCCGAAGGACATCTATATCCTGCTGCCCGCCGAACTCGAGGAATATCGCCTGACGACGGACGCCGCTCCTGAATGACCGGCAGACGCCTCCGGCGGGGATATTTATAGCGAGAAGAAAGAGGCGGGCGCGGTTCGCGTTTCATCTTGGCTGAAATACTCAAGAGCATGCGCTGCACCGCGCACCGCGGCCGCGTTTCTTGTGCTCTTGCGCGCGCCATGCGTGCGTCTTAACACTTGGCGCATGAAATTACTCTTTCTTGGCGATGTGATGGGGCGCGGCGGGCGCCGGGCGATCGCGGACGGGTTGCCCCGGCTGCGCGCTGACTGGGGGCTCGATTTCGTCGTGGTCAATGGCGAGAACGCCACGGGCGGCATGGGTTTGAGCGCTGAGCATGCCCAGGGCCTTCTGGGCGCAGGCGCCGATTGCGTCACACTGGGCGATCATGCGTTCGATCAAAAGGACATGCTGCGCGCCATCGAGGGCGAGCCCCGCATCATCCGCCCGCTGAATTTCGCCAAGGATGCGCCGGGGCGCGGTCACCGGGTCTTTTCGGACGCGCGCGGGCGCAAGGTGCTGGTGGCGCAGGTTCTGGGGCAGGTCTTCATGAAGCGCGCCTTCGACGATCCGTTTTCGGCGCTGGATGCCTGCCTGCGCGCGCATGTCCTGGGCGGCGCGGTGCAGGCGGCGATCGTGGATATCCATTGCGAAGCGACCAGCGAGAAGATGGGTGTCGGGCATTTCTGCGACGGGCGCGTGTCGCTGGTCGTCGGCACGCACACGCATGTTCCCACGGCGGATGCGCAGATCCTGACGGGCGGGACCGCCTATCTGAGTGATGCAGGCATGTGCGGCGACTACAACAGCGTCATCGGCATGGAAAAGGACGAACCCTTGCGCCGCTTTGTCACCGGCATGCCCAAGGGCCGTTTCGTGCCTGCGATGGACGAGGTGACGCTGTCGGGCGTCTATGTCGAGACCGACGACCGCACGGGCCGCGCCACGCGCATCGACATGGTGCGTCAGGGCGGCCGCCTTGCGCAGGCCGGCCCGAAGTCTGGCGCCAGCCCGGACGCGGGCCGGTGAGCACTGCCAAAATGCGCCTCGATCTGGGCCCCTACGCCGTTCTGATGGTGATGGGCGCTGGCTGGGGCCTCAGTGTGCCCCTGTCCAAGATCGCCGTCAGCACCGGGCACCTGCCGCTGGGCCTCATCTTCTGGCAGGAGGTGGTGATCGTGGCCCTCTTGGGCGCAATCTGTGCAGTGCGCGGCAAGCGGCTGGAGCTGGGCGTGCAGTACTGGCCGATCTACACGGTGATCGCGCTGTGCGGGGCGGTTTTGCCCGATATCTTCTTCTACCTTGCCGCGGCAGAGCTGCCCGGAGGGATCATGGCCATCGTGATCGCCAGCGTGCCGCTTTTCTCGCTGCCGATCGCGCTGGCACTGGGTAACGAGACTTTCGCATGGCGGCGCGTCCTCGGCCTCAGTTTCGGTATTGTCGGCATTTTGCTGCTGATCGGTCCGGAGGCCAGCCTGCCCGAGCGGGCGATGGTGGCGTTCATCCCTCTGGCGCTGATGGCGCCGCTTCTCTACGCGACCGAGGGTAATCTGGTGGCGAAGTGGGGCACGCAAGGGCTGGATTCGATGCAGGTGATCCTCGGTGCGTCGCTTCTCGGCATGGTCGTCACCGGGCCGCTCGCGCTGGCGACGGGGCAGTGGATCAATCCTTTCGAGACCTTCGGCGCGGCCGAGCTGGCTCTGGCCGCGTCGGCGGCGATCCATGGACTTGTCTATGCCACCTATGTCTGGCTGGTGGGGCGCGCCGGCTCGGTCTTTGCCGCGCAGACCAGCTATCTGGTGACCGGATTCGGCGTGATCTGGTCGATGCTGCTCTTGAGCGAGCGTTATGCCATCTGGGTCTGGCTGGCCCTCGGGATCATGACGATCGGTATCGCGCTGGTCCAGCCGCGGGCGCGCACGTCGCCGCTTGCACCGGTCCGGCCCATCGGTGAAAATAGACCTGATACATAAAGGACGGGTCCGTACGTGATCGCATATTTCGACGTCTCGCAAACGGCGCAGGCTTATATGACGCTGGGCGTCGTGGCGGTGATGTTCTTTTTCTTCGTCCGCGAGGTTTATCCGACCGAGGTGGTGGCGGTGGCCGGGGCGGCGACGATGCTGGCGCTGGGCCTTTTGCCCTATGATGCCGCGCTGGATGTGCTGTCGAACCCGGCGCCATGGACCATCGCTGTCATGTTCATTGTCATGGGCGCGCTGGTGCGCACCGGCGCACTTGAGGCGTTCACGTCGCTGGCGGACCGGCAGGCGCGCACCAAACCCAAGCTGGCGGTGGGCATGATGATGCTGTTGGTCATCCTTGGATCGGCGGTGATGAACAACACGCCGGTCGTGGTCGTGATGATCCCGGTATTCGTGCAACTGGCACGCACCCTGAAGATACCCGCGTCGCGCCTGCTGA
>Ga0115567_10003306_pt1 | contig 15907 bp, 18 predicted proteins | sample COGITO_mtgs_1204_2_FD_88679 | JGI IMG/M metagenome (GOLD analysis project Ga0115567, IMG submission 88679) | Pelagic marine microbial communities from North Sea - COGITO_mtgs_120412 | ecosystem: Environmental > Aquatic > Marine > Epipelagic | place: Germany:Helgoland, sampling site Kabeltonne... | reverse complement strand
GCGGGCTGGGAGAGACCCCGTTGATCTCCGCGTGCTTTGGCGTGAGGTACTTGGCGACCGTGACAATCACGCCGGAACCGTCGGAGAGCGGGAACGCGCCCTGTTACAACACGGACTTGGACGGGGACCGGTCCTGAGGCGGGCCCCCCGCTGTATGCAGCTGACTTCCTTCCGTCAGGTGATCGCTGCTTCTAGTACGTTCGTGCGGTTGCTTCCGAGCGTTGTTTGTGGCTTTCTCTTGCCCACTCGCCGCCGCCCGCCGCCGCAGCGCCTTGACATTTTGCCGCTCTCCGCAGCGCCGTGCGGCGTGCATTCCGCCTCCAAACAAGGGAACCTTGCCCCTCTGAGGCCTCTGGGACCAAGGGCGGGGGTGAACGTCTGCGGGGCGCGCCGCCACACGTTCAGTCGGGTTGGCAGCGCCTCGACTGTGCGCATGATGTTTGTCCGAAAATAGTTGTCCTGTTTGTGGATGAAGCTCTTTTTCCTCAGATGAAGTACCGAGACATGGTTTCGTGCAGTGCAGAGTGGCCCGGCTCAGGTCTGGACTGACCGGGATTCCTAGATTCGGGAAAGTGAATCCGCCAGGATTGTGAGATTACCCTGCACAATGTCACAGGGCGATTGCGAACCGGACAGGGCAGCCTTCAGTTCGGAGCCCTCTCGCGTGATGTCAGGCGGTAGCACAGAGCTGCAGCGCATCGAGAGCGACCCGCGGGAGTGGGAGGCCGCGGCATGGGTAGACGGTGACACATCGGAAGTCACCCAGGCGGAACTAGTGATGGAATCCGATGCATCGGGCAAAACGGAGGTTGTATACATGCTGCGCAAGATTATGGATCAAGAGGAGGTTGAACTTGACCCGGCTGAAGAGGAGACGGACAGCAGCGGGCGCTACGCCTACTTACTCGAGTGCCGCCGCACAGGAGTGCGGCCATGTCTTTCTGCTCTCATGCAGCTCTCGTGAGCTTCCCGTTACTGGCCAACCCAATTTCCATGCCAGGGTCCTCTCTTATGCAGCGGGCTGAGCACGATTGTGTGTGTGCAACGCTGCGCAGGTCCTCGATGCTGCTCTTGCCACACTTTGGGCTAGTAGCTGCCGACTGCGCAGCTCTTGCAGTGGGTGTTTACTGCAATCAGAGCATCACTAACATCAACTTTTCTGGAAACAATATCGGCGAGGATGCTTCCGTGGGCTCCCAACTGCGACCTAAACCCGAACCCGAACCCGAATCCACATGAATAAATCTGCAAGCTGGCGTTTCAGACGCCAGCAAAATGATTGGGGGTCCGGATAGGTTTATCTGGCGCGGGCAGTAGCAGCGAATGCCTTTGTACGAGAGGTGCGGCTGCGTGAGACGGGCGCAGGGATGCGCGGGGCCGAGGCGTGGGCGTCCACTCTTGGCCTTTCTAAATCGCTGACTATGCTAGACCTCAGAGGGAACAAGGTCGGCGACCTTGGCGGCGCAGCACTGGCAGAGGCGCTGCCACATAGCGTCTCGCTCATAAGTCTTGACCTGTCTGACAATAAGCTCGCGCTGCGCACTGCGCGCGCACTAGCAAAGGCCCTTGCCAACAACCGCGCGGGCCTGACGTCCCTCGACGTATCGTGGAACCATTTCCGACCGCCGGATGCGCGATTACTACTTGCTTCCCTCATAAAAAACTCAAGCCTAAGGGCGCTCAACCTTTCGTGGAATGGTATTGGCAAGGACGCGGTCTCCGATGGGTGAGTCTCCGCCCTGATTCACCGCATAAGTGTGGCGGCCGCTGGCACCTCCGACCCTCGGCCAGGCGTGCGGATGTTTATTTGGGTGGACGGAACTCCATCCGCTCGCGCAGGCGGGATACAGCTTCTGCAGCCAGCACGGAGGATTGTGCGCGGCGCAGTGGTCAGGCTGGAAGTGATTCAGTGGGCGGGCCGGAGACGCTCCTCGCGGACTTGCTGCGCAGCTCGCGCTCCCTCACCGACCTCGACGTATCCAACTGTCGTCTCGGAGCAGGCGCGTGTCATGCACTCGCGGGAGTACTGCGTCAAAATACTGGGCTGCAATTCCTGCAGCTCGATGGGAATCGACTTGGCCCCGAGGCGGCGCTCCTCCTCGCGCAACTCAATGTGCTGCCCCCGCCATCGTCTCGCGTACTGGCACTCATTTTTGCTTCTGACTGATCGCTATGATTGAGCTTGCAGGAGCGGGTGCTTGCCGGAACGTTGGTCAAGTTTAGTGCGAATCGGGTTGGTGTGGATCCTACGCTGCTCGCACACTACGGCTTTGACCGCGCTTTTCCAACCGGACACTACCGCCTGGTGCTTGCTGACCCCGCTCAACGCGCCGTTGCCGATTCGCTGGCTCAAGAGGCTATTGCTCGTGACACGGACATCTTCCGCAACGAGCGCATTGACGGTATATCTGTGTCCTAAGTTGCCAAGCTCAGTCAGCTTTCGTGCAAGCTCTTCTTTCGCAAACCGAGTAGGCGAGGGTTGCTGCAGGGCTGCGCTGCGTGATATCGCTAGACACGCTCAAGAATGGATGGGAGTTCCCCGCGACCGGCTATTTTGAGACTGACGTCATCGCGTTCGTGCCCTCCAGTGATGATTCTCCCATTCGCACGCTCTGTTGCAGCCATGTAGCCGTCGCGTGCCAAAACGCTCGATGTGCGGAGGCAGGTTCGGAGAGGAGCGAGGAACACACAGTGAAGTAATGGACGCAGACAACTACCGCCTTCTCTCGCGTCTCCTTGAAGTTTCCACCAACGAACAGGCCTCATTGACTCTTCTGCGGCAAGCGTGCCAGGGCTTCTTCCTCGATCTTTCCCAGGCAATGCTGCTGCTCTTCAAATTCTCGCGCGACGCAACGCGCGAGGCTGCTCTCATGACCATGGTGCCCGCATTAATTGAGGGCACCAACATGTTCCTCCTCCTTCACGTGCTCGCGCCTCAGTCGCGCCTCGAAATGCAACGCCGGGTGGGCCCCCTTCATTTTATGAACAGGCACGACCCGGCGGGTAAGTATGCATTCGACCTCGCGAAGGCGCCAGACCGTCGCGCTCTTCGCCTTCTCACCGCGCTCAAGCGCCAGAACCTTTCCTCCACCTTCGAGAACGCATACGCCCCACCCAACCTGCTCTTTTCCTTGCATCAGCGCGGACTTCATCCAATGACAACCAGCTGATCTGTTATTCTCAGGTTCGTTTCTCGTTGCACCCGAGTCTGGGGCCAGCTGCTGTGCTCCCCGGCACGGAGCTCTGGAAGCAACTGTTCCAGGAACACCGCCCAAGAGTCCCAGCTCTCTCTTTGTACTTGCATACAAGCCGCCTGTAAGCTTGCGCGAATCCTTTTCGTCTGAGTTCCTGTGCTGCGTTGCGTGCAGTCGCCGGTCGCGGGTGAGAAGGGCGGTGAGGGCGTCTCTGGCAACTGCGGGCTTCTTGAGCTCACTTACGTGGTTCGCTCGCATTCCCCCCAATGTAACGCGACTGCCGCCAATTCCTCTGCATGTGGTGACTTTGGTCTCCTCGCAACGAAAGTGTAAACGCGGAGCAAGGGTTGAGCCGCTACACGATGCTCTCAGTGATGCTGTCGCTCGGGTCAGGGTGACGACCCCAGCCTTACCTCCCACACAACAAGCGCAGCAGTGCACTGACGTTCAGGTGTTGGTCAATAGCTGCACCGCCGCCAAAGTTCGTCGCGATGCCTTGTCACACCCGGCACTTCATTTCGCCAAAGAGGCGACGAGGACTCGTCGCCGACGTTGGACTCGCATCCGGATGTGACTCCCACCCACCTTCCTGACTGCGCATGCATGATTATGAACATCACCGATTTGACCAGCTTGCAAATCTCCTAGGTTACTGGCGAGGGTAGAGTTTTCCCACTGGGTCCTGGTGGTGGTGTGGATGCAACCACGCCTCCTCTAGCTAAGGTCAGATTTCCAGAGGGACAAGCTGAAGGTTCTCTTGTCGAAGCAAGGCGCAAGTCCTTAGGAACGTGGGAGTCTGTACATAGTGGCATTGGTACCAGTGGGGCACTTTAGCACGACCGTTGGCATAGGCATGGACGACGGGAACATCATTGGCTGCCGGAGGCACAGGACGTCTTCACTGTATTGAGATGAATCGTTGGTGATGAGTCTTAGTGCCAAAGCGCGCAGATCAGGAGTTCGAGAACAGAAACGTGCTACTAAAACTCCGGATCTGGATTCCTGCAGCATGCTAAAAACGCTGCAGAGATGCCTTGCAGCGCAGAAACAGTGTTAGAATGTGATCGCCGATCGATCCAGGAACGGCAAAGTCGATTTCAAGAAACCAAGGTCTATGGTCCATTCAAATCACTGTATATCTCTCGGGTCATGTGACACTTGTATGAAGCCACCGCAGCTCACCGAACGAAGGGGTAGCTAGCGTATCTGATCCAGGAGGGCACGAGCATGGCGCTGAAGTTCCTGCTCAAGCGGAAATGTCTCGACTGCTGTGAGAACGATCGCAGGCGCTCCACCGTCCCGCAGACGCGCCTGTACGTGCGGAGTCTCGCGGACGAGATTCAACAGGAAGCAGCAGCCACTCTCCTGAACTGCGCGGCATCGAGGATGCAAATGCATTGCGCGCAGCACCGCGTCGATTGCTCCCTCACCCGCCACTCTGACTTGCCCAACACGTGAATTCGCCGTAATGTCCCAGAGTGCCGCACACGCCTGTGCTTGCATGTCTCGCACTCTGCTGTGTGCCGCCATGAAAGCAACGATTGCGTCCACGCCGCCTGCCTCCGCAATCTTGAATTGGTTCTCGCCTCCATTCTTTGCAAGACTACGAAGAGCAGAAAGGGCCTCCCTCACAACGGCTGGCGCCCCAGCGTGTCTCCGAATCGCTTCGACAACTGCACCAATGCCCAACGCACCCGCGACCTGCACCTCAAGGTTGTCCGCGCCTTCTGACATCCGCGCTAGTGCCCAGCACCCCTGCTGCTGCACCGTCTCGTTCTCCGCGTGTGTCTGCATTGCTGCCACCACTGCACTGACCCCACCTGCCTCTGCGACCCTAACCTGACCTCCGCCTTGCGTTCCCAGCGCATTGACCAGTGCGCGGCAACCCAGCTCTTGGGCATTCTGGCGCCCTGTGTTGCCCTGCATCGCCACCACTACAGCTTCGATCCCTCCAGCCTCTGCCATCCGCCTCTGAACCTACGCAATTGAGCTCTGAGCCGTTGGTCCCCACAAAGAAAGGGGCTAGAGAAACGTATCGTGCAATGGATGTCGCTCACCCGGTCCCCGGACGCGGAAAGCGTGACTGTCCTCGTGACCTCCTTGAGCGCCCAGGCACCGAGTTCCTGCAGCTCCGCGTCTTGAGGATGCCCGCGCATCGCGCTCACCAGCGCCTCGACACCACCCGAGGACACTACTAGCTCTTGATTCTCAGTGCTGTCTAGCGCCAGTCCGACCAGCGCCCAGCAGCCAACCTCCTGCTCCACCGGAAGAGTGTTCAGCGTTTGACAAATACCACGACTGTTCCTGAATTGATTGGCTGGGTCTTCGGTGCAATATCACCTGGAGCGAGCGGTGCTGCGTGTGTTCCATCATTGCAGCAACTACCGCTTCAATTGCGCCCGATGTTGCCATCTTCTTCAGCAGCTTCGGCCCTGCCGCAACCTCCCCCGAATCATCAGTAAAGATGGGCATGGCATCCGAGCACCAATGAGCGAGCCAAATGGTTTACATCTTGGACTCAAAGGTCTTTTTGAGCATGCAAGCTCCCTAGCAAAAAAGGCAAAAACAGGGCACCACCGATGCTGCGGGCAAGGCACTCTAGAACGCGGCAGCCCTCCAACTGCACCTGCCAGCTGCTACGGTGCACCTCCATGCCCGCAGCAACGACCTCGACAGCACCTGCCACGAGAACTGACTCCTTGTTGTTGGCACCCAATGCTATCACCGCAATCACCCTATGACATGACAAACGCGTCAGCAAGACCACCGGCGCGAGACTGCCGCATTGCGAGCGGGAGGGACCTGAACGCCTGCGTCTGAATCTGCTTTTTGGAAATGTGCATCTGCATCGCAGCAACAGCTGCTTCGATACCTCCCGCCTCAGCGAGTGCAAGCTGTGCATACTCGCCATCACTCCCGACGTTAGCCAGAAGACGACAGCACGTCTCCTGCACCCCGTGTTCACTGTCGAGGTTGCGCATCGCTGCGATGACTACATTGATACCCCTTGCCTTTACGATCTGCGCCCTAGTCTTCTCCACTTCTGACGCAAGTACTAACAATACCCGCGGGCAGAGCTCCTGCATCTCCTTGCTGTGGGAAAATGTATCCATTGCTGAGACAACGAGCGGCACACCCCCCGCTGAAACGATTCGCTCCTGGTCCAGTGCCCCAAGTTTGGCCAAGTCCAGAAGTGTCCGACATCCAAGTTCCTGCACCTCGCGACTGCTTATGTGTCGTCGCATCGCAGCGAGTACGACGTCGATTCTGCACTAGGAAGCGCTAGGGTTACTCCAGGTCAGGCGCAGCGCGATCGATACCATTTCCCATCTTTCTCCGGCACAGGGAAGACGAACCTGTGCCTGATCGTTACTTTTTGCACCGCGTCGCCTCTAGATGCGAGATTTGCTAGCGTGTTGCATCCCTCTTCTTGAACTTCTCTGCTTTCGCCGTAGGTATCCATCGCCGAAAGGATCTCCTCCACATTGCTGCTTACCCGAACACGCTCGATCACCTCGCTTCTGGACGGCGGATCTGGCCGCATCTCGCCAGCCAGGACCATTCAGACCCTTGATTAGCTGGCCACTACAACCATGAGGCAAGGCATCGTCGATGAATGCACACTTGGTTGCGCAGACCCACTGCCAGAGCGACCGAGCGACGAGCCCGGCCGAAAACTTCCAACGCTTTGTGTAAAGCAAAAAAGGGTCAATCTTCGGAAACGCCAAGCGCGGGCTGTGCGGAGAGCGGGGGACTCTCCGCTAGGGCTGCCGTGCCATGTCGATGGATATCGAAGAGAACAATGAGTCGATCTCTTCATCTCTACGTAAGGAGATTGCCGCAGCTCTGTCAGCTCTCCGGGGCGACCTGCAACGTCATTATGCGACGATTCGTGGCCGTCTAGCGGTGCTCTGATCTGCAATCCCAGCTGCCACCATCTCCGCTCGCACGCGCATGGGGTCGCGGAGATGGTGTGTAGCCACTGCCACCACGCCGTCCACGCCGAGTGCATCGGACTCGACACGAGCATCGTACCGGCAGACACGCGATGGGTGTGCTCCAAGGCGTGCCACCGCTGCCTCCCCGACAACGAAGAGGACGGCGTGTTCGTCAAGTTCCACGGCATCCTCCCACGAACCGATCCAGAGCTAACCTGACACATGAACTTGAGCGGACGGCGTGTTCGTCAAGTTCCACGGCATCCTCCCACGAACCGATCCAGAGCTAACCTGACACAAGAACCTGAGCTCTTGCACACGATACTACAGACGAAAGAGGAATCGAGTCTGAAGCCAACACGACACTTGTGGAAGATTTGCTGCAAACCAGGTACCACTCGCTTATGCTGCCACGCCGCCTTCACAGACAAATTGGTATGGGCAGCAATGGTCTGTCCAGGACAGAGGCAACCGTCGAGGTGACCAAACTTCAGAAAGTGTTTATCACCTGGAGTCTTGATGTGCATCGCTGGATTGAAAGTGGGGACGTCATTGTCATCCGGTGAGCATCCGGACTTTATTCGTGGGAGGCGAGGACGAGCCCGTCGATTGAGTGTTTGCTCATCCGCACATTTTCGGCCAAGCTCCGGACGTACCGCCTCAAGATCACAAGGTCTCACTTCGTGCCTGTGGTCGCCGCCACATCCGGAGCTCTCCACCCCGCGAGACACTGCGCCTCTTCTACGACTTCGCACGCCTGAAGACGGATGCCGCCGAGCAGCACGCCGTCGCGAACTCCCTGAGGTCGCTCCTGACACAAGAGCAACTCTGCCAGCGCCGCGGCGCAACGTTCGCTCGACTCCGGATGGAGCCTTAGCTGTACAGCCTCCGGGCCTCAGCTACACGAATCACTGGGAAGTACTCCCAATGCCTCCTCACTACTACCGCGATCTCGCGCACGGGCCCGGTGTGGGGTCGGGGCTTTTGCCCCGGCTCCCGCCGCCCACGTGCTCGCGTCCCGTTAGTGGTGTGGGCCTGGGACTTTTTTGTTCTGCGGCTTCCTTGCTGCGGTCTCCCGACCCCTGCTCGCCAACTGTTTTTCGCTGTACGATATGCGACTGTTTGTCATTAAACGGATGCTTTCTCTCTGTACGAGGTTATTCGGTACACCCTTTCTGTTTCACTGCACCCTCTCTCTTTCCTTTTGGGTTGCGTCTCTGCAACAATTTTTTTATTTGTTCTCGAGCGACACGCACTTGTTCTCATCGTGTCGCAATGAGCAACACTGGTTCTGTAGATTACTAAGCATCTGGAGCTTCTGAACGTGTGCCGTCTAGAGATTGATAGAAGGCGAGGACCTTGGGATTAGCACGAACAGCAGCAGCAGAGAAGTCAAGGACGCGAAGTCCTTCGAGGCTTGTGGCACGCGAGAAGGCGACGTAAGCCTGCCCTGCTTCAAATACTTTTGCGAGCGAGACATCGACGCGGTCGAGCGAGACACCTTGGGCCTTGTGCACCGAAATTGCCCAAGCGAGTGCCAGCGGCACCTGGTTGCGCGTCGCGACCCGCCCAGACGCCGACGGCACTGTCCACGTCTCACGTTGCACTGTTAGCTGCTCGCCATTTGGAAAGCGTACCACCGGAAGACCTTGCGACCCCGCGAACCCGACGACTGTTCCGCGAGCGCCATTGACAAGCCCCCTCTGCTGTGAGAGGGACTTCAGGAGCATAACTTCTGCGCCCTCCTTGAGTGTGAGCACCGTTGCAGCGGTGCAGCCCCCGCGCAACTGGCGCTGCGCCGCCTCGTCACCTGAGTCGCGAGCTTCGAAGACGCGCTCGGGCCCAGGGAGTCGTTCTAGCTCCAGTGCGTTGATCCGATCGACATCGCTACGGTGCGTCATCAGGCGCGTCGCGACAGGCTCGCCAACAACACGCGCAGCCTCCTTCGCGGGGTCCACACGCAGCGAGCGGAGCTGCGCTGCTGTGGCTGCGGAGCAGCGTCCCCATCGAATCTCCTCGAGCAGCCTGATGAATGACTCATTGCTCTGACGAAACACCTGCTGCAGCTGAACTGTGTGCTTGAAAAGCCGTTTCCACACCCGCGATTCGAAGGCGAGGGGAGCTGTGCCGTCCCGCGATACCGGGGGTAGCTGAAAGAAGTCTCCACACGCGATCACCTGAATACCCCCGAACGGCTCGGAGCGTCCGCGGACAGCACGCGCGACGCGGTCGAGTGCATCGAGGGTGTTGCCGCAAACCATCGATACTTCGTCAATCACCAAGGCCTTGCATCTGCGCCAGCGCTCTCCTGCTGCCGACCGAGAAATCCGTCGAGACTGCTGCTCAGCTTCCGCAGGTTCCGATGAGCCAAGCCCCGAGAACTGGTGCAGCGTCGTGCCCTGTACGATACAAGCGGCTACACCAGTCGAGGCAGTCACGAAAGTTGTTGCTTGTGGAAGGCGGCGGATGATTTCACGGAGCACCACGGACTTCCCGGTCCCCGCACCGCCTGTGACGAAAACGCTCTTGCCTGCGGCCGCCAAGTCCACCGTCTCGCGCTGCTGCTCCGACAGCTGAACTCGCTCCCCCCACTCGCCTGTACCCCCCGCGCTCTGCCGCTTCGGGCTCCGCCCGCTCTTCGGGCTGATACCTCCATTCTCGCGCCGTCTCTTGCTACCGGGGGACTCGGGCTTGTACGTGGGGTCCAGGCACGTTCTTACCCATATGCTGAATGCTGTCAGCTCTTCGAACCGTGCGTTGCTGCACACCCCAACGAAGCGTATCAGTCCGCTTATTTCACAGTGCTTAGATTGGAGGGAAGATCGGAAGCGAGCGCGCTGCATCACCGTCGCAACCGCGTGACAGAATCTGGGTTTGAAGTCGAGAACACACCTGCACATGATTGAGAGCGCTCGGGTGTTGTCGACGAAGGTAATGCGGCCCTCGTGCATGCGGCTGCAGAGAACCGATACGTTCGCTCCCGGGCCGCGCATCAGGATCCGCGTCACCGAAGTCTTCATGTTTGCCGAAAGCTCAAAATTTTCGCAATCAAAAGTGATACTGCCGCCTTTACACCCACGAGCGAAGCACGGGACGCCTCGTACAAGCTGCTCCATGCGAATGTCACATTCTACCTCGATCTCCTCTTCTTCATCGCTGTCGGAGTCGAACCAGTCATCCGTAGGGGCCTGCTGCTTCTGTTTCGCTGAAATGGTAGTCAAATTTCCGCGTGCCTGCTTATCCCGCAAATTGAATCCGTCAGCAGGGGTATAGAGGGGCAGCAGGAACTCTGAACCGGAGCGCACCCACGCGAGGGGTTGCCTCAACTTTATAAGCAGGGCGGGGGAACCACATTCGAGCGGGACGCAGCGTTCTTGAAAGCAGGGCGCGAAGCTGTTGTGGGAGAATATCTGTTTTCGAAGCCCATACTTTCAGGGGATCGGAAAGTGCGTGCTGGGCCTGTGCGAGAGAGTCCGTCCGAGAGTTCGGGGAGCAGAGTTAGCCACAAACTCTCGTCGGAAAAACGGTAAAAAAACGGCTCCAATTCCAAATGATTGACTTTCAGGGAGATGAAATTCACTTTCAAGAAGTCAATCACGCGGTTCGATTTGGTTTGGTTCAAGCTGCTGTCTTTTCGCACTTGACCAAAACAGCTGCCGCGACCAAGCGCGCTGCTCGCCCAGCGTCTGAACCGATGGCCGTGCGGCTTCGGCAATGGGCCCCGCCGCTGGGGGCCCTGACCGTTACCCTTTTGGCATTGGCTGTGGTGAGCAAGAATTTTCCCGCTGTGGAGCTGTCGGGCAAGTCCAAGGTGGACAGACAGTTCCTCTCCCCGACTGGACGTGATGTCGAGGACTGGTCCAGGAAGGTTGATGTGTTGTCTGCAGGGCTAGCTGCTGCCCAGGCCAATCTTGCAAAGCTGGTACAGAGGCAGCTTCACGGAGCAATTGGCTCACAGTCGCTCTCGGAGCTCCCCAAAGCTACGAGCCCTGCGGCAACGGTGCGGAAACACCCCTATCACATGACTCTAGCCAGCTGCGACGAAGCGCGCTGCTCGCCCAGCGTCTGACGCGGTATTGCCTGTTGCTGCAGCTGGTGAAAGACGTGCTGGACAACGAGATTCATGCTGCCTCGGCACAGGTTGACACCCTCAGCCGAGCACTCGAGGAGGCGCAGCGCCACATGGACCACGGGGTAAAGATTATCGTTGACACCACGCACGGACGGATGCAAGGCCCTGCTGGCCCCATGGGACCTGCGGGCGATCAGGGAGAACCGGGTCCCCAGGGTGATGCTGGCAGAGTGGGCCCCGAGGGTAAGACGGGCGAGAATGGTCCAAAAGGTCCTGCGGGGCTGGCAGGGCCAGAGGGGCTTCGTGGCGAGAGGGGCGAACCTGGAAAGCAGGGTGCGCGCGGATTCAAGGGCCGCAAGGGCCCTCCTGGCTACGCCGGGGCGCCAGGTCCGAGGGGTCCGACAGGCTCATCGGGCCCGCGAGGCCTGCAGGGATACCGCGGGGCGCCGGGCTGGAAAGCAGCACGGGTGTCGCAGCTCTCAGCCGTTGCGCACCCCGGCGTTGCGCACCCCGGCGTTGCGCACCCCGGCGACGTCAGCAAAGCATTTTTCGAGAGAAAAGCGGCTGAGCAGGCCAATAGAGAGGTGGCCGCACGGAAGCTCAAGGAGGAAGGGTATGATGTCACTCCGTCGAAAAAGTGCAAGGGCGACGATTGTCGTGTTTCGATTATCCTGAATGTTGCGGAGCCGCCAGTGGACGAGGCCATGCGCACAGGCCACAACCTCGTCCCAACACTAAAGCCATTGAGGGAGCGCGCGTTCAAGGAAGGTGAGATGGCGGAGAATCACGCAAAAATGGACCCCGCGGCACCGTATAATGTGGTCTACACACCGCCGGGAAGCACTGCCCGCATCGGTGGACAGGGCCTCACTGGCGCGACGAAGCCTCTGGGCGCAGCGGATCGCCGCGTGCCGGGGCACATGCTGCATGCAACCTCTCCGTTGGCGGTCCATGCTCTGGAGGCACAGGCTGCTGCCCACCGCGCGTTGGCCCTGGAGCAGGCGCGTCGTATCGGCGCGCTCCCCGCGCGTCCTGTGCTACGCTACAGGCAGCCGGGCGCTGGCACGCAGCCGATTACGGTGCAAGTAGCTGCAGGCAAAGTGGTGCCTGTAGCGCTCAAGGTGGGGGAGGAGCAGCTGGCCCTTGGTGCGATGGCGGCGGCAATCGAGCGTGCGGCAGACCGCAAGGCCCGCGCCGCAGTTGCCGAAGACAAGATGGTGCGAAGTGCACTGCACAACGAGCGGTTTCCGGCGGTCGCAGCGCTGGGGGACCGGGCGCCTGTTCAAGCTCTGAAGGATCCGATGCCCTCGAAGAGCATTTCCACACTACAACGAGCGGTCGAGGCTGTATCGCAGGGCTTGATGGGTCTGCTGCCGGCGTCAATGGCGGAGAAGGCGGTCGACATTTCACACGAGGGGGACCCTGCCTTTGCTCCTGTAGCTGGTCTCAGGGCCAACACGGGCGCGGACGCCGTGCTCGCGGACGATGACACCACACTGGAACGCCACACCAGAGGCGAGGGACGGGTGGGCGCCCGTGGCACTGGATCAAGCTTGGGGGCAATAGATGAGCGTGAGGCCGCACTGACAGGAGCACTCGAGCACTCGCTCACGCTGCTTAGCCCTACCAAGGAGGGCAACGAGCTTCTCCGGGCGCTGCAAGACTCGACCGAACCTACGTTGCAGGAAGCCCGTGTAGCGCGGAGGCATGCAGAGCGGCAGCGCGCGGAGCAGCGCTCGCAGCAGGCTCGACGGGAAAAGAAACTTGCTGCTTCACGGACAGCGCTGCTCGCAGCGGAAAACCGAGTGAACCGCGAAGAGGCGGCCACACGCGTGCGGCACGCCGAGGATGCTGCGCTCGAGGCCCGCGCTGCAGCGCTTTCTGTCGCTCCAGAGAGTGACTCGCGCGGCGACCGGGCGATGTCAGGGGCATCCAAACAGGTCCGAGAGGCAGCGCGGCAAGCTGAAAGTTCACGAGTGCGGGTCCTAGCGTCGATGGGCGATGTGGGGCAAGGAAGGGTGCGGCGCGGCGACACAGGTCTGCTCTCGAAGTCGTCGGCGTTGCTTGCAGCAGAAGAGAAGGCAGCGCGCAGTATGGCGACACTCCTTGAGCAGAAACTGCGTGGCTTGCACGGCCAGAGCGGTCGCGATCTTCGCTCGAAGCTTGCCCATATTGAGGCTGACATGAATCAGGACGAGTAGTTGATGAGTAAATGGAAAGCACATCATGGCGAGCGGGGTGTGTTGCGTTGCTTCAGTGTAGAGACCAAGCGTCAGCAAGTTGCGGTCACTCGAGAATACAGCGTGCATGACGAGGGTCCTGCGCAAAACCTTTTCCAGAACACAAAATTCGTGACTCGGATCCTGCGCGCAGTGCTGGGCATGAAAGTTCATGAGAAAATGCTGTTCCTGCCAACTTGGGCGCACCATCAAAAATATCCTCTCCCTCCACCGCCAATCGCACCATATCCGCCGTAACCGCCGCCACCAAAGCCGGCGCCGGCACCGTACCCGCCGCCGCTGTACCCGCTACCTCCACCATACCCGCCGCCGCCGCCGCCGCCGCCGCCGCCGTAGCTGGGCACGTCGGGGCGTGAGAAGAACTTCTGCTCTAGGGCCACCTGAGAGACCATCGGCATCGGCCTCGCATGAGTGGTGCGCAACGGCAGCGCGGATCGCACCAGCGGGGGTGGGTGGGCTGCGCTTCACACCTGGTTGCGGATGACGCGGTGATTCATGGCGCCCTCTCGTCCCGGTGCCTGGTCGTAGCGCATGGCACCAGCCACCATCTTGCGCTCGGCAGCGCGTCCGACCGCGGCAGAATTTCTGTAAGCGCGGTCAGCGCGATCGTGTCCCGAACCGTCGCGAAGCGCTGTCTCGTAAGCCATTTTGCGCGCGCGACGCTGACGCTCGACGAACGCGCGAGATCCTGGCGGCAGCCGCAGCTTTTTCTCAAAGTGTTGTTCGAGCGACTCGCTATCTCCTTGCATGGCGCCTCCTCCGCGCAAGTACTCAGCGGCGACAGGGCGCTCCCGCCCTAGGCGCGGGTACGCCGGCTGATGGGGTGAGAGGTACGCCATTGACCCTCCGCCCTGGCGCTCAGCACCACCCTGGCGCTCGCGTCCGGCACGAGCCGCAGAGGGCGAATTATCTATCGACGGCAACCGTTCCACGCCGCGCTCGCTCCGCCCAGGCTGCACCGCAGCGACCACCACGCGACGGCGCGGCGCCACGCCACGACCGTCCGAGCCGCCGTGGATGTCCGGAAGTGAAGGGCGGTCAGGCGTATCTGCGCGGGCAGACACCGTATGCACCTGCACAGGGGACTTGTACACCTTGCGGTGCTGAACTGCGACCAGGATCTGTTTGCGGATTGCCATCAGCCGCTCTACCCGCTCATTGTCTGCTGCCAAAGCCTGCATGTCGCAAGTGCCGTCCATGTTCAGCGATTCGAGGATCTTGGTCTGAATCCCCTCAATCTGTTCGTCCGTCTGGGCTAGCTTTGCCTCAAGACCCTCCAAGACCCTGTCAACACTCGCCCTCGCACCGCCACTCGCACGGATCCTGCCGCGTAGCGCGTATGTGTCCACGTTTCCTGCATCCTGCAAATCGCCGCTCGGCGCCCGCCGAGGCGTCACGGCGCTCGGGTCGTCGCGCATGTCGCGCTCCCTGGGCGAAGGTGAGAAACGCTCTGGCGATAGTCGTCCAGGCGGCGACTGGTCATCAATCTTGAAGACCTCCGGGCGCCCACGCGGCGAGGAAGACATATCAGGTGACGCTGAGAGCGACGGCTTGGCCCAGCCTTTGATACCTGGACGTGGAGAGCCGCGTGGGATCGGTCCGCGGATTGGAATGTCGTCCTCGTCCTCGTCCTCGTCCTCGTCCTCGTCCTCGTCGCTCGGTGCATTCCCAGCTCCTTCGCCCAAGAGGGGCGGGCTTCCCATACGCACCGCCGACTTCTTGAGAGCACCACGTCGTGGTACAGCCATCGCGCCCTGTGGCTCCGCAAAGCGCAGCCCACCAAAACGACGGGGTGCTTCTTCCTCATCGTTCTCATCATCGTCATCACGCTCATCCATGATTACCACCGCACCCATGCGCACTTGGGGCGCTCCCGGCGTTCCTCTTCGTCGAGGCTTGGGGGGCGTCCCACCCATCTCGAAACGTACCCCTTGCTCTTCAGTTGGCGAACCGTCGAAACGACTACGCCGAACCCGCATTCCGCGCGCCCGGCTCTGGATTTTGATGGCGGCGCGTGCATGCTCCTCGCCCCACTGATACTCCTCGACGTCAGCGTCTTGCTCTTCAAACCGAACGCCCCCTCCCCGTCGCTCGGCAAAGCGGATACGCTCGGACCGTCCACGCTGGCGGCTCTGGATTTTGATGGCGGCGCGTGCATGCTCCTCGCCCCACTGATACTCCTCCTCGTAAAGTTCTTCTTTTGGTTCCCTTCGCCGGCTTCGAACAGCGACGCCCCTTGCACGCTTTTGTATAAGCACGGCCGCTTTGGCATGATCTTCCCCATATTCAAATGAATCGTCCTCTTCATTCTCTGCATTCTTGGCGGTGTCCATCTCGTCGTCAGTAGGAGCAGGATCAGGGGCCCCGTCATCTGTTGCTGCCGCCTCCCCGCCCTCAGAAGCCTGCTCATCAGCAGCAGGGGCCGCCGAGTCCTGCGCTGCGTCCGCTTCAGGCTCAACCGGG
>Ga0115567_10003303_pt1 | contig 15911 bp, 16 predicted proteins | sample COGITO_mtgs_1204_2_FD_88679 | JGI IMG/M metagenome (GOLD analysis project Ga0115567, IMG submission 88679) | Pelagic marine microbial communities from North Sea - COGITO_mtgs_120412 | ecosystem: Environmental > Aquatic > Marine > Epipelagic | place: Germany:Helgoland, sampling site Kabeltonne... | reverse complement strand
GGTTTTAAGCTGTATTCCAAAAGATAAATTGGCGGTGCATTTCCATGATACTTACGGTCAAGCATTGGCGAATATATTGATTGCCTTGCAACTGGGTATATCGGTGATGGATAGCGCAGTTTCGGGTTTGGGCGGGTGTCCTTATGCAAAAGGCGCCTCTGGCAATGTTGCCACAGAAGACTTAGTCTATATGCTCGACGGTATGAATATCGAAACAGGCATCGATCTTAAACGGCTGACTAAAGCGGGATTAAATATGATGCAAGCCTTAGGTAGACAGTCTAATTCTAAGGTAGTCAATGCTTTAACAGTGTAAGGAATTTTTTTTGACACAACAAAACTCATCCCGATCCCCATTACCAGCCAATGTTAGAGTGATGATTGCATTGGTCGCATCCCCTACACTGTTAGTTGTCGGCATGTTGTTTTACACACTATTTGTTGATGGTTGGCAAAAAGTCAGTATCAGTATGATTGTTTTTTCACTTCTATGCGCTTTGGCTTATTACGTGGTAATTTCAGGTCACCCCCCTCGCCTCTCTATAAAAAAACGGGACTAAACAATAAACTAGCAGGTGTCTGGAAAAATGCATTCGGGTACAATGTTGGTATTCCCTAAAGTGACACATAAACATTCATAAGGTAGATTGCATGGATTTTTTTACATGGGATGTAAACCCAGTATTAATCGAGATATTTGGATTAAAAATACATTGGTACGGCGCCTTATTTGCCACCGCGATTTTAGCCGGTTTACAAGTGATGAAATGGATATTCCAGCAAGAAAAAGTCAAACTAGAATTACTTGATTCATTGCTGATGTATTGTGTGTTTGGCATTATTGTGGGTGCCAGACTCGGTCATTGTTTGTTCTACGATCCAGAATTTTACCTTAGCAATCCCCTGAAAATTTTGGCTATATGGGAAGGCGGTCTTGCCAGTCATGGCGGCGGCTTAGGCGTGATCCTTGCGGTGTATTTTTTCCAACGAAAATATAAGGTAGGATATCTGTGGTTGTTAGACAGGCTAGCGATCGCTACTGCTTTATTTGGTTTCTTTGTGCGGTTTGCGAATTTTATGAATTCCGAAATTATAGGTATTCCAACTCAAGTACCATGGGCTGTGATATTTGAACGGATAGACCTGCTACCACGACACCCAGCCCAATTATACGAGTCTCTGTCGTACTTGAGCATATTTGTAGCGTTAATCTTGTTATATCGTTTTTCAAAGATTAAAAAGCATGCTGGGGCACTATTTGGCGCGTTTTTATGTTTGGTTTTTACCGCCAGATATTTCATTGAATTTGTAAAAGTAAAACAAGCCGCATACACAGGCGAAGTTTGGATAAATACAGGGCAAGCTTTAAGTATTCCGTTTTTTGTAGTCGGCGTATACCTATTGTTACAGGCTTGGAGAAAAAGTCGCGTTTAAGCGCTACACCTTTAAGCCCTAATATACCCATTCATTGTTTTGCGGTGGATTGGGTATTTAGAAGGGCTTGAATGACTTATATCAAAAGTAAACTTAGGCTTTTTAAGTCGCTAAGTAATTTGCGCTGAAGAGATTTTTTGCAGCAACCACCAAGCCGCTTCTTCTTTAGCAGAAAAAAAGCGGAAAGTGTCACCGGCTTTTGTATGTAGTTCGCTCAGGTGGCGTTTTGCGAATTCTGGTGAGTTAGACTCCCCCACTAAAATGGCGCTTGCAACACAGCCGTTCTTACGTTCATTTTTGATAGTATTAATTATATAATCGGCAGCATCGGGGACATAAATAGGATCACCACTTAATATCACTAACGTTCCCCATGGACTGCCATACAGTGTTTCAACTAAGGGTCTAAAACGGCTATGGGCCTCTTTTACTGCCTCCAAATTCCAAGGCCCACAACCATCGACCGATAGAATTCTATCTTGAATATCTAAGTTAAGACTTCCATGCACTGTAAAATGTCCCATTTTCCCCCCTTAACTAGCGCCCAAGTATTGCCATGAACAATCAATATCTCTCGTTTAGGCAGATAGTTAACTAGTAAATAGTCGATATTTCAAGTTTTTTTTGGTGAATTATTTTACTCCTCATTATCTTCGATGTTGACCTTGTGTTATCAGTTCATCCTAAAATTACTTATGAATAACTTTTGTAATATAAACGTTTTGAATTGAGTTAAGATGTGTCTTGTGTAAACTCAAGATAGTTATGAGCTAAGCAACTATATGTTAAGCAATTTTATTTTTGATGGAGTAAGAATTTATGGCAAAACAACCATCTCGCTATATTAGTAATTTAACACGGGAAACTTACGCACTCATCCTAGCGGGAGGCAGAGGATCAAGGCTTTATGAACTCACCAATTGGCGTGCAAAACCTGCCTTATATTTTGGCGGAAAGTTTCGAATAATTGACTTCCCCCTGTCTAATTGTATTAATTCAGGGATCCGCAACGTTGGCGTTGTCACTCAATACAAATCTCACTCTTTAATCCGACACCTTGTCAGAGGTTGGGGACATTTTAAGAAAGAATTAGGCGAATCGGTTGAAATTCTTCCCGCGTCACAGCGTTTCTCAGATAATTGGTATGAAGGAACCGCCGATGCGGTTTTTCAAAACATTGATATTATTCGTGACGAACTGCCTAAATATGTATTGGTGTTATCAGGTGACCATATATATCGCATGGATTATGGTAATTTAATTGCGCAACATGTGGAGTCAGGAGCCAAAATGACCGTGAGTTGCATGCCAGTCCCTATAGAGGAAGCGGCTGGGCAATTTGGGGTAATGTCGGTAGACGAAAGTTTAAGAGTGATTGGCTTTGAAGAAAAGCCTGAAAATCCGACCCCGTTGCCTAACGATCCAAGCAAATGTTTAGCTTCAATGGGCAATTATGTTTTTGATACTGAATTTCTGTTTGAGCAATTAAAAGCCGATTCCGAAACCTCTGGATCTGAACGAGATTTTGGCAAGGATATTATTCCATCCATCATTGAAGAGGGTTCGGTTTATGCGTTTCAATTCGAAAGCGATGGTGAACACGAAGCCTATTGGCGTGATGTCGGTACTTTAGACTCATTCTGGCAAGCCAACATGGAGTTAGTGGCGCCTGTTCCTGCGCTGAACTTATACGATAAAAAGTGGCCTATTTGGACCTATCAAGAACAATTACCTCCTGCTAAATTTGTATGGGAAGAAGATAATCGAAGAGGCACAGCGATTAACTCGGTGGTGTCCGGTGGCTGCATTATTTCTGGGGCAACATTACGTCGTAGCATATGTTTCTCAAATGTCAGAGTGCATTCGTACAGCGAAGTAGAAGACTCTGTATTATTACCAGACGTTGAAGTAGAACGAAATTGTCGCATCCGTAAAGCTATTATTGACCGTGGTTGTATTGTTCCTGAAGGCACCACTATAGGTCATAGCCGTGACGAGGATTTAGCCAGAGGTTTCAGAGTCACCGAAAAAGGTGTGGTGTTAGTTACGCGAGAAATGTTGGGGCTAAAAGTGGGTTATTAACCAATCTAGATTAAAGCATTTATTTTTTATTATTAAGCCACTTTTAAGTGGCTTTTTTATATTTGGCTTTCCCATAAACGAATTTTATCAGTAATAAGCTTTGCTACTTGCTGTGGTTTTTCTAAGGGGAACATATGCCCACCACCTTCAAAAACAGCGCGTTCTATTTTGCTCTTTTTAACAAAAGTAGCCAACAAAGGGGGTATACACACATCGCTCTGACTACCTGTAACCAATAAACCTGGAACAGTCAGTTGTCGGTAATATTGATGAATATTATGCGGCACATTACGATAAATACTCGCTTCTATCTGCGCATCGAAATTAAGTTGTCGTTTACCCTCACGTTCGTCAATAGCAGCCGCAACGTAATCATGAATACACTCCAATTGAAAGTTTTTGAATAATGCTTTCGCCTTAAAATAAGCCACCAAGTCAGTGCCCAAAGACCAACTTTGGCAGCGCACTTTAGCTTTACCAGCAGGCGAAAATTTATCAATTAAAGGTGAATATTTGAGTAACTTAAAGACTATTCTAGCCAGTCCAGAAGCAATCGGAGGATCAAGCATTATCACCCCCTTGATTAAATCAGGCCTTTGACAGGCAGCCATAAAAGAGATCACTGCTCCCATTGAATGCCCCACCACATAAACAGGTTTAGCGACAACATGCGTTAAATATTCAATTAACTCCGCAACTTGATTACCTAGGTTAGCGTTGACTGGAAAACGTTCTGAATGCGCAAACTTCGTTAATGCATGCACCTCAAAGTCATCAGGAAATTGATTGAAAACCTGCTGGTAGCTACCAGCAGGAAAACCATTTGCATGGGCAAAGTGCAGGTTGATTATTGTGGATGTACCCATCTAAATGCAGATTTAACCATTACGGATTTCTGCGGCTTTCCAATCAGCTGGTATATGCTTAGCAGTCCAAAAGAAAGCACAGATCGACATCAGATAGGGCACCGCTAGCCAAGACAGCGACAAACGCAATGCTTCAACTTCACCAAACTGCTCCGTATAAAAGTTACTCAAAATTCCAATAAAAGTGGGACCACCGCCTAGGGCAATAATATTTAAAACAAAGAAAAACAACGCTGTCGACATCGCCCTTACTTTCACCGGTGCTAGAGTTTGCGCCAAAGCAAAAGAAGGTCCTAAATAAAAGCCGCTGGTAAAAAGCAAAACAGTGACCAATGCGATAGACAGTTCAAGGGATGCGACTTGTAGTGAAAAGTAATAGGCGGGAGCCCCGACTATCAATGCCAATGCTGGCACTAATCCGTATGCGCTTCTGTTGGATTTACCCCACTTATCGACCAATACACCACCCAGCCATACACCACCGGCATAAGCCGTTCCATTAATGACACCTAATATAATTAAAAATTGTGTAATATCTAGGTCAACGTGGGCGCGCACATAAAAATCAATCATCCAAGTCGATATAGCGTAATTGCCAAAAGAACCGAAAGAAATAGCGAAACACATGCCCCACCAAGACTTAATAGATAATAAAGCCTTAATAGATTGCCATGACTTGCCTTTTGCCGATGCGGTTTGCATATTGCCGCTACGAGAAGGCTCTTTAACTGTCAACTTAAGTAAGATAGCCAACGCCACGCCGGGTAAACCAACGGCTATCATCACTATTCGCCAGTCTGCTTCACCGCCTTTGAGAAAAAATGCAGATGCAAAAAACGCCAACATAATGCCAAAAGGAATACCTAAGGAATATAGTGCTAAGGCTCCTGCGCGTTTTTCCTTGGGAAACAAATCTGAAATAATCGAATGGGAAGGTGGACTGCCGCCAGCTTCGCCAATACCCACACCAATACGAGCCAAAGCAAGCTGGGTGAAATTTCCAGCCAAACCTGATGCGGCGGTAAAACCGCTCCAGAGGGTCAGTGAAATGGCGACGATATTCACTCTACTGTACCTGTCAGCAAGCCAAGCGATAGGCAGCCCCACAATTGTATACAATAAAGCAAAATATATACCTTTGAGCCAGCCTAGCTGCGCGTCATCTAGCCCCAAATCAGCTTTTATAAAAGGTGATAATATGCCGATTATCTGGCGATCAATAAAATTAAACGCGTAGATCAAGGTCAATATAAATAACACGTAATTCCGATAACCATTGGATACGGCTGGTGGAACTTCTGTGGATCCGCTAATCAGTGTTTCGTCACTTGCCATCTATGTACCCTGAAATTATGTGCTTGTTGATTGCCTCATACTACGGGTGCAAGCCTAGTAATTTCAAGACAATTTGTTAATTTTTTGTAAACATAACAGATAGTTATGCTCAATCATAAAGACATGAAATCATCTAACGACTTCTAAGCATTATGATGCACAATACAGATCAGACCAGTAGCTGAATAATAATTGATAAAACAGAGGCAGGGTAATTTATGCATATTGATACATTACTAGATTCAGTCAAACAACAAGCAAAATCAAATATTCAAGACATCACGCTGGCAGTCCCTAGTAGTTGGGCACAAGGTCGTACACTTTATGGAGGTATTTCCGCTTCTCTAGTCTATCAAGCAATGCGAGAAGTCGTTGACACTGACAAGGTAATGCGCTCGTTAAGCACCAATTTTATCGGCCCCATAGAGGCGGATAGTGAGCTTAGCATCACTGTTGAGGTGCTCAGGGAAGGAAAAAATGTCACTCAGGTTGTCGCACGGCTAATTCAAAACAGCAAAGTGGCAGTGATGAGCCAAGCCAGCTTTGGCGTTGCTAGGCAGTCTAAAATCCTGATACCCAATAATTGTCAACATAAAATGGATTACCCGCAAAAACCGAGTTTCATGCCGCATATCCCCAAAGTAACACCAAAATTTTTAGGCAATTTTGAATTAGCAAAAACCGCAGGCGGTTGGCCTTTTACCGGTCAAAAAGACAGTGATTTGCAAGGATGGATGCGTTTTAAAAAACCGCCAACCGACTTTTCTGACGCCCATTTAGTGGCGTTGATTGATATTTGGCCGCCAACCGTTTTACAACTGTTACGCTGGCCTGCCATGGCCAGCACTATGAGCTGGAATTTAGAGTTTATTCATCCACACCAGAAAATTTCAGGTAGTGATTGGTTCGCTTATCAAGCACAGACCAGGCAGGCATCTGATGGTTATGCTCATACAGAAGCCAATATATGGGACAAACATGGCACCTTAGTCGCTATTAGCAGGCAGGTAGTCGCAGTATTTGCTTAACCGCAACGGTCAAAATAACAGTATGGATAAGTAAAACAGCTTCAGAACATGGTAAATGAAGAAGGGCTAAACAAAGCCAAGGCACTCATTAGCTGTAAGTTACTAAAATCTAGCGCATTGTTAACAGACTCTAAATCAATGCCCAAGCTTTCGTACATTTCCTCAGTCACGTCACCATGAATAGAATAGAATTCACTGTTAACATTATTCAGTGCTAATAGGTAAGCGAGTTGAATGATTTTTTCTTCTTTGTTTTGCGCGGGGTGTTCACTCACATGTGTATTTGAGACTATTTGCGAAATATCGGTGGGTATGCCCCAAAGCTTTAACAGTTCAGATGAGATGTCAGCGTAGGAAAAGCCAAGGTGCTTTTTTTGTAACATCAAGGGAGTATTTTCACCGGAGATAGCTGCGCACAGCTTTGCTTTTTGTGGGTTTAGCTGCACCATAACCAGTTCACCGAGATTATGTAACAGGCCACACACAAATAGCTTCTCAGGTTCTTTTAGGCCAACCTCTTCGGCTAAATATTTACATAACAACGCGCAACTCACGCCTTGCTCCCAATATTTTTCTAAATCGACCACATCAGGATCGATATCTTTAAAAGCATTCGCCACACCATACGCCAATACAAGATCATAGATTGAGCGTGTACCAATCACCTGAATAGCCTTTGTCACTGTGGTGATGGTATTTGGAAATTTATACAAGGCGCTATTAGAAATTTTTAAGACCTGGGTCATAATCGCGGGATCATAATTAATCACTTCGGCAATATCGTCCATCGAAGTGGCATCATCATCAATTAGCTGCTTAACCTTGATGACAGCTTCTGGCAACACAAAAACATCACCCGCGTTTACTGCATAGTCTTGTACATTCATTAAATTAGTTCGCCTTAAAATCCGTTGTAATCAGTGTAATCTATGATTGATTCTACTGCATGTCCAATCGTATAAAATTTCAAAAAAATTTAATTGAAACAAGTAAGTAGCGCAAACTAAGTGAAGCCAAAATCTCTAGCTAAACAGTTATATAACAACTCGACTGGGATGCCGAGTTTGTATGCTAGTCATCAAAGGCGCTTGGTTGATTAATCTAAAGCTATTACACGAGTTAGTAAGCCCAATCTTTAGCCAATTTTATAATTAACTAAAGATTACATAAAATTGCATATTCTGTATTTTATGGTAATACTGTTTATATATCATGCTTGTAAGGGTTGTCCTTATGCTCAAAAAACGACAGATTACGCCTAAAACCATTATTCTCGATGTGTTGCGATTAACTCGTGGCGGATATTGTCAATCGGCTAAATTGATTGCGGTTGGCGAATTATTTGATTTTAAAGCAAGCGCTATACGAGTGGCATTAACGCGTCTTCTGACTGCGGGTAAAATTGAGGCCGACGGTAGCAGTGGATATCGTATGAGTTCAAATACCGACTTACTCAGCGATTACATTGAACAGTGGAAACTTGGGGATTTGCGTCGTGCAGAATGGCAAAAAGACGACTGGCTTATGGTACTGCTGCCAAGCAATCCAGACCGTACTATCCGCACAATGAGCCAAACAACTTTGCAGTTTTTTGGTTTTCGTAAGGCTAGAAATAAAATGTGGGTTCGCCCGAATAACCTACTCCCACCGTTGAATGACTTACGTGACTTATATCAGTTGGTTGGACTAGAGCCAGAAGCCTTATTGTTTAAGGCGGCAGATATTCCTTATCCCGAGCAGTTTATTTGGGAAAGTACCTTGTGGAACACTGAAGACTTGCAATTCACCTATGAGAAGCAGCTAGTCAAACTCAATAAAAGTAAAGCTCGTCTCCATGAAATGAACAGCAAAGACGCCCTACGTGAAAGCTTTATGATTGGTGGTGAAACCATAAACTTATTAGTTAAAGACCCATTACTGCCGGATGAAATGTTCTGTACGCCCAAGCGTGAAGAGCTGCGCCATGCTATGTGTGACTATGATTCTTGGGGCCAGAAAATTTGGTTCCAGTTTATGGGCCAGCCCACTTTATTTAACGTCTCTGAGCACTAGGATAAGCCGATGAAAGCACATGACATACTCACCAGACAGGAAATTCTGCAATTGATGAGCAAGAGTAACCTGCGGGCCACTTGGTTAGTATTTAGCTGCTGGGCATGCGTATTCGCTGCTATGGTGCTTGTGTCTATATGGCCAAACTTTATCACAATAGTCCTCGCTCTATTAATTATTGGCGGTCGACAACTTAGCTTTGCGATCCTCATGCACGATTGCGGCCATAACAGTCTTTTCAAATCAACTAAACTCAATCAGTTTGTCGGCACCTGGCTGGTGTCTGCCCCCGTATTCTCTGATATGCAAACCTACTCGCGTCAGCACAGCATTCACCACAAAGACGTAGGCACGGTTAACGATCCTGATTTAGCCAATTACGCTGCTTACCCTATCAGTAAGGCGTCGTTGCTACGTAAAGTGTTGCGGGATCTTAGCGGCTTAACCGCACTAAAATTTTGGTTTTATATACTTAAAACACGACATGCATCACACCACAGCATGGTTTCAAATAGCGCATTTGTAAGAGGGTTAACAGTGAATTTGCTGATGTTTCTATGCTGTTATTTTATTGGCTTCGCTTGGTTATACTTGCTGTGGTTACTGGCCTACAACACTACCTATTTTTTATTTTTACGCATCCGTCATGTGGGCGAACATGCAGCTGTGCCAAACCCAACTAGTAGGAATATGTTTGAAAATACCCGTACTACACTCTCACGTTGGTGGGAGAGATGGTTAGTTTGTCCGGTGTATGTGAATTATCACATTGAACATCATTTACTACCTTCAGTTCCCCCCTACAATTTGCCACTAATGCATAGATGGCTGGTAGCCAAGGAGGCTTATAAGAACACGCCTTTGCCTTCGGGTTATATTGCTATGCTCAAAGGTGTTGTTAATTAATTTTTGCTCAAAAACAATTGGACGATCACATAATTTATAAACAAAAAAGCCCAGTGATGGCCTTTTTTATGTTTCCTAATTACTTTGAATAAGTTTAGTTTTGATTTTTTTGCGTATCACAATCAATAAACCAAACCCAGCTAAAAACAAGGCACTTGGCTCTGGCACATCAGTAACCGGCTGAGCGATATTATTGGCTGACGCGAAGACTTTAATATCGTCTAAAAAATTGCCTACTGTGCCAGACTCTGGATAAACCGATGTAAACCTTAATGTTGTGGTTTTACTGATTGCACTAAAACTGTTGCTAAAATAACTCCAATTTCTCACTTCGTGATCATCAATCAATTGAGAAAATATTTCAGTGTTGTCTGACGCATGAAGACTCAATTGAAAAGCTTCATTATTATTGCTTCTAGCACTATAAAAAAAGCTAAGATCGTAGAGAGTGTTTGCCGTGGTATTAAATGTTTGGAAAATTGAAAAAGCACTACCACTTGATGGGTGAGCATTAAGCTCCGCTAATTGCGAACCCTTAGCGGCCGAGAAATTTGAATAGTTATGCCAAATTTCAATGTTACTTCCTCCCCAGCCGTTTACGTCTGAAGCGCTAAACCATGCCCAACTTCCATTACCCACAATATTATCTTCAAAGCTACCATTGGTTATTAAATTAGCCATAGCAGGTAACGTAGTGCTAAAGATAGAAATAGCCATCAACGCTTTTAATAATTTAAAATTCATTTTAATGCTTCTCGTTAAGCCCATTTACAGCTTAATCATACTTAGCATCAAAAATTAAAATATGGCTAAACTGTCCAAAATTTAAATATTTTAGCTCAACACACTTTTAATGATGTCGGGGCAGAATAAAGGTGTTACTGATGCTATTCAAAACGATGATGTGACCTTTGTGGACAAAAAATTTCATCCGAGACAAGAGGCGCGACGTTTAATGAAAAATAAAATAGCCATTGATTTAATGTATTAGGAAAGCCATTGAGTTATCCAGTATCTCTCAAGTCTTTAGCTGTTTAGCTGATGCCAAGACCCATTTTCAATAAGTGGCTTGATAAATTACAATGGGGTGATGTTTTAGTCATTAATAGTATGGCGAAACAACTGTAACTAATTCATCAGTAAGGATTTTTAATGTCAAAAAGAATAAAATATTCGATCATTTTTTTACCGTTAGTGTTAGTGGCGTGTCTGTATTATTTTGACCAAATAAAGTTTCGACATAACCAATATGGCTTGGCGGAAATAAGAATTTTTGATTTATCTTTTGGATTAACTAAAACCTTCGATGACGGGCCGTACATTTTTATCGAAGAAAACGAATTGATCGAAAAAACCATAATCGCCGGCAAAGTAAATGAACGAAATTTGCCCAAAGAGACATTTGCTACCCAATATGCCCATGATAAATCTGTTTTCGAAAATGTGCCCAAAATTGCAGCGATAAGTGATATTCATGGTCAACATAAAATTTTAGTCAATATATTAACCGCAAATAGGATTATTGATGAAGAGTTAAATTGGGCGTTTGGAGATGGACATTTTGTGATTGCCGGAGATATTTTTGACCGCGGCGCGGAAGTTCTGGACGCACTTTGGCTTATTTATAAGTTAGAAAAACAAGCGCAAAGAGCCGGTGGCAAAGTACATTATTTACTGGGTAATCATGAGTACATGGTATTACACGGGAACTTAAAGTGGCTAAATGGCGCTTATCATCAAACGGCTAAGCTATTAGGAACGGAGTATCAGCAGCTATTTAATGAACAGACTATCCTAGGAGCTTGGTTACGCTCAAAATCAACTATTGTTAAAATTAACGATGCCATTTATGTGCACGGCGGTGTATCAAAGGAATTTTTAAGCCATCACTACAACCTAGAGACCATCAATGATTTATACAGAAAAAGCATTGATATGACCCCTCATGAAATTGAAAATAGTATTGAATTCTCTGTGCTACATGACAAGTCTAGTCCTATCTGGTATCGAGGATACTTCAAAACGTTTATAGGCGAGGCCCTTACAAACGACGAAATAACTGAAGTATTGTCGCTCTTGCAGGTGGATAAAATCATTGTGGGTCATACCACTGGAAAAGAAGTGACGAGATTAATAAATGGAGAAGTGTATGCGATTGATTCAGGTATAAAGTGGGGAGCAACCGGTGATATTCTTTTTATCGATGATTCTGGAGTGTATCGCGGCACATATGATGGTGAACGTATTAAGCTATAAAACCTCCCAGTACAGCAAATAGCGGTGTGACGTAACGCTTAAAACATTTTTTTGTTCTGAATATCTGCGCGGATAGAAGGTAAATCAAAAGCTTAGGCCGCGCGACGTTCGCAAACTACATGGGGTAAAGGTAATAAGGGTAAAAGTGATTATACCCCCATCTCGATGACTTTTTTAGGCGTAAAACTACTGCCTATTGAAGCGATAATGACCAAACCAATTGCAGCCCACTGCAACAAGGTCAGTTGCTCACTTAAAATAACCAGACCCGCCAAGGCGGCAATCGCTGGCTCTAAACTCATCAGCACGCTAAAGGCCTGTGTAGGCATATTTCTAAGGGCTACCATTTCCAAGGAGTAAGGCAAGGCACTGGATAACACCCCCACCAATAACCCAAGGGATAAAACTTCCCAGCTAATTAATGCTAAGCCTTGGCTCACTGCGCCAATTGGCACCAGCACTATGGCAGCCACTGTCATGCCTAGGGCCACGGTAATGCCACCTGATGCTTGTTTGCCAGTGCGCGTTCCAAACAAGATATAACCTGCCCAGCACCCACCAGCTCCTAATGCCATTAAAGCACCAGTAAGATCCAGCCCTTGTGCGCTAGCTAAATCAGGCATTAACAGAAAAATCCCCGTTATGGCTAAAGCAACCCACAGCAGATCACTTTTTCGCTTAGACCCAAATAAAGCCACGGCTAACGGACCGGTAAACTCAAGGGCCACGGCTATGCCTAAAGGAATGCGTTCAATAGCTAGGTAAAACAGAATATTCATGCCGCCTAAACACAGGCCGTAAATAATAATACTCTGCCAATCTCGCCCCTGAGGTAATGCTCGCCATGGGCGAAACACTAACCAAAGTACGACAGCGGAAAAACCTAAACGCAATGCAGTAGTGCCTTCTGGACCCACCAAAGGAAAAAGTTGTTTTGCTATAGACGCCCCGGTTTGAATTGTCACCATAGCCAGTAAAACACTGCCCACGGCAGTCAGCAGTACACGATTGATTTGCATCTAAAATAGGTCCCAAAAAAGTGAATAAGCTAAGCGGCGCCATTCTACCTGAGGCAAGACAAACCCTGCAGAAATTATTATGCTTAAATGTTAATGTTGAGTATTTGTAGGGGTACTAAGTAGTGAAGAGTGCGGGTGAATAACATTGGAAAACGTGAAAGATGTTTAAAAACAAGCAAGATGCAAAACCCAAGGAAATAACCTACGAACGAGTCAAAGGTTATTACTTGTGGTTGATCGGTAAATATGGAGATTACCCAGCAAAAACCTTAATGCAAAAAGCCAACACATTATTCAAAGAAGACTCCTCATTTAATCAAGAAGCCCTTACCTACCTTATCGAACAAGGCATTGTTGATGATCTTCGTTATGCACAACGCTTGACCCAAAATTATTCTGAAAAGAATATTGGCCCCAACAAAATAAAACAAAAACTCTATACCAAAGGCTTCACATCCCAAATCATCAATGAGTGCGTAGGATCACTAGATAACACTGAAGATGACTATTTAGATAAGGCACTCGCAATTAAAGTAAAAAAATTTGGTGAAGCCCCTATTGTCGATGAAAAACTTAAACAAAAAGCATTACGACATTTGATTGGTCAAGGATTCTCATATTCAATTGCCAATAAAGCGATTAGCTGCGCAAGTAATGAGGATTTGTGAGCCAAGCCTTCGTATTACGAGATTACCAAACTCAAGCTGTTGAGGCGGCTGTAAAGCACTTTCGTCATAGCGATGACCCAGCGGTGATTGTATTGCCTACCGGTGCTGGTAAAAGTTTAGTAATCGCTGAGTTAAGTCGACTGGCAAAAGGTCGGGTTATTTGCCTGGCCCATGTAAAAGAGTTAGTTGAGCAAAATCACGGAAAATTTCTTGCTACGGGTTCGCCAGCGGGTGTTTTTTCGGCCGGGCTCTTTTCGGCGGGCTTGGGCCAAAAAAATAGTACAGCAAAAACAGTCTTTGCCGGTATTCAGTCACTTTCTGCCAACCTAGACGCTTTTCAAGCCCCTGCCAGCCTGATTATTATTGATGAATGTCACCGAGTGGGCAAAGACGAAAGTGGACAATACCATAAAACCCTGGCGCATTTTCGCACCCTTAATCCTAACGTAAAGATCCTTGGCTTAACCGCTACCCCCTATCGATTAGGCAGCGGCTGGATTTATCAGCATCATTACCATGGTTACACTCGACCATGCACCAGCTCATTTTTTAAAAAATGTATTTTCGAACTGCCCCTCCAGCACATGGTAAAAAATCGTTATTTAACGCCCCCCATTCATTATGATGCAGCCATTGCCCATTATGACTTTAGTTTGTTGACCCAAAGCTTAGACGGCGAACAAAATACCGATGATATCGCCTTAAATGAGCTCATCCACAAACACCCAAGAGTGACCAAGGCGGTTACCGAGCAAATTCTACAACTTAGCCAAGACCGTCAAGGCGTGATGATTTTTGCTGCGACCATAGATCACGCCCAAGAAATCAGCGGTTATTTACCTGCAGAGCAAACAGCCTTAATTACCGGCACCACAAAAATAAAACAACGTGACGCACTAATAGCCGCGTTTAAAGCCAAAAAAATTAAGTACCTGGTGAATGTATCTGTATTGACCACAGGCTTTGATGCGCCCCACGTAGATGTCATTGCTATTTTGCGCCCCACTCAATCGGTCAGTTTATTTCAACAAATTGTAGGTCGTGGTTTGCGCCTAAGTCCCGGAAAAAAGGACTGCCTAGTATTGGATTACACCAATAATGGCTACAATATTTTTCAACCAGAAATTGGCGAGAAAAAACCCACACAAGATTCAGTGGCGGTGCAAATCCATTGCCCTCAATGCAATTTTGCCAATGTGTTTTGGGGCAGAAAAGATCCACAAGGTCATATTCTTGAGCATTTTGGCCGTCGATGTCATGGCTTGATTGAACCCCCCGAAGGCCCAGATGGCCCTGAAAGCGCAGAAGTCCCTGATGGCCCCAAATACGAGACGCAATGCACTTACCGTTTTCGCTTCAAACATTGTCCTTATTGCAACCAAGAAAACGATATCGCCGCCAGACAATGCCAGCATTGCGCAGAGAAGTTAATTGATCCCGATGATTTATTAAGAAAAGCGTTAAATTTAAAAAATAACAAAGTACTACGCTGCGCTGCCATTACGCCAGAGATTAACAAGGCCGATAAGTGCTTAAAAGTCACCTACCACGACGAAGACGGCCTCACGCTATCAGAAACCTTCCGCTTTAATTATAAAAATGCGAGACAAGCCTTTAACGATTTATTTGCACGAAGAATAGCGAATGGCAGTCAGTCGATTCAATTCAACTCACTTGAAGAATTAGAGAGGTTTTTACCTTACCTACCAACGCCTGACTTTGTGATAGCCAAAAAGCAAAAACATCGCTGGCAAGTGACTGAACGTCTATTTGATTATGAGGGGCCTTATCGAAAGGCCAATGAGCTTAGCTAATAAGCATAGAGGGTCAAGTCTTGCCTTTTGCCCTGCCTCATCATTCGTCAGAATATAAAAAGCATGCCCTGTTGGGCAAATCATTCTTGATGGATATGACTTGAAATCCATTCCTAGCCAGTCACTTTTTTATGCTCGCACGGGGTGCCCGCACAAAACAAAGTAACCAAAAAAATTGCGCCCTTACTACTGCTCAAAAGATCCTATAAAAAGGGGAAAAAAAAGCATCGGCTTTGCCGACTAAGAGGTTGCTTCGCGAATCATGATTATGGATATTCTGTTAATTGTACTTGGAGTTTTGAACGGCTTAACCCTTGATTAACATGCGTGAGGTTGCCACATTTTTTCGGACGATTTAATTAATAGGCATTCGCCTGCTCATATTCTACTGGGCTTACATAGCCCAAATAGGAATGTCGTCGTTGTCGATTGTAAAACACTTCAATATATT
>Ga0115567_10003302_pt1 | contig 15913 bp, 17 predicted proteins | sample COGITO_mtgs_1204_2_FD_88679 | JGI IMG/M metagenome (GOLD analysis project Ga0115567, IMG submission 88679) | Pelagic marine microbial communities from North Sea - COGITO_mtgs_120412 | ecosystem: Environmental > Aquatic > Marine > Epipelagic | place: Germany:Helgoland, sampling site Kabeltonne... | reverse complement strand
TCACGACGCTGGATAACGATCACCTGAAGGTGGAGCCGTTCATCCCGTTTCTTAAGAAGGTGTCGTCAGCAATCGACGGCGCACTCGTTGAGCTGGTCCCGCAGGGCAGGGGAATCGTCTCGGTCGAATTGCTGGAAGAGGCTAAGGTCGAAGTAGTGACTAGTCTCGGTCGATCAGGTGCGCGCACCTAGCTAGATAGATCGTGGCAAACTGCCCCGCCTGCAAAAGGTGTTTATCTGATTTCTCAAGATAGTCCTTTGCATAGGCCTCCATGCGCTTCAGTTCATCCCACTCTTCAGCTGTTGGATTTCTTTTTAGCCCGCTACTAAACTTGTCCGCGTCCCGCTTGTAACCACGTGACATGTCCCGCCACGTTTTCCAACCACTCAGATTTGAATCGATATCTAATTGAAGGTTGACGCATTGGCTTACATTCATGCCAGCGATTTTATCTTTGTCAGCACTCGCTCCTGTAGCAGCGAAGCAAAGTCCAATGGCGATGATGGCGGCGGCGATAGCTTTCATGCCCAAAGCATAGGCCAGAACTCGAGCGGGCGTAAATACGCGGCCGAGGGTGCCCCTATTATGGTGCAGCGGTCGAAACGGGTAACGATTTCGCTTATTAAACGTCCCACTAACGTCCCAGAATAGAACGCGCGTCAGCGCACGTTTTACAAAACGCTACTAAATAACTGTAATTATTCTTAGAAATTGGAGGCCCGGGCCGGAATCGAACCGGCATACAAGGATTTGCAGTCCTCTGCATCACCACTCTGCCACCGGGCCATCCGTGTGCTGGCAGGCACCTTCGTTGCCTCATATCCCAGAATTCGCTTCGGATTGAAACCCCTTGGAAAGGTTTCCACTGCGATTGTCATCATGACGGGCGCTGGCCTATAAGTCAGACATTGATTCCGCAAACCCGCAGGACGGTTGATCGATGAGCGAATTCGATACGGCACGCCAAAATATGGTCGATGGGCAGTTGCGTCCCACCAAGGTCACAGATTCACGCCTTCTGGACGTGATGTCGACACTCCCCCGGGAGATGTTTGTCGACAAATCACGTCAGGGGATTGCCTACATTGATGAAGATATCGAGGTGTCCGAGGGGCGTCATCTCATGGAGCCCGTGGTTCTTGCCCGATTGGTTCAGTCACTTGAGTTGACGGAAGCAGATTCTGTTCTCGTGATTGGCTCTGCGACGGGTTACGACGCGGCCTTGATCGGGCGGCTGGCTGGTCCTGTGGTGGCCGTGGAGAGTTCCTCGGCGCTTGCGGAGCAATCCTCAATGGTGATCAACCATCTGGGGATCGACAATGTGGCTGTGGTCGAAGGCCCTCTGGCGCGCGGTTTTGCGGAACAGGCGCCCTATGACGTGATTTTTATTTGTGGCGCGATTGACGAGGTGCCCGACGATATTGTTCGCCAGCTGGCGCCGAATGGTCGGATGGTGGCGGTCATCGGGGGGCAGGAAGACGGAATTCTCGGCCGCGCCAATCTGATGACACGAAGCGGTGATGGCCTGTCGCTGCGGCCATTATTTGATGCCGGTACGCCTGCGTTGCCGGGGTTTGCGAAGGAAGCCGCTTTCGTATTCTGAGTTTGCATTTGGCCGAGCACTCGGGCAGGTTTGCCCGGTGAGCACCAAGCGGAGAAATCCTATGGGACTCAATGTCTTGAATGTTTGTGAGAGATCAATTCCTATGACTTTCAAATATGGCGCCAGCGCCATTGCTCTGATGGCTGTTTTCGGATTCTCTGCGGTCGAAGTCCACGCAGAAAGTCTTCAGGAAGCACTTTCGCTGACATACGACACAAACCCGGAGCTGGCGGCTTCGCGCGCCGGGTTGCGCGGCACGGATGAGTCAGTTCCGCAGGCATTGGCAAACTGGCGTCCGAATGTGCAAGTGGACGGCTCTTATGGATTTCGGAAACGGGAGCGTGAATTTTCGACCGGTGTAACTCTGGACAATACAGATCAGCCGCAGACGATAGGGCTGTCGGTTTCTCAGAATCTGTTCCGCGGTCTCCGGACGATTGCCCAGACCGATCAGTCACGCAATCAGGTCGCCGCTGGTCGAGCAAATCTGATTACGAGCGAGCAGTCTGTTCTGCTTGAGGCAGTTACAGCCTTCATGAACGTCAAGCGTGACCGCGCTATTCTTGACTTGCGCCAAAACAATGTTCGGGTTCTGACCCAACAGCAGAGTGCAACGCGTGATCGTTTTGAAGTTGGCGAGTTGACGCGTACCGACACCGCGCAGGCCGACAGCCGTCTCGCGACGGCGGTGGCCGATGAAACCGCTGCAAAGGGAACGCTCGACACGTCGATTGCCAGTTATGTTGGGGTTGTCGGGCGTGCACCGGGGGCTCTGGATGCGCCTGAGTTGCCGCCGGGACTGCCGGCCAACGAAGAGGAGGCGGTCGAACTGGCGCGCACCAACAATCCTAGTGTTGTCGCGGCCGATTTCACAGAACGTGCCGCGCGGGATGCAATAGATCTTACGTCTGGTGAGCTTCTGCCAACTCTGACACTGGATGGTGAGGTTCAGAGGAGTAAGGACGTCCTGGGTTCCGATGTGGTGGCTGATGAAAAATCGGTAACGCTGAATCTGACGGTGCCGCTCTATCAGTCCGGGGAGGTTTATTCCCGTATCCGTGAAGCCAAGCACAATGCCAATCAACAAATGCTGGATTTCTCGGAGCAAATTCGTGAGGCACAGGAACAGGCGCGCTCGAGTTGGGCGGACTTGGTTTCAGCACGTGCTCGAATTACCTCGCTGCAGGCCAGCGTGGACGCACAGCAGATTGCCTTCGACGGTGTTCAGCAGGAAGCTCAGGTCGGTTCCCGCACCGTTCTTGATGTTCTTGATGCGGAGCAGGAATTGCTCGATGCGAGGGTAAGCCTGGTGCGTGCCCAGCGCGACCTCATTGTGGCCGGGTATCAGGTGCTTTCATCAACAGGTCGCCTGACGGCTGTTGATCTTGGGTTGTCGGTTGATCTGTATGATCCGACGCGCAACTTCGACGAAGTTGAAGATCAACTTTTCGGTGGAGACATCCTTTACGACCGGAACCAATGAAAGTCGCTAAGGTCTTGCAATAGTACCGTTTCGCCAATTTTCCCCTCGCATTGACTCGATCCGTTTTCTACGGTCGGTTTAGTTAACATTAACCATTTTCTGCGGTCATAGGCGCCATGAGCGATTCTAACACCGATCAACAAGAACCCTCGATGGAAGAGATACTCGCGTCCATCCGCCGAATCATTTCGGAAGATGGCGAAGAGATCGCTGATGGTGAGGATGCACCGGAACCTGTTGAGGCTGACGCAGATAACGTCGAGACCGAACCGGAAGCCGTCTCCGAGCCCCTCATGGACGATGGTGATGACGACATTCTTGAGCTGACAGATGCACTCGATGACGAGATCGAGGAAGTATCTGAGCCGGAACCCGAGCCCGAGCCCGAACCAGAACCCGAGCCAGAACCCGAGCCGGAACCTGAGCCCGATCCGGAACCCGAGCCAGTTGCCGAAGAAGAGCCGGAAATCGAAGTCATTGATGACGATGTCGACGATGACAAATTGGTGTCCGATGAGGTCGAGGAAGTCAGCGTTGCCACGATGTCAGGATTGACGGCGGCTCTCGCTGCAACGGCGCTCGTGGGGAATGGTGAAAAGACTCTTGAAGAACTGACGAAGGAATTACTTCGCCCCATTCTCAAGGAATGGCTCGACACGAATTTGCCTGACATGGTTGAGCGCATCGTGCGCGAAGAAGTCGAACGGATCGCTGATCGCGCCAAAAAATAGGGCGACGGATCTCAGGTTTTCCTGATTGCAAAGCGGTAAAGGTCTAGCCGCCGGGCGTGCGCTTCGCTAAACCGTGCGGCGGCGCAGTCAATTGTGTCTGCACAACGCGAATCTCGGTTCAAAGTGATGACGACACTCGAAAAAACATACGCTCCGGCAGATATCGAAGGGCGGCTTTACGAGCACTGGGAAGAGACCGGTGCATTCGCATGTGGCCGCACCGAAAACGCGACCTACACGATCGTCATTCCGCCGCCGAACGTGACCGGCAGCCTGCATATGGGGCACGCCCTCAACAACACATTGCAGGACCTGCTGATCCGCTGGCGCCGCATGCAGGGATATGACGTCCTCTGGCAGCCGGGCCTCGACCATGCCGGCATCGCCACCCAGATGGTGGTCGAGCGCCAGTTGGGTGAACAGGGCATCAAGTTGGACCGCGGACGTCGTCTCGAAGATCGCGACGAGAACCTGATTGGCCGTGAAGATTTTCTGGAGAAAGTCTGGGAGTGGAAAGAAGAATCCGGTGGGACGATCCTGAACCAGCTCAAACGTCTGGGTGCGTCCTGTGACTGGTCGCGCGAACGTTTCACCATGGATGAAGGCCTGTCCAAGGCCGTGCTGAAAGTGTTCGTGGCGCTCCACAAGCAGGGGCTGATCTACAAGGACAAGCGTCTGGTCAACTGGGACCCGAAGCTGCACACCGCAATTTCCGATCTCGAAGTGGTGCAGAAAGAGACCGACGGAAACCTCTGGTATTTCCGCTATCCCATCGAAGGCGAAGAAGACCGTTTCATCACGGTCGCGACCACACGTCCGGAAACCATGCTGGGGGATACCGGCGTGGCCGTGCATCCCGAAGACGAGCGCTATACGGATATCATTGGCAAATACGCGATCCTGCCGATTGCCGGTAGACGTCTGAAAATCGTCGCGGATGACTACGCCGACCCCGAGCAGGGATCCGGTGCGGTGAAGATCACGCCAGCCCATGACTTCAATGATTTTGAAGTTGGTAAACGCGGCGACCTGGGCATGATCAATGTACTCGATGCGTCAGCCAATGTGGTGATCGACACAGATGAGTTTCGTGCAGACACCAGCGCCAGCAAATGGGCCGATCCTGATGCCGCGATTGCCAAGTACAACGGGCTCGATCGCTTTGAGGCACGCAAGGCCATTGTTGCCGATATGGAAGCACGTGGTTTGCTTGCCGAGATCGAGCCCCACAAACATATGATTCCGTTCGGGGATCGCTCCGACGTGGTGATCGAGCCATGGCTGACGGATCAGTGGTATGTCGATGCCGAGACCCTTGCGCAGCCCGCGATCAAGGCGGTCGAAAGCGGCGAAACCCGTTTCGTGCCCGAGAACTGGTCGAAAACCTATTTCGAATGGCTGCGCAACATTCAGCCCTGGTGCATTTCACGGCAGCTCTGGTGGGGACATCAGATCCCCGCCTGGTACGGACCCGATGGCGAAGTCTTCGTGGCCGAAAGCGAGGAAGAAGCCGCTGTGGCCGCGCATGCCCATTACGGCAAGGACGAAGTGCTGAACCGGGACCCCGATGTGCTCGACACATGGTTTTCGTCAGCGCTTTGGCCGTTCTCCACCCTTGGCTGGCCCGACGAAGCGCCCGAAGTCGATCGCTACTACCCGACTAGCGTTCTCGTGACCGGTTTTGACATCATCTTCTTCTGGGTCGCCCGGATGATGATGATGGGCCTGCATTTCATGGAAGACGAGGACGGCAAGCCACAGGTGCCGTTTGCCGATGTCTATATCCACGCGCTCGTCCGGGACGAGAAAGGCGCCAAGATGTCCAAGTCCAAGGGCAACGTTATGGACCCGCTCGAGATCGTCGACGAGTACGGGGCCGATGCGCTGCGTTTCACCCTGACGGCCATGGCCGCCATGGGCCGGGACATCAAGCTGGCGACATCACGCGTGCAGGGCTATCGGAACTTCGGGACCAAGCTCTGGAATGTTGCGCGCTTCTGTCAGATCAACGAATGCAGCGCGCCGGCTGATTTTGATCCCGCGGGTGTCGAACTCACGCTGAACAAGTGGATTACCGGTGGTGTCGCTGAAGCGACCACAACCGTGAACAAGGCGCTCGAAGAATATCGTTTCGATCAGGCTGCTGCGGGCATCTACCAGTTCACCTGGCATACCTTCTGTGACTGGTATGTCGAATTCGCCAAACCGATCCTGCAAGGCGACGACGAAGCCGCGAAGGCTGAAACCCGCGCCACGGCAGGCTGGGTGCTGCAGCAGATCCTAAAAATCTTGCATCCGATCATGCCTTTCATCACCGAAGAGCTCTGGAGTTCCTTTGGTGACGGCAAGAGCATGCTGATCCACGCCGAATGGCCAGCCGATGATATTGCCCCGATCAATGAGGACGCCAAGGCCGAGCTCGACTGGGCGGTGCGTTTCATTTCGGAAGTCCGCACGGTGCGCAGTGAACTGAACGTGCCCGCCGGTGCACGCATTCCCGCGATCCTGCGCGGCGCATCCGATCAGACAAAGGCACGTCTTACGGCCAATGAAGGTCAGATCAAAAGCATGGCGCGTATCGAAGAAATTCTCATTGATGCCGAGCTTCCCGCCGGCGCGGTGCAGACCGTGTTGGGCGAAGCCACTCTCGCCCTACCGCTTGCCGTTATCATCGATCTGGATGCCGAACGCGCGCGCCTGTCGAAAGAGATCGACAAGCTGGCCAAGGAAATCACCGGTTACGATAAAAAGCTGGCAAACGAGGCTTTCCTCGCCAAGGCGCCCGATGCAGTGGTTGAGGAGCAGCACGAGCGTCGCAGGGATGCACATGCTGCAAAGAAGAAGCTCCAAAGTGCGTTGGAGCGCTTGAGCGCAGCCTGATAGGCTTTGGTCTTTCAATTTAACCGGAGACCGGACCATGCCCCATATCCCCGCTCTCAAACGCGAAGACCTGCCGGAGCTCGAGGACTACTTCGAGCGCTCTGATGACCGGATGGGGTTTGTGACCAATGCGCAGCTGACGATGGCGCACCGTCCGCCGATCTTCAAAGCCTTCGTCGAACTGGCTGCGGCCACATTTCAGGAATACGGCAATGTCAGTCTGGGGCTGAAAGCCCTGGTCGGGAATATCGCCAGTAAAACCGCCGGGTGTCAGTACTGCATGTCCCACACGGCCTCCAATGCCATGCGGCCGGGATACGACACCGATGAAGCCAAGGTGGCCGTGGTCTGGGAATACAAGACCAACCCGATATTCTCGGACGCCGAACGCGCGGCGCTGGAATTCGCCCAATGCGCGGCGTCCTTGCCAAATCTTGTCACCGAGGAGCACATCACCCGACTGCGCGAGCACTTCACCGATGCCGAGATCGTGGAAATCAATGCCGTCGTGGCGTTCTACGGGTTTCTGAACCGCTGGAACGACAGCATGGCGACCGAATTGGAAGACGATATGCGGGAAATCGGTGAGCGGGTGCTTGGCGACAAGGGCTGGACCATCGGCAAGCACGCCGCAGAATAGGTGTTCAGCCTGTCCCAGCATCCTTCGAGATGCTCGCTTTGCTCGCTCCTCAGGATGAGGATTATGCAGTATTCACCGTCCTCATCCTGAGGAGGCGCAGAGCGCCGTCTCGAAGGATACTGAGACGCGGACCTGTGCTGTAACATTTGCGTCTTCATCAATCTGGTCAGTGGTTTGTCGCAGGCGTATGCTCGACGGTAACAATCACGCATGCAGAAACCCGAAATCGGGGAAGGAAGACGAAATGGACGGAAATACACCTGGCGGAGAATGGGACAAATCGAAACTGCCGAGCCGGCATGTTTCGATCGGCAATACGAGCGCACCTCATCGCGCGTTCTACTACGCCATGGGCATGACCGACGAAGAGATCAAACAGCCCTTCGTCGGCGTCGTTACAACCTGGAACGAGGCCGCGCCGTGCAATATCGCGCTGTCACGTCAGGCACAGGCCGCCAAAGCGGGTGTGCGTGAAGCTGGCGGCACGCCGCGTGAGTTCACGACGATCACCGTGACCGACGGCATCGCCATGGGCCATGACGGCATGCGCTCTTCGCTGGTCAGCCGGGAAGTCATTGCAGATTCCACCGAGTTGACCGTCCGCGGCCATTCCTATGACGCGATTGTTGGTCTGGCTGGCTGTGACAAGTCTCTGCCGGGACTGATGATGGCGATGCTGCGCCTCAACGTGCCGTCTGTCTTCATGTATGGCGGCTCGATCCTGCCGGGTCACTTCAAGGGCAAAGACGTCACCATCATCGACGTGTTTGAGGCTGTCGGTGCGAACGCAGCCGGGACCATGTCGGACGAAGACCTGCTGGAACTCGAATGTATTGCCTGCCCGTCCGCCGGTGCTTGTGGCGGTCAGTTCACGGCCAACACCATGGCTTGTGTGTCTGAGGCCATTGGTCTGGCGCTGCCGCATTCCGCTGGCGCGCCCGCCGTGTACGAGAACCGCGACGAATATGCCGTTGCCAGTGGCAAGGCGGTGATGGAGCTGGTGAAAACCCAGCTGCGCCCGCGCGATATCGTGACCCGCAAATCCTTCGAGAACGCCGCCGCCATCGTGGCCGCGACCGGTGGCTCGACCAATGCCGGGCTGCATTTGCCTGCCATGGCGTCGGAAGCCGGAATCGAATTCGATCTCATGGATGTCTGCGAAATCTTTCGCAAGACGCCCTACATCGCCGATCTGAAGCCGGGCGGGCGTTATGTCGCCAAGGATATGTTCGAAGTTGGCGGTGTCGGGGTGGTCATCAAGGAATTGCTCAAGGGCGGTTACATGCACGGTGATTGCATGACCGTAACGGGCAAGACATTGGCCGAAAATTATGCCGATGTGGAATTCCCGGAAGACCAGGACGTCATCCGTCCGATCACCAACCCGCTGTCGACCACAGGTGGCGTTGTCGGGCTGATGGGCAATCTGGCGCCGCAGGGCGCGATTGTGAAGATCGCCGGTCTTGAGAAAATCACGTTTACCGGTCCCGCGCTTGTGTTTGAGCGCGAGGAAGACTGCCTGCAGGCGGTTCTGGATCGCAAATACTCCGAAGGCGATGTGCTCGTCATCCGCAACGAAGGCCCCAAGGGCGGTCCGGGCATGCGGGAAATGCTGTCGACGACAGGCGCGCTTTATGGTCAGGGTATGGGCGACAAGGTCGCGCTCATCACCGACGGGCGTTTCTCGGGCGGTACGCGCGGGTTCTGTATCGGTCATGTCGGCCCGGAAGCTGCTGTTGGCGGCCCGATCGGTTTGCTCGAAAATGGCGATATGATCACCATTGATGGTGAGAAGGGGACGCTTGAGGTGGACTTGTCAGACGCCGAACTCGAAGCCCGCCGCGCCAAATGGAAACCGCTTGAGACAAACTACCAGTCCGGAACCATCTGGAAATACACCCAGACGGTCGGTGATGCGCGCTATGGTGCGACGACCCATCCGGGTGCCAAGGCTGAAACCCACGTCTATGCGGACCTCTAGCCGCTAAGACCCATCAACGACAGGCAAGGGAGACCATCATGCTGCGACGTTTGCTCGAGGGAGTGGGTTTGCTTTTGCTTGTCGCCTTGGTGTTCAGCCGGTTTGAGGTTGGTTTCATGTTGCCGATCCTCTCGGTCCTTGCCGTGATCGGGTTTACCGCATGGCGGATCAAGAACCTGTGGCATCGCTATCAGGTGCACACGATGGTACATCGGATGCCAGCCAATCGGAACGTTGCGGTCGAGAACGAGATGCTGGCCTTGCGTGGGCAACAACATGGGCGAGGTGCGGAGCTTACCTTCTGGACCGGTTTCATGATGGGGGGCGCCATGGCGGCTGATTCTCCGGCTGTTCATGCTGGTGATGGTGGTGATGTCTCGGGCGCCGGTGGAGAAGGTGGCATGGATATGGGCGGCGGATTCGGCGGCGATATGTAAACCTGCTGTTGTTCGGGAGAACACAGAATGATCAGTCTGATATTTGGAAAATTGCGCAGTCCGTTGTTGCTTGTTGGTTTCGCCTTTGTGCTGACGGCCTGCGATATCAATGCGGTGCCGAAGTTCGATGAACAGGTAAATGCCGCGTGGTCGCAGGTGGAGAATCAGTATCAGCGCCGCGCCGATCTGGTCCCCAATCTGGTGGCCACGGTGCAGGGTTTTGCAACCCAGGAGCGCGAGGTTCTGCAAAATGTGGTGGAAGCCCGGGCCAAGGTCGGCCAGATGCAAATCCCCGCGAATATCCTTCAAAATCCTGATGCTTTGAAGATGTTCGAACAGAACCAGGGGGCATTGTCGTCCGCCCTTTCCCGACTTCTGGTGGTGGTGGAACGCTATCCTGATCTGAAATCGAACCAGAACTTTCTGACCTTGCAATCCCAGCTTGAGGGGACCGAGAACCGCATTGCCGTGGCACGTCGCGATTACATCGCCGCCGTGCGCGACTACAACACCGAATTGCGCACCATTCCCGGCAAATGGATCACGGCATGGCTTTACCCCGAAGCCGAAATCAAACCAACCTTCACGGCGACCACAGACAACGCTGATCAGGCACCGGTGGTCAACTTCAACTCGGGGTCGTAAGTGCCTTCTTGGAGATCACGCTGGACGGCAGCGGTTACGTTTTTCGTGGCGACGTTGCTGGCCGTTTCGGCTCTGGCGCAGATTCAATTCCCGGAACTGACCGGGCGCGTCGTTGATGAAGCCAATCTGCTGACGCCAGCCAAAGAAGCCGAAATTTCAGGAATGCTCCGTGTTCATGAGGAGGCGACTGGCAATCAGGTGGTTGTCGTTACTGTCCAGAGTCTGCAGGACCGGACCATCGAGGAATACACGGTTGAACTTGGTCGTTTTTGGGGGATTGGACAGGAAGACCGGGACAACGGTGTCCTGCTGCTTGTGGCGCCCAATGAACGACAGGTTCGCATCGAGGTCGGCTACGGACTTGAAGGCCTGCTGACCGATGCCCGGGCCAGCGTCATCATCCAGAATGAAATAATTCCCGCGTTTCGTACTGGCAACCGGGTGAAGGGCATTGTCGATGGCGTCCGCGGAATTCTGGCCGCGCTGGAGCAGGAAGCTGATACGGTTTCGGGGGTGGCGCCTGAGAAACAGAAATTTGCGCTTCCGCCCGTCATCATCTTTTTTATCTTCATCCTGATTATCATGAGTTTCCTCTCGTTCGGGCGCTCTTCACGGCGCTATTCACGCAGCTCCCGGGGATGGTCTTCGGGCGGCGGATTTTCGGGCAGCAGCAGTGGCGGTTTCTCTGGGGGCGGGGGAAGCTTTGGCGGCGGCGGGTCGTCGGGGAGTTGGTGACATGACTGTAATGACAGCAGAGCAACGCGATACGCTGCGTGACAAGATCAAGGCCGCCGAAAGCCGGACCAGTGCGGAATTCGTGACGGTCATCGCGGACTCAGCAGAACCCTATCTGTTTATTCCGACATTGTTTGCCGCAGTTGCGACACTTTTAATTTCAGGGGTTGCTCTGTTCTTTGAGGACTCTCTTGGGCTCACCACGATTGAATTCTATGTGGGGCAGGTGATCGTCTTTGCGTGTCTTGCTCTGATTTTCCGTATTCCGGAAATTCGTTTCGCGCTGGTGCCGAAATCCATTCGGCACAGCAGAGCTTCACGCCTGGCACGACACATGTTTCTCGACCTCGGCATGACCGAGACCGAAGACCGGAACGCAGTGCTGTTCTTCGTCGCCATGGGCGAACGCTATGTCGAGGTGATCGCTGATGTCGGGCTGCAGCAGAAACTTGAGGACGAGGGCGTCTGGGACAAAATCGTAGAAAAATTTGTCGAGGATGTCCGTGAAGGCGAAGTCGCGGATGGCTTTACCCGCGCCATCGATGGCTGCGCAGAGGTGATGGCGCAACACTTTCCGAACCGTGATGGCGCGCCGAACCGTTTTTCAGACAGGTTGATCGAGATTTAGCCTGATCTGTCGGGGCCTCGAAATGCGTATTGGCGTTTTTCTGTGCCTGTTCTGTTTGTTGGGAATTCCCAATTCAACATCCTATGCAGATGACGCAATTACTTTTCGGCACGGCGGTGAAACATTTTCCCTTCGAGACGGACGACTTCAGAACATTCAGGAACGCAGCCGTTATCCCACGCTGAGCGGTCGGGTTGTTGATCAAGCCAATATTTTGTCTGCAAACACGGAGGCATTTCTGACGCAGCAACTTCAGGCCCATGAAGTTGCGACCGGGAACCAGCTCGTGGTGGTCACGCTAAACAGCTTGCAGGGACGCACCATCGAAGAATACGGCGTCGGACTGGGGCGGCACTGGGGCATTGGCCAGGCCGGAGAGGACAACGGTGTTCTCCTGATTGTCGCCCCGCACGAACGCTGGGTGCGTATCGAGGTCGGTTATGGGCTGGAGGGGGTCCTGACAGATGCGCGCGCCCACAAAATCATTCAGCAAGCCATTCTCCCGCGGTTTCGGCAGAAGAAGAATTACACCTTGGGCATTACACGCGGCGTTGACCTGATTTTGAAGACACTTGATCCGCAAAAGAGCCATCGCAGCGTAGAAAAGAAACCGGAGGGCCTGAAGTGGAGCGTCCCTCTGATCATGTTGATCCATTCGCTTCTTGTTATCGTGTTGGCGATTGTTCTGATGGTTCGGCATGTCCTGCGTTTAGACCGTCATCTCAAAGCTGGCGGAAGTTTCGAAGACGAGATTTCCAGGCATGACGGGAAGTCATTGGCTGATGATCGGGATTCGACACTTGAAAAAATTCTCACCGTGGCAAGCCTGGGGCGAACTGGCGGTTTTAAAGGCGGCGGTGGCAGCTTTGGCGGTGGCGGCGCTTCCGGGAGCTGGTAGCAAATGAAGCAGGGGTTATGGTTCGGACTAATGTTTTTGATATTGGGTGGCCCCGTTCAAGCCCAATCCGACTTCCTGGGGCACTTGGGGCACGTCGTCGACAATGCCGATCTCCTGACCGTCGGCGAAGAACTCCGAATTGCGCGGAAGCTTGAGGCCCGGGTGCGTGAAGCCGATCAGCGTGTGGTTGTCGTCTCGGTCGGGTCGCTCAACGGTAAATCCATCGAAAAATATGCCTTCGAGCTGGGGCAGCACTGGAGTATCCATGACTGGCCGGGCGAGGCCGGTGCCCTGTTTCTGATCGCCGACAACGAACGGCAGGTCCGGATTGAATTCGGGCCGCCGGTGCGGGGTTCCATGATCGATGTCTGCTCCAGTCAGATGGTGCAGCGCGTTATCCTGCCGGCGTTTCGGGCTGGGCAGTTCGAGATTGGGATAGAGGCAGGCCTGGACGAGTTGTTCACCATGCTGGACACAGGCGTGGCCCAATCCTCGGACGAGGCGCGTCACCTGTCCGAGTTTATTCTCGACAAACGGATGCTGATTCCGCTCGTTCTTTTGGTCTGTCTGGGTGTGATTGTTCTTTGCTCAGCGGACCGCGCGCCATGCCGGCGCGCGGAGTAATGCGGGAACTGTCTACTGAACGACGGACTTCTTGTTGGGAACGATCCGCTGGACCTGGATTTTCTTCCGGTCCATCAGCTTGCCCACGAGCGGGGAAATTTCGTTCACCCAATGTGGGTCTTCATAGACGGCCTTGTAGAGCCGCACGCGTTCTTTTTCGGTGTTGAAGCGGCGCATCCAGACAAAGACGGAATCATCGGTTTCGCCATGGAACGACCCGCAGATCACCATGCCTTTGGCGGTCTGGAAGGGGACAACTTCCTCATCAAACAACTTTAGCCATTCGGCCATTTTCCCGCGTTTGATCTTGTATTGGCGAAGTTCGAAAAATGCCATGGGTCTACTCTCCTGAATTTGGGGTCGGCTTAGGGATTGGCCGGTTTGTTGTCCCCGAGTTTTACCTTGCCGCAATGGCCAAAGGTGTTGGTCATGTACCAGTTGAAAAATTCCCAGTAGGTCTGGGTCGGAAATTGTGGCGGATTGTCCGGTCCGGTGCAGGTCGGCAGGCACTCGCTGATCGCTTCAAAGCCCGGATTGACGAAGCAGGCCAAGGAATACCGGTCGTTGATTTTTGGCGGCACCACACGGTGCGGTGTCGCCCGGAACCGCTTGTTGGTCCAACGTTCGAGGAACTGCCCCATATTGACGATCAGTGCGTCCTCACGCACCTCGGGCCAGAACCACTGTCCATCGGTGTCGAGGATTTGAATGCCTTCCTCGTCGGCGGGCGGCAGGAAGGTCATGAACCCTGTGTCCACATGGGCCTGAAGCCCCAGCTCCCCGTCATCCAGATCAGGCTTGGGCGGATACTTTGCCATCCGGAAATAGGTGTAGGCGTTCTCGAACTTTGAATCGAAGAAGTCGGCATCGAGCTCCAGGGAGCGCGCCCAGACCGGCAGGAGCTTCCTTCCAAGGTCTGTGATCGTTGTCATGTACTCTTCTGCAGCGGCTCGGAAGCCAGGCAAGGCAGCATCAGGCAGCCAGGGCATCAGGCCATAGAATTGCTTGCCTGCGACCACATCGGGGTGGTTTGCCGGATAGTCGGTGGCCAGAACCAGACACTCCACGGTGTCAGGTTTACGGCTCTCATGGAATTCGGAATGGGTGGTGATGCCGGCCTTGGTCGGGATGTAGCCCTTTTGATCGCGTGTCACCGGGATCGACATTTTCACATCATGAGGAAGATCGTGGAACGCCTTTGCGGCGTCAGTCATGCGTTGGGTGACTGTTTTTGAAACACCATGATTGATGATGCTCATGAAGCCGACGCCTTCCCAGATAACGCGCCACTCGAGAGCGAGTGCTTCGATTGCGTCCGGGTCCCCTGTCAGGGCCAGACCGACATCAAGAACCCGAAGGCTTCTGCGCGGCAACTCGCGGGACTGACGGCCGAATTCGGTTTCAACTGCGAGTGACATCCGCTGATCTCCTGAAGCACTGCACTATAGGGCGATAGGTCGTTGGCGTGCCAGCGTGGCTAGAGCAGTGCCGGGGCAAGGGCGTATCGCATGAAACTTGCAACCATCAGCATGAGATAGAAGGGCGCCAGAAGCGTGACGATCAAAGGGCCGACAATTCGCAGCAGCCGGATCTTCGGACGGGTCATGTCCGTGGCATCAAACGCACAGCGGAGGACCGGGTAGGTCATCATCACAAGAATGAACAGGCCGGTGTGAATGAAGATATTCTGGATGACGAAAAGGGTCGTAGATGGCGTTTCTCCGCCCGCAAGCATGAAGCTGATCCCGAATGCAAAAATCCAGAACCCTATGCCATAGGCAAGAAAGGATTGCCGAAACCCACGTTTACCAAGATAGAAACTCAGCAGATATCGCCAGATCAGTTTTGTACGGCCAGGAGCCGGTGCACTAAGCGGAGACGTCATTCTTGCCACTCACTTTCAGCTTGCCGTAGTGGGTGTATGAATTCTTCATGTACCAGTCGAAATACTCCCAATAGGTCATCTCGGGATATTGCGGTGGGTTGGCCGCGCTCGTACAGGTCGGCAAGGCCGCACCCGATGTTCTGAAGTTGGGGTTGACGAAGCACGCAAACGAATAGCGGTCGTGTTCGGTCGGCGGGATCACACGATGTGGTGTGGCGCGGAAGCGGTTGTTGGTCCAGCGCTCGAAGAAGTAGCCCATATTCACCATGATCGCACCTTCGGGCAGGTCCGGCCAGAACCACTGGTCGTCTTCGCCCAGAATCTGGATGCCTTCTTCATTGGCGGGCGGCAGAAAGGTCATGAATCCCGTGTCGCAATGGGCGTTGGAGCCAAGTTCACCATCTTCGAGGTCACTTTTGGGCGGATATTTGGCGACCCGAAAGTAAGTGTAGCTCTCTTCAAAGAACTCATCGAAGAACCCGGCATCGAGATCGAGTGAGCGGGCCCAGACAGGCAGCAGTGATTTTCCCAGTTCGGTGATCCGCGCCATATAATTTTCGGCAGTCGCCCGAAATCCCGGAACGACATCATCTGGCAACCATGGCGTCGGGCCGTAAAAGCGTTTGCCCTCAGCCAGATTCGGGTCGTCTTCGGGAAAATCAGTCGCCAACACAAGGCATTCAACCGTGTTGAGCTTCTTGCTGTTGTGAAACTTCGAATGGGTCGTCAGACCGCCACGCGCG
>Ga0115567_10003301_pt1 | contig 15914 bp, 12 predicted proteins | sample COGITO_mtgs_1204_2_FD_88679 | JGI IMG/M metagenome (GOLD analysis project Ga0115567, IMG submission 88679) | Pelagic marine microbial communities from North Sea - COGITO_mtgs_120412 | ecosystem: Environmental > Aquatic > Marine > Epipelagic | place: Germany:Helgoland, sampling site Kabeltonne... | reverse complement strand
GGAATGTGATATGCCCGCCGCAGAAGCGGAGCTATTGTTCAATCTGCACCATAATCACCAAAGATATTCTCCCTCATTTTTTCAAACTAATTTGTTCTGCTAAGACTAATTTGAATATTTTTATATTTTTTCATTTAGACGTCTAGACGTAAAGATGTTGACTTTTTTAGTGTATTAAGCCAAATTTGTTACATCACTTTTAGCCATAGATCTGTTATGCCGATTAGAATTCCAAGTAACTTGCCTGCACAGAATGTGCTAAACAAAGAAAATATTTTTTTCATGGATACCGAGCGTGCCTCGACGCAAGATATTCGGCCTATGGAAGTGGGTATCTTGAATTTGATGCCGAATAAAATGGAAACTGAAGAACAGTTTTTACGCTTGCTCTCCAATACGCCATTGCAAATTAATGTTGATTTAATTCGTATCGACAACCAAGCACCTAAAAATACACCTGCTGCACACATGGATAATTTCTATGTAGAGTTTGATGATGTGGCTGATAAAAAGTATGACGGATTAATTGTGACGGGAGCGCCACTGGCACATCTTGCCTATCAAGATGTGAAGTATTGGGAAAAAATGACACGTATTATGGATTGGGCTCGTCGCCATGTGCAGTCTACTTTGTTTTCATGTTGGGCTGCTCATGCTGCTATTTATCATTTTTTCGGTAAAAACCGCCAGCTTCGTGACCATAAGTTAAGCGGGGTTTATCGTCACTTCGTGCAAAATGAGCATGATGAATTACTCAGAGGTTTTGATCCTGTTTTTTACGCGCCACAATCGCGTTTTGGCGAAATAAGCATGGCCGATTACGCTTCCATACCTGGACTGAATGTATTGGCTAAGTCAGACGAGGGGGGCGCTTATATAGTGGCGTCTGAAGATAAACGTTTGGTGTTTGTAACTGGTCACCCAGAGTATGACCCTGATAGTTTAAAACAAGAATACCAAAGAGATTTATCGACTAATGGTCAGCCGCAAATCCCAGTAAACTACTTTGTTGATAATGATCCCAGTAAGGAGACTATGGTCAATTGGCGAGCCCATGGCAGTCTATTGTTTACTAACTGGTTAAATTATTACGTGTACCAAAATACCCCATATGATTTGACTCAGCTTTCTGAGTAATAAGTTAATTTATATAGCGTTAGAGTGAACAGGAATGAGATTGAGTCAGCGAATGACAGAGAAGCAATTGATTGAAGCAGCAAACAAACGTATTTTGTTGCTAGATGGTGCCATGGGTACCATGATCCAAGAGTATAAATTAGAAGAAGTTGATTATCGTGGCGAACGTTTTGCTAAATGGCATTCTGATGTAAAAGGCAACAATGATTTATTAGTATTGAGTCAGCCTAATATCATCTATGACATTCACTGCGCTTATCTTGAAGCGGGGGCCGATATCATTGAAACGAATACGTTTAATGCCACTACTATCTCTATGGCCGATTATAATATGCAAGAATTGGCAAAAGAGATAAATGTCGAGGCAACCAAGTTAGCTAAAAAAGCAGCGAATAAATTTACCGAACAAACACCACATAAACCTAGATTTGTCGCAGGTGTATTAGGGCCGACTAGTCGCACCGCCTCTATCTCTCCTGATGTAAACGATCCGGCTAAACGTAATGTTACTTTTGATGAGTTGGTTGTAGCTTATGTGGAAGCGACGCATGGTTTGATTGAGGGCGGGGCAGATTTGATCATGGTGGAAACCATTTTTGATACCTTAAATGCCAAAGCGGCAGTGTTTGCTGTACAGACGGTTTTTGATGAACTCGGTTTTACTTTACCGGTGATGATTTCAGGCACCATTACCGATGCCTCTGGTCGCACGTTATCAGGTCAAACTGCAGAGGCTTTTTATTATTCGATGAACCATGTGGAACCCTTTTCTTTTGGCTTAAATTGCGCATTGGGCCCAGATTTATTACGCCAATACGTAGAAGAAATATCTCAAATATCCGAATGTTTTGTCTCAGCCCATCCTAATGCTGGTTTACCTAATGAATTTGGTGAATACGATATGGAAAGTGACGAAATGGCATCGCACATTAAAGAATGGGCAGCGTCAGGCTTATTAAACATCGTGGGTGGATGTTGTGGCAGCACACCAAAACACATTGCGGCCATAGCTGATGCGGTAAAAGATTACGCACCTCGTAAAATAGTCCAACGAGAGGTGAAAATGCGCCTGTCTGGTTTAGAACCTTTTGTCCATTAGGCGGTTGTAATGAGTATTAATGAAGAAGACATAGATCAAGCCATTCTCGTCGAAGCGAAAACCTCTGCAAATTTTATTAATGTAGGTGAACGCACCAACGTCACCGGCTCCGCCATGTTTAAGCGGTTGATCCTTGACGATGACTATGAGAAAGCTTTAGATGTTGCTCGCCAGCAAGTTGAAAACGGCGCGCAGATCATAGATATCAACATGGATGAAGCCATGTTGGATTCTGAAGCCGCAATGACGCGCTTTTTAAATTTAATTGCTTCTGAACCGGATATTTCTCGGGTGCCTATCATGATTGATTCATCTAAATGGACGGTCATCGAAGCAGGTTTAAAATGTGTGCAAGGTAAAGCCATTGTTAATTCAATTAGCTTAAAAGAAGGTGAAGAAAATTTTCTGTATCAGGCTAAGCTTTTAAAACGTTATGGTGCTGCAACAGTTGTTATGGCATTTGACGAAAAAGGGCAGGCCGATACAGAAGCTCGAAAATTTGAGATATGCGAACGTAGTTATAAATTACTCACTGAAAAAATCGGCTTTCCACCACAAGATATTATCTTTGATCCAAATATCTTCGCTGTGGCAACGGGCATTGAAGAACACAATAATTATGCAGTAGATTTTATCAATGCGACGCGGCGTATTCGGCAAAATTTGCCCCATGCTCACGTGTCGGGCGGGCTGTCCAATGTCTCTTTTTCTTTTCGTGGCAATAATCCAGTACGTGAAGCGATGCATTCGGTGTTTTTATATCACGCGATAAAAGCTGGTATGGATATGGGCATTGTGAATGCCGGGCAATTGGAAGTGTACGATCAAATTCCTGCAGAACTAAAAGAAGCGGTGGAGGACGTGATCCTTAATCGCCATGACCAAGCTACCGATAATCTATTAGAGCTAGCACCCAAATATCAAGGTGATGGCAAAGCCGTGGTCAAAGACAACCTTGAGTGGCGTGAATTACCGGTTAATAAACGTTTAGAACACGCGTTGGTACGTGGCATCATGGACTTTATAGAGGAAGATACCGAAGCGGCTCGACTTGCAGCAGAAAAACCGCTGCATGTTATTGAAGGGCCATTAATGGATGGCATGAATGTAGTAGGAGATTTATTTGGTGAAGGAAAAATGTTTCTTCCTCAAGTGGTCAAATCTGCTCGTGTCATGAAAAAAGCGGTTTCTTATCTGAATCCTTACATCGAACTTGAAAAAGATAAAGGCAGTAGTAACGGCAAAATATTACTGGCAACGGTAAAAGGTGATGTGCACGATATTGGCAAAAATATTGTTGGTGTGGTGCTGCAATGTAATAACTTTGAGATCATTGACCTTGGCGTGATGGTGCCTTGTGCAAAATTGTTGCAAGTGGCTAAGGACGAAAATGTGGATATGATCGGCCTATCAGGGTTGATTACCCCTTCTCTTGACGAAATGGTACATGTTGCAAAAGAAATGCAGCGTTTGGACTTCGATTTACCTTTACTGATTGGTGGTGCAACGACCTCCAAAGCGCATACCGCAGTAAAAATTGAACATAACTATCAACATCCAGTGGTGTATGTACCCAATGCCAGTCGCGCTGTTGGTGTGTGTCAGAGATTGATCACGGCTGAAAATCGAGCAATTTATGCAGAAGAACTTAAACTCGATTACGAAAAAGTGCGTGTTCAACACGCCAAGAAAAAACCACGCACCAGACCTATTACTCTAGAGCAAGCCCGTGAAAACGGTTTTAAGTGTGATTGGGAAAACTATCAGCCACCGGTACCTAAACAGTTAGGTGTGACTGCTGTGAGTATTGAACTAGCAGAATTGGTTGACTATATAGATTGGACGCCATTTTTCTTAACTTGGTCTTTAGCAGGTAAGTATCCGCGTATATTACAAGACGAAGTAGTCGGCGAAGCCGCGCAGAATCTATTTAATGATGCACAGGCCATGTTAAACATTTTATGTAATAACTCTAAGCTTAAAGCCAGCGGTGTCATAGGCATATTCCCTGCGAATCGAGTGCAGGACGATATCCACATTTATGCTGACGAAAATCGTACTGAAGTGGTTCACGTTGCTCACCATTTGCGCCAACAAACCGAGAAACCCAAAGGAGCAAACAATTGTTTAAGTGATTTTATTGCGCCTAAGTCGTCAGGCAAAGCTGATTATCTTGGCGCATTTGCTGTGACAGCAGGTACCTGGGAAGATGGTTTGGCCAAAAATACGAAGATGGCGGTGATGATTACAACTCCATCATGGTTAAATCACTTGCTGATAGATTTGCAGAAGCCTTTGCCGAATATTTGCATAAAAAAGTACGCAAAGAAATTTGGGGCTACGTACCAGATGAGCAATTATCTAACGAAGAACTTATTCGTGAAAAATATCAGGGCATTCGACCTGCTCCGGGTTATGCTGCTTGCCCTGAGCACACCGAAAAACAATTGATTTGGGATTTGTTGGATACTGAAAAAAATACCGGTATGAAACTTACAGATAATTATGCCATGTGGCCTGGTGCCGCTGTATCTGGCTTTTATTTTTCTCACCCTGAGTGTCGTTATTTTGCAGTGGCACAAATCCAAGAAGATCAATTACTCGATTATGCTGCTCGTAAAAACTGGGATAGATTGGAAGCCGAAAAGTGGCTGGGGCCTAACCTTCAATAGACAGCGTCAATAGATAATGGATAACCATGTTCGATAAACCTTTTAGCCAAGCCTGTGAAAATAACAAACAACCGATTTTAGATGTATTAAGCCGGGTGTTGGCTGATAGCAAACATGTCTTAGAAATTGGTTCTGGAACAGGACAACATGCCTGTTTTTTTGCACCTAGGCTTGGGCATCTGCATTGGCACTCCAGCGATATGCCTGATAAGCATCCTGGCATAAAGTCGTGGTTAGGCGAGGTAGAAGTGGAGAATTTGCATCCACCTTTGTCATTGACTATTGGCGCGACTAACACTTGGCCATTAGCCAATATTGACGCTGTGTATACCGCTAATACCACGCACATTATGCAGTCATCAGAAGCGCAACTTATGATGCAACTAGTGGCAGATAATTTGCCTAATGGTGGGATATTTTGTCAATACGGTCCTTATAATATTAATGGACAATATACCAGCGAGTCTAACCGAGCCTTCGACCAACACCTAAAAGATCAAGGATGTGGTGGAATACGTGATATTGCAGAGTTGACCTTGTGGGCTAAACCTTTGGTGCTCATTGAAAAGGTTGTAATGCCAGCCAATAACTTGATGCTGATTTGGCAGAAACAATAAATAATCGCTAAGCATCTCAGCTTATCTAACTTAAACTTCTGTTTGTTTAAAAGGTAAAAGCTTCTCAGCATCATTTTTGTATTGTGTGATAAGAGTGTTTTCTTGTTGAATAAATCGCTCAACTGCCTCGTGAAACGCCAACTCCTTAAGTGAGTGGTTTGAATAACAATATATAGGTTCAAACCCTCTTAAAATTTTATGTTCGCCTTGGGTGCCAGGATTAAACTTTGGGATATTTTGTTCAATGCAAAATTCAATGCCTTGGTAGTAACAACACTCAAAATGTAAGTTATGTATGTCTTCCAGAGCACCCCAGTAGCGGCCACAAAGCTGATTTTCATCAAATATAAATAGGGCACTGGCAATGGGTTGCTCATCTTTTAATGCAATCACTAACATTAAATTTTTATGTAAATCCTTAAAAATTTGTTGAAAAAAGCTTTCCGTTAAATAGCCTTCATGACCACTACGTTTTAAATAGGTTTGTTTATAACAGTGATAAAAAAAATCCATCTGTTCTTCGGTTAATTCATTACCATGTACACGAACCACTTTTATTCCTTCGGCTATGACCTTAAGGCGCTCTTTTTTCACATTCTTTCTTTTGCGCGAATTAAAATGTTTTAAATAATCTTCAAAAGACGAATATTGACGATTAAACCACTGGAATTGCACAGATTGGCGTTGTATCTGGCCATGCTCATGCAGTAACTGGCTGATGTCGTATTCAACAAATAACCAATGCATGGACGACATGCCGGATAACCGTAATTGCTGAGTAATTTCTTGGCAAAGTAAGGGTAACAGTTGTTGCTTATCTACTTTAGCGCTGAGCATTAACCTTGCGCCGGTCACAGGAGTAAAAGGAATGGCAGCGACTAATTTAGGATAATAGTTAACGCCGTATTGTCGATAAGTGTTTGCCCAAGCGAAATCAAATACGTATTCTCCGTAACTATGATTTTTTTTGTATAAGGGAAGAATGCCAACGGCCTCAGAATTTTGATAAATTACTAAATGAAAAGGCTGCCACCCAGATTTTCCGCCCACCGACTCAGAGGTCTCTAAGGCGTGCAAAAATGAGTATTGGCAAAATGGGTTGCTACCATTAACCAAACCATCCCAAACTGTTTGACCAATTTGTTCAATCGAGGTGCTAAATTTGAATAAATATTTTGAGTTTAATATTGACAATATTGCGCCTATTTTTTTGCTAAGTTTACTTACCTAATATGGCAGAAAATGAAATTAAGATCATTAAATATACCATCACTAGGTTGCTCGCAAGGCGAGAACATAGTCGCTACGAATTACTTAAGAAGCTTTTGCAGTGTGACTTTGAACGCCATCTTTGCCTCGAATAGATAGATGAATTTAATCAACATAATTTGCAAAGTAATAAAAGGTTTGCAGAAGCTTTGATCCGCGGCCGCGCTAATAAAGGTATGGGTGAATCAAGAATACGTAATGAGTTAAAAGAACATCAATTTCTGCTGAGGTTGTAACCACAGCAATGAATGAACTTAGTACTGATTGGTTTGAGTTGGCTGGTAAAGTATTTCAAAAAAATATCCAAGTAAGACCGCGAAAGATTTTAAAGTACGACAGAAACAGCAAAGATTTTTATATTATCGTGGTTTTACCCATGAACAAATTCGTTATGCGATTGAATCTTCAAAAGATTATCGCGCTTTAGTGTTAACTATAGCCTTAACAAAAGTTCACTAAACTGATATCTTTGGCGCTGCAAGCAGTATTTATGCCGCTTGGGGCATATTTGGACTCCATTAATTATTAATATTTCAGGATTGTAAATGAGTAAAACAACCGCCGAGATCCGGTGTGCATTTTTAGATTTTTTTGCCGCAAGAGGACACCAAAAGGTATCCAGTTCATCATTAGTTCCAGCAGATGATCCGACACTTCTGTTCACAAATGCTGGCATGAATCAGTTTAAAGATGTGTTTTTAGGCACTGAATCTCGCAGTTACAACAGAGCGACATCTTCGCAGCGTTGTGTGCGAGCGGGAGGTAAACATAATGATCTTGAAAATGTAGGTTATACCGCCAGGCATCATACATTTTTCGAAATGTTAGGTAACTTTAGTCTTGGCGATTATTTCAAGACTGAGGCTATTCAATATGCTTGGGAATTTTTAACCAGTGAATTAGGCCTGCCCAAAGAAAAATTATTAGTCACCATATACTCTGAAGACGACGAAGCCTTCGATATATGGACAAATACCATAGGCCTGTCAGAAGATAAAATCATCCGTATTAGTACTTCAGACAACTTTTGGTCTATGGGCGATACTGGGCCTTGTGGGCCTTGCTCAGAAATTTTTTATGATCACGGTGAGCATATCTGGGGTGGACCTCCTGGCTCTGCAGAAGAAGACGGCGATAGGTTTATCGAAATCTGGAATTTGGTCTTCATGCAGTTTAACCGTCAAAGTGATGGGACGATGCAGCCATTACCCAAACCTTCCATTGATACGGGGATGGGCTTAGAGCGTATCTCAGCGATTTTACAAAATGTGCATAGCAATTACGAAATCGATATTTTTCAGAATTTGATCGAAGCCACCGCCAATGTCGTAGGGACAAATGATAAACAAGATAAATCTTTACGCGTTATTGCCGACCATATTCGTTCATGTAGTTTCCTGATTTGTGACGGAATTATTCCCTCAAATGAAGGCCGAGGGTATGTCTTGCGACGTATTATCCGCAGGGCGGTAAGACACGGTAATAAATTGGGCGCCAACGGTGTGTTTTTCTATCGATTGGTCGCAGCGTTAGAAACACAAATGGCAGACGCTTACCCCGAACTAACCGCTAATCGCGAGCTGATAGAAAAGGTATTAAAAACTGAGGAAGAACAGTTTTCTCGTACTCTTGAACGTGGCATGAGTATCCTTAACGATGCCCTTAGCGAATTAACATCCGATGTGGTACCAGGGGAATTGGTTTTTAAGCTTTATGATACATACGGCTTTCCAGCTGATTTAACCAATGACGTAGCCCGTGAAAAAGGGCTGCGTATTGATGAAGAAGGTTTTCAAGCGGCTATGGCTGCCCAGCGTAAAAGAGCACAACAAGCTAGCCAATTTGATACGGATTATAATGAACTACTAAAGTCTAATTGTGTTTCAGAATTTACCGGTTATGATCAGCAAACTCATCAGGCTAAAATTGTCGAATTGTTTGTTAATGGTCAACAAGTCAAGCAATTAAGTGCGGGTGAAGAGGGTATTGTTGTTCTTGATAAAAGCCCTTTTTATGCTGAAGCAGGCGGTCAAATTGGCGACGCTGGCGTACTTAAAACCGCAAGCGGCAGTTTTGAAGTAAAAGATACGCTTAAGTTAGGCAATGCTATTGCACATAAAGGAAAGGCTCAATCGGATATCAAATTGGGTGAAGTGGTGCAAGCTGAATTCGATATTGAGCGTCGTGAAGCCATAAAAGTGAATCACACTGCAACGCACCTAATGCATGCCGCTTTGAAACAAGTATTGGGCGAGCATGTGAACCAGAAAGGCTCTCTTGTATCCGAAGAGCGTTTTCGTTTTGATTTTTCACATTTTGAAGCAGTCACCAATGTCGAGCTTCAAAAAGTCGAAGCCTTAGTCAACGAGCAAATTCGTGCTAACCATAGTTTACAAACCAAGTTAATGAATTTGGACGAAGCGAAAGCTGCCGGTGCAATGGCTTTGTTTGGTGAAAAGTACGCAGAGCACGTTCGGGTTGTTTCTATGGGAGACTTTTCTATGGAACTGTGTGGCGGAACCCATGTCACTAGAACCGGTGATATTGGATTGTTTAAGATTGTTTCAGAAAGTGGTATTGCTGCCGGAGTCAGAAGGATAGAAGCGGTCACAGGGCAAAATGCCCTTGATTTAGTGCAAAGCCAAGGCCAGCAAGTCAACCAAATTGCTAAGCTGTTAAAAACTGATCCTCAAGGTTTATACTCCCGTATTGAACATGTACTTGAACAGAATAAAGCAGTAGAAAAAGAATTAGAAAAGTTAAAGCTACAACTAACGAGTAATGCCACGACAGATGTATTGTCTAAGGTATATGAAATAAAAGGCGTTAAAGTGCTGTCTGCAGTGTTACAAGGCGTTGAAGCTAAAGCACTTAGAGTTATGGTCGATGACTTTAAGAACCAGTTAGGAAGCGCGATCATTGTCTTAGGCACGGCGGAAGAAAATAAAGTTAGCTTGATAGTGGGTGTGACCCAAGATTTAGTGTCTAAGATTAGGGCTGGTGAGTTGGTTAACTTTGTTGCTCAACAAGTTGGTGGAAAAGGAGGAGGCCGCCCGGATATGGCTCAGGCCGGTGGATCTCAGCCACAAAACTTAGACTCAGCCATAGCTTCAGTGCAAGCTTGGTTAGATGAAAAGTTGTAAAATAATTGTATGAAGTAACAAATTTTTCGGTTGTTTTTTGTGGTGACAACAAAAATAGGGAAAAACCGATTGGGTAAATTTTCTGGCGGTGCTGGTAATTTACACTAACTTTAACGAAGGACTCGTGTTTTTAACGGATAAAGGAGCAATAGAATGCTAATTTTAACTCGTCGTGTTGGAGAAACTCTAATGGTTGGTGATGACGTCACCGTAACAGTATTAGGGGTAAAAGGTAATCAGGTAAGAATTGGTGTGAATGCGCCTAAAGAAATATCTGTACATCGTGAAGAAATTTATATGCGTATCCAAGCTGAAAAGAACGTTCAACTTGCCGCCCATGAACAGGCAGCAAATCCAGACGAAGACTAGTAGTAATTGGACTTAGAGAAAGCTGGGAAACCAGCTTTTTTTATGCCAAATTTTTAACATTGATTAATTCATTTTTTTGCCCAAATCTGACAAATAATAAGCACTTAGTCAATAATCGTTTAAAATGCCAGCAAGCCGTCAGTATCTTCATAAAAAGTGTTTGACTTACTCATGTGGATCGGTAAACTTCGGCTCCTCATTTAGGAGACGTTAACCCTAAGACAGGGTAGCTAGGGCTTAATCCTTAGATAGTTAATCTAAGTCAATTAAGTACTGAAATTCCAAAATGAGATTAAGATCTAAATTCCGGAGAGGTGGGTGAGTGGCTGAAACCAGTTCCCTGCTAAGGAACCGTACGTTTATTCGTACCGAGGGTTCGAATCCCTCCCTCTCCGCCACTAGGTTTTGGTGTGAAAGAGTTAATGCGCGTGTAGCTCATCGCGCGGCGACCGACAGAATAGAGACCTAGCTACGAACCAAGTTAGATGTCTTGTAAATATATGGTTCATTATTTATCTTAATGCGCGTGTAGCTCAGCTGGATAGAGTACCTGGCTACGAACCAGGTGGTCGGAGGTTCGAATCCTTCCACGCGCACCATATTTCAAAGATTTTTTAGAAGATTAATCTAATTTAGTTATACTTCTAAAATAAACCAGTTTAAGCGTGTGTAGCTCATCGCGCCGCGACAGGCAGAATAGAGACCTAGCTACGAACCAGGTTAGGAATTTTATAAATTGATGGTTCATTATTTATCTTTTTGCGCGTGTAGCTCAGCTGGATAGAGTACCTGGCTACGAACCAGGTGGTCGGAGGTTCGAATCCTTCCACGCGCACCATATTTTAAAGCCCTTAAAGATTTGTCTTTAAGGGCTTTTTGGTTTCTATGGTATTAGCCTTAATGTAAGCCAGTTGTTAATGACTAGGTTAAGTTGGGTAAGTATTCACAATAACCGAATATTTTCTTATTCTTTATGCACTTTTCCTCTTGGCCTTTTGTTGTGTTTTCTTAGGCTGCATGGTACTTATCACCTAATAATTGTTTAATATTGAGATTACGTTTATATGCAACCTGAAGTCGCAAATGCTCTTGTAGAAGCTGCTAATTTATTACTAGTTGGCATGGTAGTGGTGTTTTTGTTTCTATCGATGCTTATTGGTGCAATTACTTTGATTGCGTGGATCAACAAACTTATCCCTGATGAGTCATTAAACAATATAGAAAATCAGCCCAAATTTACTAAAAGCACTTTGTCTAATAATCAAGACGTGTCTCCAAAGATTGTGGCCGCGATCAACGCAGCTATCTTTCAACATAAACAGTCTCACTAGTTAAAATTTTTAAGGATCTATCCTCATGCGTAAACCATTAGCGATTACAGATGTTGTATTGCGTGACGCTCACCAATCATTGCTGGCAACCAGAATGCGTTTGGAAGACATGTTACCTATAGCGAGTAAATTAGACGACATTGGCTATTGGTCACTTGAAACATGGGGTGGGGCGACTTTTGATGCTTGCATTCGGTATTTAGGAGAAGACCCATGGGATCGCATTCGCCAGCTTAAAAAGGCCATGCCTAAAACTAAACAGCAAATGTTATTACGTGGGCAAAATCTTTTGGGTTATCGCCACTACGCCGATGATGTGGTTGAAAAATTTGTTGAACGAGCCTTTACAAATGGCGTTGATGTGTTTCGTATATTTGACGCGATGAACGATATTCGTAATTTACAAACTGCGGTTAAGGCAGCAATTAAACAAGGTGCACATGCACAAGGAACGATGTCATACACAGTGTCACCTGTGCATTCCTTACAAACTTGGTTGGATATGGCCAACGAATTACAAGATATGGGGGTGCATTCAATTTGTATAAAAGATATGGCAGGTTTACTAAAGCCATATGAATGTGAAGAGCTGGTAACTAGATTAAAAGAATCCATCGAAGTGCCTATTGCTATGCATTGTCATGCAACAACCGGCTTAAGTGCAGCGACCTATCAAAAAGCGATTGATGCAGGCATCGATATTCTAGACACCTCGATTTCATCCATGAGTATGACCTATGGGCATACCGCGACTGAAACGATAGTGTCTATTGTTGAAGGGACTGAACGTGATACCGGTTTGGCCTTGCCAGCTTTTACTGAGATTGCCAGTTACTTCCGTGACGTACGTAAAAAGTATGCTCAGTTCGAAGGCAGCCTTAAAGGTATTGATGCGCGCATTTTGATTGCACAGGTTCCAGGTGGCATGTTGACTAACATGGAAAGTCAGCTTAAAGAGCAGGGTGCTGAAGATAAGATGGATGAAGTGCTTCTAGAAATCCCCAAGGTGCGAGAAGACCTTGGATTTATTCCCTTGGTCACACCAACGTCGCAGATAGTCGGCACTCAATCGGTTATTAATGTCATAACAGGTGAACGTTATAAAAGCATCAGTAAAGAAACAGCCGGCGTACTAAAAGGTGAATATGGTGCGACGTCTGCCCCTGTTAACAGAGAACTACAACTACGAGTGTTGGATGGTAAAGAAGCCATTACATGTCGTCCAGCTGACCTTATTGAAGACGAGTTAGAGACGCTTACCACTGAACTTAAAAATATTGCCGAAAAAGAATCATTTCAAACTGCAGATGATTTAGTAGATGACGTGTTGACCTATGCTTTGTTTCCGCAAATCGGCTTAAAGTTTCTTAAAAATAGAAATAACCCTGATGCGTTCGAACCCGCGCCCAGTCAAACATCACAAGTTGCCGCTGGCAAGGTCGTTTCGGCGCAGTCTACTGACTCTGGCGTTGCGGCGTATTCGGTGCGTGTGGACGGTCAAGTGTTTGAGGTTGAAGTGGCACAAAGTGGTGAGTTAACCAATCTACAAAAAGTTTCTAGTTCGGCGCCTACGCCCAAAGAAATGAGTACTCCTTCACCAACTGGACAAGCATTAAATTCGCCACTAGCTGGAAATATATTTAAAGTGTTGGTCAAAGAAGGTGATGATGTTAGTTCAGGTGATGTAGTTATCATCATGGAAGCTATGAAAATGGAAACCGAAATTCGAGCCTCTACTTCGGGTGTGATATCCAATATATCAACTAAAGAAGGTGATTCTGTGCAAACGGGTCAACCTCTATTAGTAATAGGGTAAGGAACAATACAGATGGAAAAGCTCGAATTATTATGGCAAAGCACCTCTTTGGCTCATTTTGAGTTAGGGCAAGTGATCATGATGAGCGTTGGCGCATTACTACTGTATTTAGCCATTGTTAAAAAGTTTGAACCCTTGCTGTTGCTGCCCATTGGCTTTGGTGCAATATTAACTAATATTCCTATAGCGGGTTTTAGTGATCCTGGCGGATTGCTTTACCTTGTGTATCATGTTGGTATTGAAACAGGTGTATTCCCTTTGCTTATTTTTATGGGCGTGGGAGCGATGACAGACTTTAGTGCATTGATTGCTAATCCGAGAATGCTGCTACTTGGCGCCGCAGCACAATTTGGTATTTTTGGTACATTATTTGGCGCTATCGCCCTAAACATGGTGCCTGGTTTCGAATTTTCTCTGCAAGATGCCGCGGCCATCGCCATAATTGGTGGAGCTGATGGACCTACTGCGATATTTTTAGCGTCAAAGCTAGCGCCTGATCTTTTGGGGGCAATTGCGGTAGCCGCTTATTCTTATATGGCTTTAGTACCCATTATCCAACCGCCTATCATGCGTTTATTAACTAGCGAAGAGGAAAGAAAAATAGAAATGCCTCAGCTTAGAATTGTGTCTAAGCGCGAAAAGGTCATTTTTCCTTTAGCAGTATTATTTCTGTGTATTTTGTTTTTACCAGCAGCCACTCCTTTAGTGGGTATGTTTTGTTTAGGTAACTTGATGAAAGAATCAGGTGTAGTCGACAGACTCAGTAACAGCGCACAAAACGAGTTAATTAATGTAGTGACTATCTTTTTGGGGTTAGCCGTTGGCTCAAAATTATCAGCCGATAAGTTTTTGACTGTTGAAACCTTAGGTATCTTGGCCCTAGGTGCTATAGCTTTCTCCATAGGTACGGCAGCGGGCATATTAATGGCAAAAGCCATGAGTAAACTTAGTAGCCAAAAAATTAATCCATTGATTGGGGCTGCGGGCGTGTCTGCGGTACCAATGGCAGCAAGAGTGGTTAATAAGGTTGGGCTAGAGGCTAACCATCATAACTTCTTGCTGATGCACGCAATGGGACCTAATGTGGCTGGGGTATTAGGCTCAGCGGTAGCTGCTGGTATATTATTAGCCTTGGTTGGATAAAATTATCAGATGGTGCTTTTTAAATTGGCGACTTCACCCAAGTTGAGTTTATTTAGCACCATTGATAGTTAGTTATTCTGTCTATTAACCAATGCCTGATGAGAATCAACTAACTTTTTTGTGTATTCATTTTTAGGCCAGTTAAATATCACATCAGTTTTCCCTGACTCGACTACTTTGCCATCTTTCATAATGATGACTTTGTCAGAGATGTGCCTAACAATACCTAAGTTATGGGAAATAAAGATAAAGCCTAATCCCAAATCATGCTGCAATTTCATGAGCAAATTTACTGCCTGAGAACGCACTGAAGGATCTAATGCCGCAAAAGGCTCATCTGCTACAATGACTTTGGGATTAAGTATAAGGGCGCGGGCTAAGGCTGTTCTTTGTCGTTGTCCATCTGACAACATATGTCGATAAAAAAACCGATGCTCTGACATTAGCCCAACTTGTTTTAAGGTGCGATCTATAAGCAATATGCGTTCTTGAGCATTAAGTTTAGTGTTGAGACGCAACGGTTCTTCCAAAATAGTGCCTACAGTTAGCCCCGGATTTAGAGACTCATTAGTATTTTGAAAAATCATTCTGATATCTTGGAATCTAACACTATTATTCGATTTATTTAGTTCCACTCCATCCATAAAAATCTTGCCACTTTTGGGTGTCTCTAACCCTACAAGTAGCTTGGCCAACAACGACTTACCAGAGCCATTATTGCCAACAATCGCCAAGGTTTCACCTGCTTTAAAATTAAAATTGACTGGCCCTAAATCAAAGGTGACTTTGCTTTTAGACCACATTTTTTTTGTGTGATTTTGAAAGGTTAAGTCTTCAACATTGATAAGATCCATTATTTGGCATCCCAATGTAGAGGATAATGACAGCTATAAAAATGTGTATGAACCCTTCTAATTTGAGGCACTGCTACACATTCTTTGCGAGCTCTTGGGCACCTTGGGCCTAACCTGCAGCCAATGGGTAAGTGATGTAGAGTGGGGATTGTGCCATCAAGTGATCTGAGGGGAGACTTTGCTGGTAAATCCTTACGAAAGCTCGGCGCACTATCTAGCAAGGCTTGCGTATAGGGGTGAAAGGCGCGTTTTCTTAGCTGCTGCAACTCACCGCTTTCAACTGTTTGACCACAATATAAAACTGTCATATAACTGGCCATGTTAGATATGGCTAATAAGTCGTGGCTAACAAATAAAACGCTCATACTTTTTACTTGATTGACTCTACTGAGTAACTTCAATATTTGTGTTTTTGAAGTGACTTCCATACCTCTAGTGGGATCATCGGCAATAATTAACCTAGG
>Ga0115567_10003300_pt1 | contig 15925 bp, 19 predicted proteins | sample COGITO_mtgs_1204_2_FD_88679 | JGI IMG/M metagenome (GOLD analysis project Ga0115567, IMG submission 88679) | Pelagic marine microbial communities from North Sea - COGITO_mtgs_120412 | ecosystem: Environmental > Aquatic > Marine > Epipelagic | place: Germany:Helgoland, sampling site Kabeltonne... | reverse complement strand
CTGCTGGGGGGCACCCGAACGAGCCCCGGCTATCGCAGACGCCAGCGGATCGACCGTGGCTCCGGTTGTTGGCACCGCTGCCGGGTGCTGGGTGTTGGATTCGTTCACTCGATTACCTGCCATATATTAGGGCGAGTATACCTGACTGCGCCCCGCTTGGCTTGGACGTTGCGGGCCTGTCGCACACCTCAGGACATGAAGGGCGCCGGGTCGCCCTTGCCGGTGCGCATCAACACCGGAACTTCATCCACCAGGTCAATCACTGTGGTCGGCTCCATGCCACAAAAGCCGCCGTCGATCACCAGATCCACGTGGTGCTCGAGCTCTTGCCGGATGTCGTAGGGGTCAATCAGCGGAAACTCATCGCCGGGCATGATCAGCGTCACACTCATCAGGGGCTGCTCCAGCTCAGCCAGCAGAGCCTGGGCGATGGCGTTATCCGGAACCCGCAAACCGACCGTCTTGCGCTTCGCCTGCATCAGCCGGCGTGGCACCTCCGACGTGGCGCGCAGGATAAACGTGTAGGGACCGGGAGTGGCGTGCTTGAGCAGGCGGTAGGCAGTGTTGTCGACCTTGGCGTAGTTGGCAATTTCCGACAGATCCCGGCACACCAGAGTAAAATTGTGTTTGTCATCGAGCTTGCGCAGTCGCCGGATGCGATCCACCGCCTGCTTGTCTCCGATATGACAGCCCAGAGCGTAGGCCGAGTCGGTGGGATACACCACGACGCCGCCACCGCGAATGATATCCACTGCCTGGCTGATCAACCGGGCCTGGGGGTTGTCAGGGTGCACCTGAAAAAACTGACTCACGCTCTATCCTCTGATTGATCAGACTTCGACCGCGCCGACACGGCTCGCTGGTCTGTAAATTGCGCCCACACGCTGTCCAAACCATCGGGAACCCGCAATTCCACGCCCAGATCGGCGCCGTAAGCGGATTCGCGATGAAAGTCACTGCCAGCCGATACGGCCAGATCGCATTCCCGGGCCAGACGGCACAACACCGCGGTCTGGTCAGACGTCTGACGCCCGTTGAGCAATTCCACAGCGGTGCCGCCGGCAGCTTTAAAATCCGCCACCAAACGACGCAGCTTGCTGCGGGTCAGTTTGTACTTGAGGGGGTGGGCAATAATCGCAGTGCCCCCGGCCTCTACAATCCATTGCGTTACCTCCTCCAGTTCCGGCCAGAATGCCTTTACGTCGCCCGGCTTGCCCTGACCGAGGTATTTGTCAAAGGCTTCATTGAAGGTGTCAACGTGCCCCTGCCCAACCATCCAGGCGGCAAAATGCGGCCGTCCCAGCTGGCTGGCGCCGGCTTCACGCTGGGCGCCCTCAAGCGCATCGGGAATACCCAGCTTCAGCAGGCGACCCGCAATTTTCGCTCCGCGCGCCAGCCTGGCGCTCCCCAGACACTCCAAACCCCGCTGCATGGCGGGATGGGCAACATCCATATCAAGCCCAACAATGTGTATAGTCACACCAGACCAGCGACAGGAGAACTCCACCCCCGAGACGAGTGTCACCGCCAATGATTGGCTGATCTCCCGCACCGCCAGATAACCGTCGACCGTGTCGTGATCAGTAATGGCAAAACACTGGATATCCCGAGCACATGCGCGGTCCAATAAGGCCTGGGGGGTCAATTCTCCATCGGATGCGGTAGAATGGGTATGGAAGTCAATCAACACAAACTTTAAACTCTCGGTCCAGATTCAGGTTCTGATTCTCAGGCACAAGCCACTATCGCGTGGCCGCCCGGTGATCACTTGCCCATGGTACCACGCCGGAGCCCAGTAAAACGTTATGAGACAACTCGCCGAATTTCTGCCTATTGCCCTGTTTTTCATCGTCTACCAACTCAATGGAGACACCCTGGAGCTGGGCGGTTGGAGCTATACTTTCGACGGTATCTTTTCGGCCACGGCGGTTTTGATGGTAGCGACGGTGCTGCAAGTGGCGATCACCTGGCTGGTCACACGCACTGTGGAGCGCCGGCTGCTGTGGCTGTTGCTGGCAGTCTGCCTGTTCGGCGGCGCCACCCTGGTGTTCCGCAACCAGATGTTCATCCAGTGGAAACCCACCATTTTCAACTGGGTGTTGGCGCTGGTATTCGGTGCCTCGCAGTTCATTGGCGAGAAAAACCTGATGGAACGCACTCTGGGCAGCCAGCTGGAGTTACCCCACGGGGTCTGGGCGCGCCTGAACCTGCTGTGGGTAGCCAATTTCGTTATTGTCGGCGCGCTCAACCTGGTGGTGGCCTACGGTTTCAGCGAGGAAACCTGGGTCAGTTACAAACTGTATTCGGCCATCGGCTTTACACTGGTGCTCACCATCATTACCGCGCTCATGATTGGTCCGTACATGAAAGAGCAGGAAGCCACAGACAAATAGGAACCCCTGCCCATGTACTACGCCATCTTGTGCGAAGATGTCAAAAACAGCCTGCCCATGCGCCAGCGCGCCCGCCCGGCTCACCTGGATCGGATTCAACAGCTGGTGGATCAAGGTCGCCTGCTGGTGGCCGGACCCCACCCTGCCCTGGATACCCAGGACCCGGGTGAAGCAGGCTTCACCGGCAGCCTGATCATTGCCGAGTTCGACAGCCTGGAAGCCGCCACCGCCTGGGCGGACTCTGACCCTTACGTCGATGCCGGAGTATTTCATCGCGTCGTGGTGAAACCCTACAAACCCGTATTACCATGAAGCCGCTACCCTGACGAACAGGCATCCTGAAAGCCGCCACCCCGGGCAGCAGTACCGAATCCAGCCTGCCCCAAATCCAGACTTCCGTGGTATCCTGTCGCTCGCCCCAAACCACAGCCAGATCGATCAAGGAACCCGTTTTGTTACGCAAACCTACCCTCATGTTGTCACTGGCATTGCTAGGCGCTCTCAGTGCTGGCCACAGTGTCGCTCAGGACATTCGCTACATCAGCGACAAGCAGTACATCCCCTTACGCAGTGGCGCCGGTAACGAATACCGCATCCTGCACCGCGGCCTGCCGTCGGGCACACGCCTGCGCGTGTCTGGATACAGCGATAATGGCGACTGGGCCCAGGTGACGACGGGCGACGGTGACAAGGGGTGGCTGCGAGCACAATACATCATGACCGAGATGCCAGCCGAAACCCGCCTGCAAAGCATCGAGCAAAAGAACCAGCAGCTTGAGCAACAAAATACCGCTCTCACTGAGCAGGTAAACACGCTACAGGCCGAGCGCGGCGAACTGGCAACGCAAGTCACCGACACCGACAGTACCCTGAGTCAGGTATCGGAAGAGCTGGCGCAGCTGAAGCAGATCTCCGGCAAAGCCGTTCAGCTGGATAAGGATAATCGCCGCTTGGTGGAGGAGTCCGAGAGCCTGCGCTCCGAGGTCGACACTCTCGATGCCGAGAACCAGCGCCTGCAGGACAAACTGCAAAGCAGCGCCTTCATCGACGGCGCCCTGGCCGTGCTTCTGGGCGTCATAATCACCCTGGTGGTACCTCGCCTGTGGCCGAAGCGCCGCAGCAGTTCCAGCTGGGCCTGAGACTGAGGAGTCACTCAATGCTGAAACACCTGTTATTCGCCCTCACCCTGTTGATAGCTCCCGTTGTCGGTGCTGCCGACAGCGGCATGCCCAACCCCCAGGTGGTGATAAAGACCAACCAGGGCAACATTACTGTGCGCCTGTTCCGGGACAAGGCACCGATCACCGTCGAGAATTTCCTCAAGTACGTCGACTCCGGGCACTACAACGGTACGATTTTTCACCGGGTCATCCCCAACTTTATGCTGCAGGGGGGCGGCTTCCTGCCTGACATGACAGAAAAAGAAACCGGCGAAGCCATTGTCAACGAATCCAAGAACCGCCTGCACAATATCCGCGGCTCGATCGCCATGGCCCGCACCAGCGACCCCGACTCCGCCACGGCCCAGTTTTTCATCAACCAGCGCACCAACCTGCGCCTGGACTGGGCACCGGGCCGGCCGGGCTACACCGTGTTCGGCGAAGTGACTGACGGCATGAACACTGTCGACTTCATCTCCTCCACGCCAGTGCGCACGGTCGGGCCCCATGCCGACGTGCCTGAGCAGACGATTCTGATCAGGGAAATCGTGCGCAAGAGCCTGCTGTGATCACCCTCAGTGTCAATCTCAATAAAATCGCGCTGATCCGCAATTCACGGGACACGCGCAATCCCGATCTTCCCCGGCACGCGCAGATGTGCCTGGACGCCGGAGCCGATGGCATCACCGTGCATCCGCGGCCCGATCAGCGCCACATTCGCGCCAGTGACTGCCACGACCTCGCTGCCATGTTGCAGGTGGAGTTCAATATTGAAGGCAACCCCATGGCGGGGCCGCGCAAAAGTGGGCGCGATGGAGTGGGTGATTATCCCGGCTTTATGGAACTGGTCAGGGCCATCCGCCCCGCCCAGTGCACCCTGGTACCCGACACCGACGCCCAGCTCACCTCAGATCACGGCTTCGACCTCAAACGCGATGGCGACACCATTGCGCCGCTGGTCGCCGAGCTGCAAAGCCTCGGCATTCGCACCAGCCTGTTTATGGACCCCGACGAGGAACAGATACGCCTCGCAGCGCAAACGGGTACTGACCGTATAGAACTCTATACCGAGAGTTACGCGCGCGCCTTTGAGCAACAGCGCGATGTCGATACCATACTCGGACAATTTGTGCGCGCTGCAGAAGTCGCTGCAGAAGAGGGCCTGGGCCTCAATGCCGGACACGATCTCAATCTGGACAATCTGCCCCGTTTTGCCACCGTGCCCGGCTTGCTGGAAGTCTCTATTGGCCACGCCCTGACCGTCGATGCCCTGCGCATGGGCCTGGCCGATACTGTGGCAGCCTACCAGCGCGCACTGGGAAACACCTGATTCGGCGCTCGAGGCTGCCCGGTGGCAACAGTCACTGATGCCCCGCCGGACCCTCTACAAGGCACGCGATATGTCCGAATCCACAGCACTCGATCCCCGCGTCGAAGCCCTGCTTGATAAACAGGCCATCACCGACCTGGTGTACGCGTACTGCAACGCAGCTGACCGCCACGACAACGAAAAAATGCGCAGCCTCTATCACGACGACGCGATCGACGAGCACGGTCAGTTTTTCGAAGGATCGGCGATGGCGTTCATCGATGCCCTGCCCGGCATCCAGGAAAATATGCGCATCCTGCACCACAACGTCACCACCCTGAACATCGTGCTCGATGGCGCACGCGCCGAGGGCGAAGTCTACATCCTGGCCTTTCACCAGGTGGCCTCCGAGGAGGGTCTGATGGACGTATTGATCGGCGGCCGCTATTTCGACAAATACGAGAAGCGCGATGGTATCTGGAAATACAGCCATCGCGCAGTCGTGGCCGACTGGGTCAAGGTCGACGACCCGTCCACCGTCAACCTGGAACACCCCATGATCGAAGGCTCGCGCATCGGCAAGCCCGGACAGGTCGACCCCTCCTACAGCTTCTTTGAGATATTCAAGTGGGGACAGGGCTTGCACCGGAAGCTGTAGACGGCGCGCCGAGGTAGATCCGCACATCGCGAAACTCCGCCGATTCATCCAGATCGGGCATGGTGTGGGCGTCGCGAGCCGCCAGTTGCCGGTATCCCGGCGCATTGAAATCCTTCACCCGGGAATCTGCCAACAACACCTGGGAGGCCCTTTCGCGGAACGCCTCCAGCCACACCAGATTGCCGCGATCGTACAAGACGTCGGCGACAAGCAAGAGATCGACCTCACCCTCAACCCGGTAGAAATCATCTGTCAGCTGCAAGTCGACGCGATTGAATGCCGCATTCTCCGCGGTCGCCATCAGGGCGTCGGGATCGATATCGCAGGCCACCACTTCGCGGGCACCGGCCAGCGCTGCGGCGATGGCCACCACCCCGGAACCGCACCCAAAATCCAGCACCCGCTTGCCCCGTACCCACGCGGGATTATCCAGCAGCCATCTGGCCAGCACCAGCCCGGAGGCCCAGCAAAACACCCAGTACAGCGGGTTGTTCATGATCTGCTGCACCTGCCCCGGGCCCAGTTCGCCCTGGGGATAATCGGCATTGAGCAAGCGCAGCGCAATAACGGGATCGGTCGGCAAAGGCGTAAGCTCAAGCCTCGCTCCCGGGATCACAGCTGACAAGTTATTGCTCAAGGACATATTCTACTGAATTCCCTGCAGTTGGCCCGGCCGGGCGACGCTTGGCGCCCGCTGCTTATGGCGTTAGCATACCGCGCCATGAGCGAGCTGCCACCCTACATCGTGCCCCACTCACAGGAAGCCATCGACATTCTATACGCCGATGACCATCTGCTGCTCGTTCGAAAACCGCATCTACTGCTCACGATCCCGGGGCGGCACGCTCTCAATAAAGACTGCCTCATCACCCGATTGCGGCACAGCTATCCCACCGCCAGTGTGGTGCACCGGTTGGACCTCGATACCTCGGGCGTCATGGTCATTCCGCTGACCAAAGCCTGTCACGCACATATCAGCCGGCAATTTCAGCAGCGGCGAGTGGAGAAAACCTATACCGCGATTGTGTGGGGCGAACCCGAACACGACGCGGGCGAGATCACTCTGCCCATCGCCACCGATTGGAACAACCGTCCCCTACAAATGATCAGCCAGGAGCGCGGCAAAACCGCGCTCACACGCTACTCCGTAGTCGAGCGCCACGGCGACCGCTCACGCCTGCACTTGAGCCCTGTCACCGGCAGATCGCACCAGCTGCGCATTCACCTGCGCGAATTGGGCCATCCGATACTGGGCTGCGACATGTACGCGCACCGCGAGGCTCTGGCCATGGCAGACCGACTCATGCTCCATGCCACAAGTCTGAACTTCGAGCATCCCGCCACTGGCGAGCAGCTGGCGGGCCACAGCCCACCCGATTTTTAGCATTTTTAGCGCCTGCTATTCGTTGGTGTCCTGCAGGTAGCTGCACCAGTCCGACCAGCTGCCAGCGTACAGGATCGCATCATCGCGGCCCAATACAGACAGGGAAAACAGATTCACGCAGGCAGTAACACCCGAGCCACAGTAGACCACCAGTGGCTCTGCCTCCAACACCTCACCCCAGTGCTCCCGCAACCCGGCCTCATCCCGCAATTGGGCGGCGGAGGTCGTCACTTCCTGCCACGGTTTGTTCCGGGCGCCGGGAATATGGCCCGCCACCGGATCAATCGGTTCTTCCAGCCCTTCATAGCGACGCGGTTCACGGGAATCAATCAACAGGCCACCGGCTTGCAGGGCGTCCCTCACCTCCTCCCGCTCGTACAAGCCGGTGTAGGTACCCACATCGGGTGCTTCACAGGGATGCACCTGTGGTATGTCCGTTTCAGGCTGCCCGCCCGCGGCTAACCAGGCACTGTAACCACCATCGAGCAATCGCGGCGCCCGATAGCCCAGGCTGCGCATCATCCACCACAGGCGGGCCGCATAGGCAAAACTGTTGTCGTCATAAGCAATGACTTCACTGCCACGATGTATTCCCAAGCCGGCCAGCGTGGCAGCAAACTCCGCGGGTTCCGGCAGCGGATGCCTGCCGCCGTGGGCGGCCACCGGACCCGACAGGTCGCGGCCGAGATCCAGATAGTAGGCACCGGGGATATGCCCTGCTTCATAAGCCGCACGACCGGCTGAGTCATCCCCCAGAGAATACCGGCAATCGACCACGATCACCCCCGCCAATGCGTCCGTATCGTTTGCCGCCACCAGTGCAGCCTGAGTAGTGCCTGTTGTGCCCATGTTGCAGTCCCTCCTTTCCGGTAGTCGCAGTTGGACTAAACTTACCAGTAATTTGTCCCGGAAGCGCGCCGTGGTTACCATTCGCCGAACACCCAGTGAGTTGTTGATTGTCGCAACTCCAAATCACTCCTCCAGTTGGCAGGCGAACAAGTGGCTGCTGGTGGCACTGTCGATTCCGTCACTGGGGATTGCCACCGGCTTTGCAGTACTGGGGGCCTGGCCGATCCTTCCTCTGGCGGGGCTGGAATTGGGGGCATTGGGCAGCGCGCTGTACCTGGTGAACTGGAATCTGCAATATCGCCATGTCATCACCTTGAGTGCTGAGGCGGTGCAGGTCGAAAAAGGACATTACATGCCGCGGCAACGCTGGCGGCTGAATCGGGAAAAAGCAGGCCTAAGCATTGAGCAGGAGCGGCACCCCTGGGAGGGACCGGTTATCTGCCTACACGATCACCATAGAGAGGTGCACGTTGGCGACTTCCTGAACCGGAAAGAACGCCTGGAACTGATGGAGTTATTGCGTGCGGAACTGCGCGTCACCGGCTATGCCAAGTGTGTGCTGCAGCGCTTTTAGTGCAACCAGTGCACTACGCTGGAGCGCACTGGACCAATCAACCGCCGGAAGGGCCGCCGACCTGCTGGGCACGAATACCCACCTGGGCCTGCGCATCGCGAGCGGCGCGGGCGCGCGCCTCACGCTGAGCCGCTGTAGTACACACTTTCTCGGTCAGGCGGGTGCCTGTCACCTGGACGCGCTTGCACACCACACCATCGTCGCCACCCGCGGCCGATGCTACTGTATTTTCAGCAGCAGACGAGTCACTGACGCTGGATGTGGTGCTGGAACAGCCTGTGACGAACAACAACGCAGCGATCGATACAACAATACGGAGCAAACTCATATAAACCTCAAGCAGCTACCGCCACAGGCACGGGGCCGGTAGCGGGCAAATGGGTACATTCACCGGCAGCATAGCAGTTCTTTCGGCGAGCGTCACTCAGCGGGGCCGCCACCCGGAAGGCGGAGCGCCCCACGAGCAGCGCTCCTTCGCAAATCACGAAGCCAATCAAAACGCCAGCGTCGCCTCCAGGCCGTAGGTGCGGGGATTGCCGAAGTAACTGATTGCGAAGGGACCGAAGGGGATGCCATTGACGCGGTAATCTTCATCGGTAAGATTTTTACCCCACAACGCGACATTCAATCGGGTATCGCCACCCAGGCTGATATCGGCCACACTCAGGCGACCGTTGAGCAGCCCGTAACTGTCCATTTGCAACGGCCGGTTCTGGTCCGGGTTGACGTAGGCTACATAGTCGTCGCTATACGTGTAATCCAGTCGTGCGATCGCTTCACCCCAGGTGCCGCGAGCCACGGTGTACTCCGCACTGAGGTTGTAGGTCAGTTCCGGAGAATACTGGTTGTCTTTCTCATCTTTCTTGTCGACCACCGCACCCACGACCGGGTCGAATTCCAGGTATTCGTCGTATTCCGCGTCCAGATAACCGAGATTGGCTGAAAGCTGCAGGTCGGCGATGGGCTGATAGATAAGCTCCAGTTCAAAACCCTGCTTGGTAGCGCTGCCCACATTGTCCACAACAGAGGAAGCCGCCGAACCGCTGGTAAATACAGACAGCTGCAAATCTGTTTCCTTGTTGACGAAGGCCGCTGCATTGAGCTGCAGGGTATTGTCCAGCAGGCGCGATTTGAAACCGATTTCGTACGCTTTTACAGTTTCCGGATCGTAGCCGCTACTGAAGGCATCAGGATCGCCCGATTCGCCATTAAAACCACCGGCCTTGAAGCCCTCTGAATACTTGGCGTAGACATTCGTGTCCTCAAACAGGTCGTAGGCGACAATGAAGGTGGGTGTGGTATTGACCCACTTGTCGCTGCCCGCGCTGTTAAACACCAACTGGTTCGGCACTGGATGGCTGATGTAGGCATCTTTCTCCTCCTCGGTCCAACGCAGGCCGAAGGTCAATGTCAGGCGGTCCTGCAGCGCTGCCATAGCGGGGGTCCACTCGACCTGACCGTAGGCAGCTTTTTGTTTGCCATCATAGCCGTAGGCATTTTCCAGGGTCGAGGGGCCAAAAAAGTCGACCAGAGGTTGCAGCGGGTTTGCAACGTCTGCGTCTTCCTCAAAGTAAAACAAACCCAGAACGTACTCCACCCGCGATGCGGAACCCGTGATCTGAAGTTCGTGAGAATCCTGCGAGTAGTCGGTGTCGATCGCGGTGTGGTAGAGCGAAAACGGTGTGCCGTCGTTATCCAGCGCCTGTTCGAAATCCAGATCGCGACTGTTGCCGGTGTATTTCACGGTCATGTCGCCCAAAACACCGACGGTTCCCAGGTCATAGTCCACAAACAGCGAGTGACTGGTGGAATCGAAGCCCTCGTACATCTCGGCATCTGCGCTGACCGCGTCTTCGTTATCGTCCTCCGGGAAAACGTACTGTTCCAGGTCCTGTGGAAAGGGGAAGCCGAAGCCGAAATTGGCTGTGTTGAGATCGGTGAACTGCGGCTTTGAAGGGGTATTTCTCACCTTGGCCTTGTCTACTGTATAACGTGCGGACAGGCGGTCACTCACGTCCCACAGCAGATCCAGACGACCCACCTCGCTGTCCACCTCGTTGAAGTCGCGGCCGCTGGCCGGGTTAGGCTGAATCGGCTGGCCGGTAAACGGATGGGAAATCGCCCCCCGATTGGTATTCTCGTTATCGTACAGGCCGTCCCGTTCTTCCTTGGACAAGGTGACCTTGGCCATCAGTTCACCCGCGCCGCCCAGTGACAGGGCCGGAAAATCCAGCGTGCCGTAGGTTTCCCAGTAGCCGAAGTTACCCACCCCACCACGCACCTTGCCGCCGAGTTCTCCGGTCGGGCGGCGGGTGATCATATTGACCGCACCCCCTGTGGTGTTTTTGCCGTACAGGGTGCCCTGGGGGCCCCGCAGCACTTCGATGCGCTCCAGCTCCGCCACCTTGAATACGTTGCCGGAAAATTTTCCCACGAACACACCATCCAGGTACATCCCCACCGTGGGCTCCCAGGTGATGGAAGGGTTCGACGTGACCGAGCCGCGAATGGATATCGTCGCCTTGAGGGTATTGGACGGCAGCGTGGCAATCTGTACGTTCGGTGCAAACGTCCCGATATCAGTGAGGTCTCTGATGCCCCTCTGCTCCAACTCATTGCTGCCGAAGGCGGTGATGGCAATGGGTGTGTCCTGCAGCGACTGTTCGCGTTTCTGCGCGGTGACCACAACCTCTTCCAGAGCATTGGGAGACTGCCCCAGGGCGGTGCCGGAGAACGTGGCCACAAGTACGGCGGTCGACAGGCGGTTCATTGGGTTTTTGCGGGGGCTTGGATACAACATGGATGTTCCTCACTGGGTTTTGGTGCACTACCTGACTTTTGTTATATGCGCCACCGTGCCGACCCAGAAAAATGGCCGGAGGTGACGCAATGCCAAGGTGCAATCTGCTTATGGGTTTTCTGACACTGACAGTGGAGTTTGCCGCGATCAGTTTTCACGGCATCCTCCATTTGGGCTATACGAAGAATCTTATTCCAGGCCAATGGTGACACAACCGTGCCCGGCACAGTGCCAACTGGCGGCGCGGACCTGGAATCAACAGCTCAGGCCGTCGTCTCGGCCAGAGTCGGAAAATCAATATAGCCCCGGTCACCCCCGCCATAAATCACCTGGGGGTCCCCCATCGGCGCCAACTCGGCGCCGGCTTCAAAGCGCTCCACCAGATCCGGGTTGCAGATATAGGGCCTGGCGATCGAGATTGCGCTGGCCCGGTGCTGAGTGATGGCCGCCCCGGCCCGCTCGCGGTCGTAGCCGCCATTGAGGATCAGGGGGCCGCGATACAGCGCACGCAAGTCGTCGGTGGTGAAATCGTCCGGAATTGCCGCCGCGCTTTTGGACAGTTCCGATTCATTGATCTGCTCGACAATTTCCAGAAAGGCCAACCCGCGTCGATCCAGCTCCGTCACGGCGTGGCGAAACAGGGCACCGGGGTTGCTGTCGTGGCAATCCCAGGTCGACGAAAACGGTGCCAGACGAACCCCCGCCCGGTCTGCTCCGATTTCTGCAATGACCGCGTCGGTCACTTCCAGCAACAGACGACAGCGGCTGGCCACCGAGCCGCCGTATTCGTCTTTGCGCTGGTTCACTCCGTCGCGCAAGAACTGGTCGATCAGATAGCCGTTCGCGGCGTGGATCTCCACGCCGTCAAAGCCCGCCGCCATCGCATTGCGCGCGCCCTGACGGTAATTGCTCAACCACCCCGGGGATTTCCTTCAGGGTCAGAGCCCGGGGCTGTGAGGTCGGCTGAAAACCTTCTGGAGTAAAGGTCCGAATATCGCCCCGGATCGCCGAAGAAGACACTGGCGCCTGCCCGTTTTGCTGGAAGCAACAGTGAGATACCCGGCCGGAATGCCAGATCTGGCAAACGATGCTACCACCGGCGCCATGCACCGCCTCGGTAACCGCCCTCCATCCCGCGACCTGTTCGGGCGTGTAGATGCCCGGAGTATTAATGGTGCCCGTACCCTGAACGGACACCTGGGTGGCTTCCGAGATGATCAATCCGGCACTCGCGCGCTGGGCATAGTAGGTGGCATTGGCTGAAACGGGCACCGCGCCCGGTGTGCGGGCGCGAGTCATAGGCCCCATCACGACCCGGTTGCGAAGTTGAATCGAGCCCAGGGTCGCGGGAGAAAACAATGTATCAGGCATGGGGGCTCCTTGTTCTGTTGGCTCAGGTGGCGGGCACTGCGAGCGGGCACCGGCCGCGGCTTGAATCAGTGATTCTATGGCCCCGGGGCCAACCGATACACCGGCGGCGGCAACCGCTGCGCACTGGTTTAACCTATACAACCGGCTTTCCCATTTGCACAAGACATCGCCACCGTCGCTGCCAGAATTCCACTCTGGCGAGCGGCGTCGACAGCGCCGGTACTGGTCATTTTTTACCCGTTTTTCTCAGCATAATTTCGGGCTATCAGGTATCATCGCGCGACTTTTACTAGCCCCGCTGGCTTTCCTGAATGCGACTGATTGCTTCGGTTTCACACCGCAGTGCACAGCCGCTGGTCTGGGCAGCGCCAACGGGCCGGAATCTGGTTAATTTATGAGCAACACAGACAAGAAAAGTATCGGCTTCGTGAGTCTCGGCTGCCCCAAGGCCCTGGTGGATTCGGAGCGCATACTCACCCAGCTGAAAATGGACGGCTACGACATCGTACCCAGCTACGAAGATGCCGAGCTGGTTGTGGTCAACACCTGCGGCTTTATCGACAGCGCCAAACAGGAATCCCTCGATGCGATTGGCGAGGCGATCAGCGAAAATGGCAAAGTCATTGTCACCGGCTGTATGGGCAAGGGCAATGACGCGCAGGCGATACGCGAATTGCACCCAAAAGTGTTGAGCGTCACCGGCCCCGCAGCCTACGAGGAAGTCGTCAGTGCGGTGCATGAGTACGTCCCCTACACTCCGGTACATGAACCCTTTGTGGACCTGGTGCCGCCACAGGGGGTCAAACTGACCCCGCGTCACTACGCCTATCTGAAAATATCCGAAGGCTGCAACCACCGTTGCAGTTTCTGCATCATACCCAGCATGCGCGGCGATCTGGTCAGCCGGCCGATTGGCGATGTCATGGAGGAAGCCGAGCGCCTGGTCAAAGCGGGGGTGCGCGAACTGCTGGTTATCTCACAAGACACCAGCGCCTACGGTGTGGACCTGAAATACCGCACCGGCTTCTGGAACGGCCGCCCGATGAAAACCCGCATGCAGGAACTGTGCGAAGCACTGGGGCAATTCGGCATATGGGTGCGCCTGCACTACGTCTACCCTTATCCCCATGTGGACAATGTCATCCCATTGATGGCCGAGGGGAAGATCCTGCCCTACCTGGATATACCCTTTCAGCATGGCAGCCCCTCAGTGTTAAAACGCATGAAGCGCCCGGCAGCGGCGGAGAAGTCACTGGAGCGCATCCAGTCCTGGCGCTCCATATGTCCCGACATCACCTTGCGCAGTACGTTCATAGTGGGCTTCCCGGGAGAAACCGACCAGGACTTTGAGGTGTTACTGGACTTCATGCAGGAGGCACAACTCGACCGGGTCGGATGTTTTCAGTACTCCCCGGTCACCGGTGCGGCGGCCAATGAACTCCCCGACCCTGTGCCAGAGGAGCTCAAGCAGGAGCGCTGGGACCGCTTCATGGCTTTGCAACAACAAATCAGCGCCGACAAGCTACAAGCCAGAATAGGCAAATCCATTGAAATATTAATCGACGAGGTCGATGCCGAGGGAGCAGTGGGTCGCTCGAGCGCCGATGCACCGGAAATCGACGGCAAAGTGTATCTCGATGGCGCCACCGGCCTCAGTCCCGGGGATTTTGTCGAAGCCCAGATCACCGCGGCCGACGAATACGATCTGTGGGCGGGATAAGACTCCGTTGAACCTGCTACTGTTCAGTAGCGATGACCTGCTTGCATCGGGGCGATTGGCAGTCTCAGACCGGCGCTTGCAACACCTCAGGCAAGTACATCGCGCCGCTGTCGGCGACACGGTCCGGGTGGGGCAAATCGACGGCCACATCGGCCTGGGCACTATACTGGAACTCAGTTCGCAGCGCGCCGTGATTGATTTCGAACTCAACCAGTGTCCACCTGCCAAATTACCACTGGTCCTGCTGGTCGCCCTGCCCCGGCCCAAAATGCTGCGCCGCATTGTACGCAGTGCCGCCGAGTTCGGCGTGTCCGAACTCTATCTGATCAACAGTTACCGGGTTGAGAAGAGCTATTGGCAAACGCCAGTTCTGGCACCTGAAACCCTGCGCGACTATCTGCTGCTGGGGCTGGAGCAGTCACGCGACACCGTGTTACCCAACATTCACCTGGAACAACGATTCAAGCCCTTCGTGGAAGACCACCTGCCCGCCCTGCTGGAGAATCGACGTGGCATGCTGGCTCACCCCAGCCCCAATGCCCCTTTGTTGAATGCGGATGCCGACACCGGGCATGTCATCGCCATTGGCCCGGAAGGCGGATTCATTCCCTATGAAGTGGAAAAACTCATTGCCGCAGGATTCGAGACCGTGTCCCTGGGACCGCGAATCCTTCGAGTGGAAAATGCCGTGACGGCTGCGTTAGGGCGTCTGTTGCAGCGAGCCTGAGCCGGGTAACCGGGTTACTGGATTGGAGGGGGTGGGTGGATTGAGCGATTGATGGATTGATTAACCGATTGATGAATAGTAGAGGGAGCAGAACCCGGCGCGGTGCAGCAGCGCCAGGTTCTGTTCCCCCTGATGCAATCAGAACCGGTATTGCAGCTCGGCGCCGTACATTTTCGGCACAGAGTACGCCACACCGCCGACGCCCTCGGATTCTACCAATGCGGTACCACCCACGATGTACTCTTCGTCGGTTAAATTGGTGCCGTACAGGGAGCCGACCCAGTGTTCGTCCGCTGACAGCCAAGTAAGACGCGCGCTGAGCTCGAACTGCTCGTCCTCAAACCACAAGCCGGTCTCGCAGCTGGAGGCATCAAAGCAGAAATCCATATCCCGCTTCCAGCTCGCCTGAATACGCGGCAGGAAAACACCGATGGAGGTATCAATCGTGTACTCCGCAGCGAGCAGATAGGTTTGCTCGGGCAGGCGCACCAGATTCTCATCGGAGCGGTCTTTCGGGCAGGCGTCTACCTGCACCAGGCTCAGGTTGGAGCGTGTGCAGCCTGGAGCCGGTGGCTCTGTGACATCGGCCAGCAGGATCTGGGTGTCATCAAACTCCTGAATATCGCCGTCGGCCAGGGTCATATTAAAGGTGAGTTGCAGCTTATCGGTTGCCAGCCAGGTGGTTTCCAGCTCCAGGCCGTCGATACTGGATTTGGCGGCATTGATGGTGGCGCCAGTCGGCGCGTTGCTGACCGGGTTAATCACTAACGTGGTGAGCTGACGGTTGATGTAATCGGTAGAGAACAAGGCGGCATTCACACGCAGCCGGCGGTTCAGCAAATCGAGCTTGACACCCAGCTCCCAGTTCTCCACCTCTTCGGGCTCGAATTCTTCCAGTGCGCCGCTTGGCGCTTCAGACAGGCCCCCTGACAGGAAGCCTTCGCTGTAGGTCAGATAAATGCTGCCCTGGTCAACCCACT
>Ga0115567_10003298_pt1 | contig 15929 bp, 19 predicted proteins | sample COGITO_mtgs_1204_2_FD_88679 | JGI IMG/M metagenome (GOLD analysis project Ga0115567, IMG submission 88679) | Pelagic marine microbial communities from North Sea - COGITO_mtgs_120412 | ecosystem: Environmental > Aquatic > Marine > Epipelagic | place: Germany:Helgoland, sampling site Kabeltonne... | reverse complement strand
CTCGCCGTAATCACTTCCGTTTTCATGGAAATGATTTCTTTATTTAGATGGCTCATGACAACCCTTGAAGGAGAGAATGACTCATTCATAAGACTGTCTTTTATTCCTAATTTTTCTAAAAGGCCAAAGCCGTTTGGAGAGATTGATATGCCCGCACCGTATTCGCTCATTTTTTCACTGCGCTCAAAGACAACGGTTTTAATTCCTTGAAGCCTTAATGCACAGCCGGCGGTGAGGCCCGCAATTCCTCCACCGACAATGCCAACGTACGACGAGTAATCCTTCATATAATCATTATCAACTTATAGAATAGATTTGAAATCAATTTAAAACGGATCATGGACATTTTTTTAATTATCGTTGTTTCTCTTATCGCATTATTCCTTTCTTATTATCGGTTCTTTAAATTTTCTCTATTGAATAAGCTAAACGGAAATTCAAAAATAGCAGAAACCAAACTTGGTCCTATCGAATACAAAATGATTGGCGACAAAGGTCCAATATTGATGAGCATTCACGGATCTCCAGGAGGATATGATCAAAACATAATTTCTTCAGATGCTTTCAGGATACTAATACTATCAAGACCTGGGTATTTGAGAACCCCGCTTGGTGTTGGACAAACTCCTGCCGAACAAGCAACCGCTTACAGCGAACTGCTGGACGTATTGGGCATACAAAAAGTTGTGGTTATGGGTATTTCAGGAGGAGGGCCTTCGTCTATGGAATTTGCTGCTAAATTTCCTGAAAAAACCTTGGGTCTTATCGCCTTTGAAGCAGTGAGTTATTCAGAGGATTATGCAAATAAATTTCCAGACGATGAGTCAATGATGAACGGTTCTGACTTTAGTATGTGGGCCGGACTTTATTACATGTCTTTTTTGGGCACCAAAAAAAAGGCTGCCATGATGCTTCCCAGCCCTAAAAACAGAGTTCGCCTGACCTCTAACCCCAAGAACGTAGCAAAACTAAAATCCATGGAGTGGTCGATTTGGCCGATGAGTTTAAGAAGAGAGGGCGTGGCTAACGATTATCAACAGTTTGCAAACCTTTCAATACCGTTTGAAAAAATTAATGCACCCACTTTGGCAATTCATGGCAACGAAGACATAAACGTTGATTTGAGTCATGCAAAAGAGCTGATCGAGAAAGTTCAAGGCTCAGAGTTAAAAATTATCGATGAAGGAGATCACATGATGATGTTCACCCACGCAGAAGAGATTGACTCCCTAATAAAAGAATTTATATTGCGAGTATCAAACAACCAGACCTAAATTAAAAATTAACACTATGGACACGATAATATTTGGAACATGTTCAATAATTTGTTTTAGCGCACTGTTTTTACATGAGTTGAAAGGCACACCTTTGATGATGCCACCACTAAAATCCTCTGATTTGGATGGAAATGTTAAAGCTCTTTTAACATTCTCTTGGCATGTGGGGTCGATTTTGACCGTAGGCATAGGAGTCTTATTCGCTTGCTCTGTATTAATCCCAGGTAACGAACTGATGGCAATCATTGGAACGGTTATGTTGATATTCCAGGCGCTACTTGCTCTTGGCCTGGCATTCAAGGATGTCAATCTAAGGAAAACGCCGGCTCCTTTTTTATGGCCGTTCGTTTCAATGTTGGCCTTAATGGGGCATATCTTTTAATAAAAAAATAACGAAAACTTCTTTAATTATTTAAAAATGTTGCCAATTCAGCTCTTAAAACCAATCCAGGAGAGGTTTTAAAATGGAAAATTTAGTTTATAAAATATTAACGGAAGAACAATGGAAAACTGCTTCAGAGACTGGACTTATAGAAGTTGAATTAGACAAAAAAGATGGATTCATCCATCTATCTACGGCATCTCAGCTAACAGGAACGCTTTCCTTCTATTTTTCAGACGATGAGGATTTGATTTTATTGCAACTCGATCACAGTCAAGTCAAAGATGCTTTGATTTATGAATCTCCATTCCCTCCTGGCGATAGGACGGGAGAATTTCCCCATTTGTATTCTGAGTTGTCGGTTGATCAAGTTGCTCAGGTATGGAAAATAAGCAGAGGAGCGTTTTCTCTCCCAAAAGAAATAATATTACAAGCAGAGAACTTTTAATTTAAGCGGTATGGATTTTAATAAATTCTTCTGCCTTTTCAAAAATTAAAGATTTCCGTTCTTCTTTCATTCTATCAAGTGCCCTTATTTGCAGAGCCAATCTGGCATTGGCCTCATAAAAGAATCTATTTTTTTCTGTGAACCTCCAATAGAGCCCATCAACAACATCGCACCAATCGCCTTTTTTATAATTACTCATTTTTAGCATGTAGTTTGATCCACAAGTGTAAGGCTTAGTAGACATAATCCCTCCATCGGCATAGGTAGCCATTCCAAAAACATTTGGGACCATCACCCATTCAGAAGAGTCGATGTACATCTCCATAAACCATTTATATATTTGCTTAGGATCAATTTCACAAAGGTTCATTAGGTTGCTTATGACCATCAGCCTGGGTATGTGATGCGCATAACCGTCTTGGAGTGTGCTCTTTATGCAATCATCCAAAGGCACGATCCCTGTTGAGCCTTCGTACCAACTATCCGTTAATTTTTTTTCATGATTCCAGTAGTTTCTTGACGCCTGATAATCTCCCTTGGTTTGATAAACCCCCCTGATAAATTCTCTCCAACCAATTACTTGTCTGATAAATCCCTCTAAGGAGTTTAAGGGGATATTAAATTTTTCTGCAGATGCCAATACTTTCTCAACCACGGTGATGGGTGACAAGATGCCTATGTTCATGGCAGCGCTAAGACCGCTGTGGAATAAGAAGTTTTCCCCCTCAACCATGGCATCTTCGTACGCCCCAAAGCTACTCATTCTTACTCGTAAGAAATCATCAAAACAGTTTTCAGCATCTTTTCTGTTAACTGGAAACCAGACATTATCTAAATGGCCGGGATGGTCTTCGAAATGTTCTCTTACCAAGCCGCAGATCTCTCCATGATAAACAGAATTTTGTAATTCAGGCATTTCTGGTATGACAGTACCTTTAGGAATTTTTTTCCTATTCTCTTCATCCAGAGACCACTTTCCTCCCAAGGGCTGATTGTCTTTATCCAACAGGACGCCGAACTGTTTTCTAACGCGCTGGTAAAAACCAGCCATCCTTAAATTCTTTTTGTCCCCAACCTCCAATTCAAACTCTTTTCTTGATAGAAAGAACATAGGAGATTGGTGAACCTCAAAAGAAATTTTATTTACCCTTAACTCCTCATACATTTGCCTTTCAAAGACCTTATCTTCGATTTCAAAAAAGTTAATGTGGGTAATTTTTTTACGTTTAAAAAATCTAACAGTGAAGCAACATACGACTTATTTTCTATATCTAGTTGCTGGTAATGAACATGTATACCATCTCGAATAAGCTCATCTTTGTATTCTCTCATCGCGCATAAGAATAAGTAAATCTTTAGCTTGTGGTGCTTTTCATAGGTACATAGGCCAAAATCTTCAGCCATGAATACTTGCTCGCAGCCTTTGTTCTTAAGAAGTTGAGGGTCAAAAAGTTGATTGCCTAGAATAACGAATGTGTTGTTTTTCATTTCGAAGAGAATTCTATTCTCTGTGACTAAGAATTGAAAAAGAAATTCTTAACTGAAATCTTTTAACATTTTTCTTAATTCCAGCTGATGCTGCTCTTCTTGGCCAATAAGGTTTCTTGTGTACTCTTCGAGATAAACAGAAAAACCTTCCACAACACCTAGCATTTTCTTGTATAAATTTAACGCGTGCATTTCATGAGCGAGACTTTCTTCAAGTATGTCCTTTATGGAATGATTATTGGTTTCAACAATTTTGGCTATCTTTTGGCTTGGGTGGCCATCCAGACCGGTTAATAATTCGCCAGCCTGTTGTGCGTGCTGCAGAGATTCATTGGCTTGTTCTTTAAGAAACTCCACGATGGGAAGTCTGTGTGGACCCACCACCATAAGAGAGGAGTGGGTATATCTAACAACACCGGCCAGTTCATACTCCATGATCTCATTTAAAATACTGATAACTTCAGAAGAATTTAAATCACTTTGTTCCATGTTCACTCCAAATTTTTCTAGATGGTACCAGAAGATTCAGGAGATTTTCTTAATGAGAATAAGGATAAAACTGATAATCATTTCTATTCACCAGTATAATTTTAGCCAATGCACTGCACCATCTGCAAAAATGAATCCGTTGTTGTTTTTAAAACAATCGAACAGACAAAGTATTGGAAATGCAATTTTTGCAAAGCCAAGTTTTTAGACAAAGCGCATCGCCTCGATGCAGAAAACGAAAAAGAGCGTTATGACCAGCACAATAACTTGGTGGAGGATGAGGCGTATAGAGCTTTTTTATCAAAACTTACAGACCCTCTTAAGACCAAGTTATCACCCGGAGACATGGGTCTGGACTTTGGATGCGGACCCGGTCCAGCCCTCGCTGATATGATGAACTCAGAAGGCTATGCAATGGATATCTATGACCCGTTCTTTTTCCCCAATAAAGATGCTTTGTCCAAAAAATACGACTTTATAACTTGCACGGAGACGGCTGAACATTTTTTTAACCCTTATGACGAATTTAACTCTATCGATAATCTGATGGTTGAGGGAGGTTGGCTTGGCCTCATGACATGCTTCATGACAGAAGATGAATTATTTGAAGGTTGGTACTACAGAAGGGATCCTACTCACGTATCCTTTTATTCAGAGCAGACCTTTGAGGTAATAGCATCTCAAAGAAATTGGAATTATGAAATTCCTGAAAAAGATATAGTCCTCTTTAATAAGAACTAATATAAAATTAGAGTTCATTTAAACAACTAGAAGGGGAACAATATGTTCAGTCACATAATGATAGGGGCCAATGATATAGAAGAGTCAAAAACTTTTTACGATAATGTTTTGGGCGTCCTTGGTTGCGAACCAGGAGTTCTGTCCGTTAATCCAACCGGGCATAACAGGTACATGTATTTTTTGGATGGAAGTACTTTTTTAATATCGGAACCAATAGATGATGAGGTTGCAACTCACGGCAATGGAAGCACCATAGGTTTCTCAGTTAAAGATGAGGCCACTGGCGATGCATGGCATCAAGCAGGTTTGGACAATGGCGGCACAACCTGTGAAGGCGATCCCGGAGTCAGAGAAGGAATGGGCATGAAGCTTTACCTTGCCTACTTAAGAGATCCTTCAGGCAATAAACTGTGCGCTCTTAAACACTTATAAGAAGCTCAGCAATTCTTATTTAGGTGCAGATTTAGGCTGATATTTATAGTAGTCATCCACCGGGATCATCACATGAGCGTAGTCGGTCCCTTTAAACATCACATAAGGGACGCCCAAGGTAAAGTCATCGGTTAGATTATCAAGCGAAGAGGGATCTTTTGGCATTAACATCAAGTGAGGTCCTGAAACTATGAATTGGCTTTGATCCTTTGCATCGGATTTATTTAAGACGCCAGGAGTTGTGTTGTCTTCTCCTAAATCTCCATGAAGCATCCACATATAAGTATCACGTTCCATTTGAGGTTTTTTACCTGACATGTAGCCTTTCATCCACTGCACACCAACTTCATCGTGGCAGGTAGGCATTGCTTCGTGAGGGTTCTTCCATCCTTTTGTTGGAACAGGTCTGGGGTTGCCTGATGCGCAAGTCCACCCATTGGTTCCTTCTCTTAAAGTTTCGCCATTACTTCCAGTGATAGTTGCGTTATCCCCTATAAAAGAGGGGGCAGCTGAGGAGTATGCCCATATTTGCCACTTTGCTGAAGCATGAGACCCATAAGGTTCAGCAGAGGTAAGATTAAAAGACATTAGAAATCCTATAAAGGATAATATGATTGTTTTTGATAACATGATGTTCATCTCCCAATTTTTTATTTAGATGATAATTAACATAACTCAAATATGAGCAATAAAGAAGATTTTTTTGAATCCAAAACCCCCAAGTACGCCTGGGTGATGGTTTTCGTGGTTTTTGTTTTAAGCGGATTGGCTTTTGGGTCCTTAGCTTCCATTTCGGTTTTTTTAAAACCCATATCTTTAGATCTTGGTTGGTCGCGAGGAGAAACTTCTTTTGCCTATACGGTCGCTTCTTTTTCTGCTGCTTTTTTTGGTATTTTGTGGGGATACCTCGCGGATAAGTATGGAACTCGATGGTTTGGACTGTTTGGTGCCATTGCGATGTCTTTGTGTCTTTATTTTTTAAGCATCCAAAGTTCTTTATTGCAATTCTATTTTATTTATTTTTTATTTGGGGCCTTGGCATGTGGCTTATTATTTTCACCTCTTTATGCAAATGTAGGCTTTTGGTTTAGAGAAAAACCAGGTCTGGCTTTGGGCATAACTGCTTCAGGAGGAGCCATTGGACAAGCCTTAATTCCCCATTTAAGCGGTTACTTAATTGAATCCTCTGGATGGCAAAGTGCTTATTTTAGTTTGGCCATTATTTATGCAGTAATAGCTATCCCGATATGTTTCTTGATAAAGGAATCACCGTGGAGGGAGAGTGCGAGAACAGAAGCAGAGAACGAAGTAAGAGATTTTCCAATTTCGGAGAAGGAAGTCGTTAGTTGGATCAGTGTTGCTGTTATTTTCTGTTGCATTTGCATGGCGGTACCAATTGTCCATCTCGTACCTTTATTAACCGATGCAAATTTTACGTTAGAATTTGCTACTAGCGTTCTTATGGTCCTGATGTTTTGTGGTGCCTTTGGAAGAATTCTAGGTGGAATGTTGGGTGACGTTATAGGAGCATTGCCTGCCTACATACTAATGTCCATAGGACAAACAGTATCTGTTGTTTGGTTTCCGCATATTTCAACGCCTTTAGGGATATATTTTTTGGCCGCTTTCTTTGGTTTTACGTATTCAGGTGTTATGTCGAGTATTTTGGTCTGCACAAGGATGATGGTGTCAGCAAAATTTGCTGCCAGAGCAATGAGTCTGACATCATTTTTTGGATGGACAGGCATGGGTCTTGGAGGTTTTTTTGGAGGTTATTATTTTGATTTGTACGGTGATTATGCTTGGTCGTTTACTTTTGCAGGAATTATGGGGCTTTTAAACGTACTAATTCTTCTGCAGTTTAGGTTCAGGATAAAAAGAGTAGAAAAAAAAGAAAGCACTATTTATCTTAATTCCTGAAGTTATATAGAATGAAGCTACTTGTCTAATTTAAATAATATTCTTAATAATGGCATGCAGAGAATAAAAGACAATCTTCCCATTCTTTGCATATTATTTGTAGGAACTTTCCTGAGGTTCTTTAACTTGGGTGCAATTCCTGGAGAAACCTTTGATGAAGTTTTCTATCCTCTGTACGGTTTAAATTACATCACAGGAGAGAAGTTTTTTTCTGTTCACCCTCCTTTAGGTAACTATCTCATGTCTGTTGGTATATATTTGTATCATCTTCTTCCTTGGACAGAAACCCTCTCTTCAACATCTTATGAGTTGTCAAATTTAAGCCCAGTTAGCTATAGATGGTTGGGCGCTTTAGCAGGATCGGCTCTGATATGGGTTTCATATAAGCTGAGCTTACAGTTATTCAACCAAAAAAAGTTTGCCCTTTTGGTTGCCCTTTTCTTTTGTATAGACGGTTCATTCTTAGTTGATTCTAGATTTGGTTTAATAAATATTTACATGAGTTTCTTGGGTTTTTTATCATTACTCATATTTGTTGCGGTTTTAAAAAAAGAAAACCCAAGCATTCTAGGTTTGTGTCTTGCTGCCGTAATGTTTGGATTAACCTTTTCAATAAAATGGAATGGATTGGGTTTTTTTGGAGCAAGCCTTTTCAGCCTATTTATTCTTTTTCTATTATCAAAAGTTAAGCTAATAAATAATATAAAAGATGGATTCTCAATATCAGATAATTTAATTTCAAGAAAAACGCATCTAGTTTCAATTTTATTCTTATTACCCTTCTTTACATACTTGCTGGTTTGGATTCCTGAACTGATGTTTAGCGAACAATATTCTTTAGTGGATAGGCACATGAATATTAGTTTGTATCATTCAGAAAATATTGTTCAAAAGCAGCATCCTTATAGTTCAAATTGGTACAGCTGGCCATTCATGGCAAAACCAATAGGTTACTATTTTCTTTCTAGAGAGATAATTTTAGACAGTGGCTCTCAAGTAACAATTTTTAATTCTGTTCATTTATTCCCGAATCTTGCACTTTACCTTCTTTCAATAATGGCTGTTTTCATCATGAGCTTGGAGTGGATAAATTCTTTTTTCAAAACCTTAGCTTTAAAAACTTATGAATCTGAATTTATTTTAAGCTCATTTATCCTTTCCGGGTTTTACGCAAACTTCTTACCTTGGGCCTTTATTTCCAGATCAACATTTTTATACCATTACCAACCGTCTTCGGGGTTTGCTTTTATGGCCCTGGCCCTGCTTCTGTATAAAGTTAGCTTGAAGCCAGAAAAGCAATACAAAACTTTGTATTATCTAGCACTGATTTTAATAATTACGGCATTCATTTATTGGCTTCCTCTTCAGCTTGGCCTGGACATAGACAGAGAAGCCTTTTACAGAAGAATGTGGAGTAAATCGTGGATTTAAAAAAAGATAAAACATCGAGGAGTGTTGAAAACAAAAGTGCGTGTTTCATCCTGCCAACCTACAACGAAGAAAAAAATATAAGAAGAACAATAGAGGGAATACTTTCTAACCAAGAATTGGTCCCAGGTTACCAGTTTGAAATATTGGTGGTTGATGATAATTCTACTGATGGAACCCAAAAAGAGGTCCAGGATTTAATTAAAAATTACACTAATTTGCACATCATAACCGGAGAGAAGAGGGGCCTGGGTGATGCATACAAGAGGGGCTTTAAGCATGCATTGAACCTCTTTAAGCCGGATCTAGTTTTTCAAATGGATTCTGATGGACAACATGATCCAATGTTGATTCCTAATTTTATAGAGCAGATTGATGCAGGTCATTCGCTCGTTATAGGATCAAGATTTGTAGAGGGAGGCTCTACTCCTGACTTTTCATTTAGAAGAAAGCTTATCAGCAAGTTAGGCAATTTTCTTGTTAGATACGTAGGCGGTGTAAGGCATATAAATGATTGCACTTCGGGTTTTAGATGCATATCTTCATCGTATCTAGAAAAGTGCAATTTAGGCTTTCTTTCCACAAGAGGCTACTCCTTTCAATCTTCGTTGATATGTGAATTAGTTATGCAAGGCGTGAGTAGCAAAGAAATACCGATAACTTTTTCAAGCAGACAGTCTGGCTCTTCAAAACTGTCTCTAAGAGATCAAGTGGAGTTCGTTTTAAATATTCCAAAATTAGCGTTCCACAGTCACAAAGACTTTATAAGGTATTCTGTGGTTGGATCTTCTGGTGTGCTTATTAACCTAGGGTGTTATGTTTTTTTAACAAGGTATATGGGTATGGCCGAAGAGATAGCACCTCTTATTTCTATTGAGGTTTCACTTATTTCAAATTTTCTATTTAATAACTTTTGGACTTTTAAAAAAAGAAACCCTTCTCCTTTTCTATCGCGTTTAATGCAATTCCATTTAGTCGCAGGCTTCACGGGCATTATTAATTACACTGCTTTTTTTATAATGTTCAAAGCCTTTCTAGTTAATGATATCCTTGCAAACCTCATCGGAATAGCGGTTGCTGCAATCTTAAATTATTTAATTAATTCTAATTGGACATGGAAAAAATAAATCTCTTGGGCTTTAGTAGAAAAGACTTAGAGAAGTTTTTTATCTCTATAGAAGAGAAGCCCTTTAGGGCCAAACAAATAATAAAATGGGTTCATCAGAGAGGGATTTCAGACTTCTCTGAAATGACCGACCTTTCAAAAAATCTTAGAACAAAGCTCGAGTCTTTGTGCGTTATTAGTGCACCAGAAGTTATTTATGAGAAAACATCACAAGACGGAACAAAAAAATGGGTTATCAGTGTAGGGAATAACGACCTTATTGAGATGGTCTTGATACCTGAAAACAACAGGGCCACTTTGTGTGTTTCATCTCAAGTCGGTTGTGCCGTGGACTGTAGTTTCTGCGCCACCGGTAAACAAGGCTTCTCCAGAAATCTAAATCTTGATGAAATAATAGGACAAGTTTGGGTTGCTGCTAATTCCTTTGGTCTTCCAAGAGAACCCAATTCAAGAAATATAACAAATGTGGTCATGATGGGGATGGGAGAGCCTTTGCTCAATTTTAATCCTGTGGTCGATGCGATGGATTTGATGATGGATGACAATGCTTATGGACTCTCTAAGAGAAAGGTAACATTAAGCACTTCCGGAATAGTGCCAAAGATAGACGAACTCGCTAAAGTCAGTGACGTGTCTTTAACAATTTCATTGCATGCACCGAATAATGAATTAAGAGATCAGTTGGTGCCCATTAATAAAAAGTACCCAATTCAAGAGCTTCTTGATTCCGTAAAGCGCTACGTGGAGAGTTGTGAAGATAAGCGAGTCACCACCATTGAATACATTTTAATAGACGGAGTTAATGATAGCTTAGAGCTGGCCGAAGAGTTGGCCGAGTTGCTTACTCAAATCCCATGCAAAGTTAATTTAATTCCCTTTAACCCCTTTTCAGAAGTAAATTATAAAAAACCTTCGGGCAATAGGGTCAAGCGCTTTCAGAATTTTCTCCAAGAAAAGGGCTACATAACAACCATTAGGTCCACTCGAGGAGATGACATTATGGCGGCTTGCGGACAATTGGTTGGGCAAGTAAATGATAAAACCAGAAAAAAAGAACGCGAACAAAATAAAGCAAGAATAGAAACAAAAACAATATAAGGGATGAAAACTGTTTTCATTATGGTTTCAAATCTATAATCTTTACTAGTTTTAGGGGAAAAATATGAGTTACGCACAACACAGAAAGATTATCGATGCAGATAGCCACGTTATTGAATTAGACGATTTTTTAATGGCCGCAGCGAAAGAAGAAGATAAAAGCTTAATACCAGCGATGTCTTCTCAAAAAGAACTGCCGGTAATTCAAGAAGGCTTAGACAGGGGCAGGGAATTGTTTGCTAAAAGACAAGAAGACCCGTCGGTAATGGCAAAGTTTGAAGATTCAATTTTGGATAACAGGAAAAGTGGATGGAACAGGATAGGAGCTTTTGATTCGGGAGAGCGATCTCACGCTTTAGATGTTTTTGGTTATTCCATGCAATGGATCTTGCCGACTTTTGCCTTTCATCAAATAGCTCATACAGACAGCTCGGAAGTTTTAGACAGAGGGGCCAGAACTCTAAACAGAGCAATGGGAAGTTTTTGCTCCTCGGACGAAAGGCTCAAAGCTATAGGCTATGTTCCTTTACAACTTGGACCAGAAAAAGCGCTAGAAATAATGCAGGAAGGTTTTGCGGACGGCTGTTACTCCTTCATGATCGATACCAACGAACCAAGTGACGAGAACATTTCTTTCACGCACCCTGATTTTGATCCAATTTGGGAGGCTTTTGCAGAAGCTCAAGCCCCGTTTGTTGTTCATGTGGCAGTGAATGGGCATTACAAAGCAGTCTCTGAGAGTTTTAAGAATAATGGAAAAACTGAATTAGAGCTCGGCGGAGACGCGCCTGCCGGAGAATTAGGCCTGATGACCATTAACAGCAGCGCTGAACTTTTTCTTTCCGCGATGATATTTGATGGCGTGTTTGAAAGACACCCAAAATTAAGAGGGATATCCATGGAGCACGGAGCTTTTTGGCTGCCTTCCTGGTTAAAAGCACTGGATTACACGGCCTCTTTGTTCAAAAGAAAAAGAGAATTTGTAGAAGCTCCTTCCGAGGTAGCAAAAAGGCATTTAAAAGTTTCACCTTTTGCAGGAGAGCCCATTGGCTGGATCATAGAAAACATAGGTCCTGATATGTTGGTTTATGCTTCGGATTACCCTCATCCAGAAGGGACGGCGGATCCTATAGGAAAATTTGAAGCCACGATGACGAATTGCGATGAAGCCACCATGAATGCTTTTTATCATGGAAACATGGAAGAGCTTATGGGGATAAAACTTTAATAAATCAGGGCAATTTAAATAAGTCTTCAACAGAGCAATTCAACGTTTTAGCAATTTTTAATGCAAGAACCGTAGAGGGAACGTAAATTCCATTTTCGATTGCATTGATGCTTTTCCTTGAAACCTCTGCACTCTCTGATAGCTCTTGTTGAGTTAAACCGGCAGATTTTCTGAGTTCCCCAAGATTGTTTAGAAGATTTTTATGGTGGTTACCCAATATTATTTCTCTTCAAACTCTTCTACTGCTTTAGTTATCTCTTCGCTGGTATTTGGATATATGTAACCAGCAGCCATAGTTCCAACGCCTATAAAGCCTACCAATAATCCAACTCCTTCGAAAAAAGATCCCATAGCGAAGAGACCCAGAAAATAAATCCCAACGCCTACAAAAATGGTTATTAGACCGCCTCTGCGATAATCAACGGGCTCTTTTTTTCTTTCATCAAAAATTCTTAACAAACGTTCAAGCTTAATCGGATCATCGAGATTTTTTGATATTTCTAAAATGGTTGCATTTTTATCTTTGGCTTCATGATACAGCCAAAAAAAGACTGCTAAGGGCACAATAATGCCAACAGAGATTCCAGCAAGAGGTACTAATATTTCCATAATTTCTCCTATTTTTTTTCAAAGCGCTCAACGGCTTTATTAACTCTTTCACCTTCACTTAGATAGGCATAGCCTGCAAATATACAGCTCAAACCTGCTGTAACAACAACCAACCCCATGCCAGTAAATAAAAATCCCAAAGGGTCATATAACACAACGCCAAATAGACTTAATCCAAGTCCTACATACATTATTAATTTTCTTTTTTCGCTTGCAGCGTAGCTCATTATTTTCTCCTTTCTAGAATGTAACGTAAACTTAACATTAAATACAAGGGAAGTAAAGGTTACAAAAAAAAATCTTTGATAAAGATATTTTCCCCTATAATGAGCATCCATAACTTGGTCTGTGGAGATGGGTTGTTGCTAATACACACTAGTTAAGACAATGGACAGAAGGAAATTTTTAAAAATTAGCGGTCTAGGAGTAGGCGGTGCCTTAATAACGGGTTTAGGAGTAAATATGTTTGGAGGTTTCGGTTCTAAGGAAAATTATTACTTACAGGGCAACTACGCACCTGTGAAAGAGCTTGTTACAGAAACAAATCTTGAAGTTATAGGCAGCATACCAAAAGACTTAAGCGGGTTGTTGTTGCGAAACGGACCTAATCCCATGGAATCTCCAAATGCCAAGAAGCATCATTGGTTCCTTGGTGACGGAATGTTACACGGAGTCAGACTGGATTCAGGCAATGCTCTTTGGTACAAAAACACTTTGGTTTCGGGGAATGATTCAAAAGCCAATACAAGTGTGATCTCTCACGCCAACAAGATATATGCAATAGTTGAGGCAGGCGGATTCCCGGTAGAAATAGATCAAGAAATGAATTCATTGGATACCAAACCTTTTTATGGCGACAGCAATTCAGGATTCACTGCACACCCCAAATTAGATGCAGACACGGGAGAGATGCACGCCATGTGTTATGACTATGCAAATAATTTTAACACCATCAATTACGTTGTGATCGACAAAGACGGGAATCACAAAAGTACTCAAGAAATTGCATTCCCCAGCAAATCCATGCTGCACGAATGTGCCATAACCGAGAATTACGTATTGGTTTTTGATCTGGCCGTAACCTTTAGTTTTTATAAGTTGGGAAGAGGATACTTCCCCTTTTCTTGGAACGACAAGCATCAATCGCGCATCGGTCTTTTAAATCGTCACAACGGATCAAAAGAAGTTCAATGGTTTGAAATTGATCCAGCTTATTTCTTTCACACGGTAAATGCCTATGAGGACGCTAGTGGAAACGTTATAGTCGATGCTGCTAATTATGAAAGATTGTTTGATGATGATTGGAATGGACCTTTCACAGAATCTCCCCCTCAGCTGACAAGATGGGAATTGAACGTGAAGGCCGGATCCTCAAAGAAAAATAGAATGGATGATCGATCAATTGAATTTCCTAGGATACATCCAGAGCTGAATGGTAAGTACAACCAGTTTGGCTATTTGCTTGCTTCTGCTAACGCTGCAACGCCTGATTTTAGTTCAATAGTTAAGTATGACTTTAATAATGACAGCTCGACTGCCTATGAATTTGGGCAGGGACACATGGGTGCTGAGCCTGTGTTTGTGCCGTCTGAAAACCCTAATTCCGAAGACGAGGGTTACCTTTTATCGTTTGTTTATAACCAGGCAGATAATATCAGCGATCTAATAATTCTAAATGCTCAAGATCTTAACTCAGGACCTTTGGCCCGCATTAAATTGCCGCAAAGAGTGCCTTACGGATTCCATGGGGCATGGGTAAACATTTAAAAAATAAAAAGGAGAATAAAGAATGCCAGAGATGACATTATTGGGATGGTTTCATACTATCTTGGGAATTTTAGCTGTATTGAGTGGGTTTTATACCTTATATAAGTATCGAGTTATCTCATATGATGTAAGCTCAGGAAAATTGTATATTTTAGTTACTCTGCTTGTAGCAGGATCGGCTCTGGGTATTTATAACCAAGGCGGTTTCGGAGTGGCTCATGTATTGGCTGTTCTAACTTTAATTGCTCTTGCTGGCGGATACATTATGGAGCGATATAAGTGGTTTGGGTCTTTCTCAAAGTATTTTCAAGCATTGGGTTATACCTCCACATTACTTTTTCACATGATTCCTGCTATTACAGATTTTCTAAGAAGACTGCCAGTAGGTGATACGTTCATAGACTCTTTTGAAGATCCTTTGTTGCTGAATTTCCATCTAGCTTTCCTGATTATTTATGTAGTGGGCATTATTGCTCAAATAATTTGGCTTAAGAGACAGGCTGTTTAGCAAACTTTTAATTATTTCTTAAATCTATTGTATGAACGAAATCGTTTTGAGCCTTTATGCCGCTAACCCCGGTGCATGGGTTTCTATGGGTATTGTTATTTTATCTGTCTTAACTTCTTGGGCTTTAAATTATAGCTCGCCACATGTCAGGGTATTTGGAACGGTTCTTGCTGGACTAGGCTGTTTGATAATAGCTGCCTGGTTCTTTTTATTTATTATTAACTCTGGCGTGCTGGAAAATCCTAAACCAAATCAAACCCCACTTGATTTAGCAAAACCTTCTTTATTATGGATTCAATCAGTAACTGCTTTACTAACAGGCTTGTTTCTTTTGTATGTTGCTAACCGTCAAAGGCTCAATTCTTCTGTATTAGTTTTAACAGCAAAGAATGAAAATAATCGTTACGGCAGAGTGTCCCGTATGCTCCACTGGACAATCGCCATTCTCTTTATAGTCTTAATCCCAATGGGAATTTTTGCTTCTATGATCCCTGAAGATACGGGCTATAGGAATGCTTACTATGTTGTTCATAAGAGCATAGGGGTAACGGTCTTTTTATTGGTCTTAGTTCGATTGGTCTGGAATAAATTATCTCGACGTCCCTCCTTAGATAATTTACTTACATCCAGAGAAGAAAAGCTTGCTCATAGAGCCCATAACACGCTTTACTTTATTATGCTGGCCATACCGGTGACTGGCTTTATGATGACCAGTTATCACGGTTACGAAACTTACTTCTTTTTCTGGGAGATGCAGCCTTTGTGGGAGCAAAGTGATGTTTATAAAGTGTGGGGCGGTTTTCATAAGTACCTTCTGCCCTATATTCTTTATATCGTTTTAGGGGCGCATATCTTAGGTGCTCTAAAACATCAATTTATAGATAAACATCCAAATGCTTTTAAGCGTATGGTTTCGTAAATAAAATATAAACAACTGAATTAAAAAATTTAAATAACAGGAGAGAGAATTAATGGAAACAGTTTTAGT
>Ga0115567_10003296_pt1 | contig 15945 bp, 16 predicted proteins | sample COGITO_mtgs_1204_2_FD_88679 | JGI IMG/M metagenome (GOLD analysis project Ga0115567, IMG submission 88679) | Pelagic marine microbial communities from North Sea - COGITO_mtgs_120412 | ecosystem: Environmental > Aquatic > Marine > Epipelagic | place: Germany:Helgoland, sampling site Kabeltonne... | reverse complement strand
GATTACGGTGAATCAAAATATCCTCACGAACAACGCATTGATTCAACAAGGAACATCCGCCACCGACGTGCCGGTACAGGCGGGATCGAACGAAGTTATACGCCGTGTAATCGAATTTACATTTGGCGATACCGCTTATGAGCAGGCAACAGGGACAGTTGATTTGCGTGTCGGCGGAGCAGCCACAAGCCTTCAGGAATGGCTTGGCACATATTCAGAAAATAACGTTACAACATCACGTGATATCGCAGCGTTTGGAGATCTTACACTGGCCGCGGGAAGCCCTTTCATAACTCCTGGCGCGGATACATTCTCCATTACAATCGACCCAAGCGGCGAAGGCGTAGGCCCCACAGGGCCATTAAACGTCAATATTAATGCGTTGCCATTGCCGCGTGATGCCGACGCGCTCGCCAATGCGATTACCGCCCTAGATCCCGATATTACCGCTAGTGTCAATGCAAACGGGCAATTGGATATCCAGAGCCGCTGGGATTTACAAATTGATGACGTCAATATGGGCAACGCAGGGTTTCAATTTTTAGGAATTAACCCCGGCTCTTATGAAGCAACCGATCCGTTTTTGGACGTTCAGGTCGGCAACGCGAATCCTGTACGCATTACAATCGAACCCGGAGATACCCACGCGGATCTCATTGACAAGCTCATCCTTGATCCGACCATCGCCAACGACGAAGGCGTTTCGGGTTTAGCTTATGACAATGTTGAGTTCGCCGCGACGGGGCAATTGATTTTGCGCGCAGGGGATGATTTTACAAATCCTGCATTTGGCGGCGATATCAAAATTACAACTGGCACAACGCGCGTTGACGCGGCCAACGCCGAAATAAACGCATTAACCCCTGGCACTTTAGCCAATGGCGTTAACCTTGTTTCCGCGATTTTTGGTAGTTTCAATGCGGCTGGACAAGATTTATCGCCAATTTCCAATGTTTCATATCAATCTGAAACTGAAACGGGCAGCGGCATATTTGTCCCATTCCGCGAAAATTTGCTTGGCTCTAATCTTGGCGTTTCAACCAATATTCGTGGCGCTACAAGCCTCGTCAGTTTTGCACAAAAAATAGTCAACGAAAACTCACAAGAGCTTATCCTGACGCAATCACGCATCACTGATGAAGAAACACTTCAGGATGTTTTGCAAACACAATTATCCAACGAATCGGGAGTCAGCATCGATGAAGAGCTGGGTAATCTCATTGCCGTACAAACAGCATACAGTGCGGCCGCGCGCGTAGTGACGGCGGTAGACGAGCTATTTCAGGAATTATTAAACGCGGTGAGATAACCCCGCGAAACGTATAAAAAAGTATAAAAAGGAAGAAAATAAAATGACAGGTATCTCAACCCTTGCACAAGCTTTAGGACAAATTGATCGCATACAAAGCCAACAAACTTTGCTAGACAATTTAAGCACACAGTTGGCCACAGGCAAAAAAACACAGAAATTTTCTGGCCTTGGTACAAATATTTTAGCAACACAGCGCGCCCGCACCGATTTGTCATCTTTGGAAACCTATGTTGATAACATTAAAAATGCGGAACGCAGAACAAAGCTAACGCTAACAGCGATTGAAGAATTTCAACAACAAGCCGAAAATTTCTCTAACGCTCTCGTCGGCCTATCACAAGAATCCGCCCATCAACGTGGCGAGCCGATATATTACGATGATCCGCTAACCCCCGATGTCGAAGAAAACACAATCATCGGCTACAGCTCTGCCGAGCCAGATGTTGATTTTGAAACACTACAAGACCTCGCAAGTAATCTTTATGATTTCATGGTTGATCTTTTAAATACCAAAGACGGAGACCGCCACTTATTAGGCGGAGCGGACACGTCGACTCCCCCAATCACAGATTCAGGCGTTCTGGATTCTGCCATTTCAACGCGTATCAATGCCTGGCAAGCGGGGACTATTACAAATGAAGAGCTTATAGCTGATCTGGATGATCGCACAATTGAAGACGGAAACCTTGATGCTATCACTGATACCATCGTTGGATTTTCATCGACATTAAGCGCCGGACAAGCCGGAAAAGTGTTTGTGCGTATTGACGAAAAATCGGAAATTGATGCAACGGTATTTGCCAATGATCGCGGCTTTCGTGACATTATGGTCGCTTTGTCATACATCAAAAGTGCTGATCTAGGGCCAATTGCGGATGAAGTTCAAATTGATGATGCCACGGGACTTCCAGTGACATTAACCGAAGGCGCGCCAGGTGCGGATGTTGATGAACAAACAGATAACTTTTTCGAAGTCTTTAACTTTTTATCAGCCACCGTCAATCGGGCGCTTGATGATATTGACCAACAAAGATTTAAACTGGAAAATGCCCGCGCAAGAATTGATCAGGTTAAAAGCAATCATCAGCAGGAGCAAAATGTTCTGCAAACAGCGATTGATGAGATTGAAAATGTCGATATCAATGAAGTGGCAGTCAGGCTAAATTCTCTACAACTCCAACTTGAGGCATCTTACGGCGTAACCGCAAGAATCCAACAATTAAGCTTGGTAAACTTCCTTTAGGATAAAACAATAAAGCTAGGCTTTATCAGTGATAAGAATCTTTATTTTCTCATCACTTGATGTCGCGACATAACTATGGTCAAGCGTATCATTTTGCGCATCAACACCATGTTTTATGAGTAAGCTAACCGCTTTTTCAAAACTGCCTTGCGCTTCAAAATCAGAGCTAAGTTGATAATCATGCTCTGCATCCCAAATGAGTTCCGCATCACTTGAGGCGCTCCATTGTGCCAAAGTATCTTTAAGGCTCGCTCCAGCTTGCGCAGTCCAAAACGTAATTTTGGGAGCTGCAGGAGCACTGATTGAAGCAACTTGAGTTTCATCTGAAATAATAACTTCCGTTACATCACTCTCTTCTTTTGGGGTATCAAAAATATTTGTGACTTTTTCTATAAGTGTGGGCTTTTCAATGTTTTCCGCGCCCGGATCCACAATATTAACGCGCTTAATATTGCGCTCGCGCGATACTGGTTGAGGCGCCGCTGTATGTTGCTCAGTACCAGCCGCCGGCTCAAGTTTATAAGGTGTAGTCGGCACATTTGGCGCGAGCATGGTATCGGGTTCTGAATGCGCAATATGAACTGCTTTTTGCGAAATACGCGCAGAATAACCTAGTGGAGCAAGCATATCGGCAATGACAACATTCCATGCTTTCCCGCCATTCCATGATACGCGCAAACCAGGGTTAACATTTTGTCCGAATGAAAACGCATAATCTGCCGGCACAATCTGTCTTAATGCAAGTGCAAGCGGCACATCTTTCGCAAAGCCAACAGCGTCTGGATAAGCATTGTCGTTTTGTACTGGATCTGAGAAATCTACAAAATCTGGCGCGGTTTCTTGCGTTGCTTCAAGCGCGGCTTCGCTTGGGATGGGAGCAATAATAATATTTTCTCTTTCAGTAGTCTCTCTCGCGCTGGCGGGTGCATCATCTGGCATAACCACGCGTGTTTTCCGCATTTCAAATGGTGGTTTTTTAAGCGCTTGTGAATCGTCGGCTAATTCTTCTTCGGACATCGGCTCCAAAGGCGGTAATACCTTCTCCGCAGGCTTCATAGCCATGGCCCCTGAATTGGGTTCTTCTTTAGGCATAACAGAAATACGCGTCGGTGCGGCGGTTTCGCGAACCGGCGGCGCCATCATGATTGGCTCTTGTGTAGGAGAAACCATCGGTTCAGACGCTGGGGCAACGTTGGCTACAGGCTCATCTAAATCAGATTCCGAGGGTAGCGGTAAAAACAGATCATTATCGGATTGCTGAACTTCAATAACGGGAGCGGTTTCCGCCATCTTCGGCTTAGATGCCGCTGATTTTTTTTGCGGGATCCATTCAAATCCTGCAAATGCATGTGGAGCGCTGAAGCCAATAGCAACACAAGCGCTTACAGTTAAAAATGTTTTACGACGTATAAAAGTCTGAAACCCGGTCATAATCAATCCTATCGCTCTGGAATCTATATTTATGAAATCTCCAAGACATTATAATGCAACCATAAAAAAGACAAGCTTTTCAGTGAATAATGTCAGATTTTGTATGATTTATTTAAGAAGATACATTAGCCGTAATCACGGAATTTTTTTCTTCGCACACTGTACCATCCCGGACGGTCGACACCAATTAGCCATGCTCTAAAATTGCGAACAGCTGAAGGAACGGTCAAACCTTTTCGCTCAAGATAGCGAAAAGCGATTAAAGTAAAGATCATAAGGAATAGCGTTGACCATCTAAAATACACAAGCAAAAGGGGCAAAGGCATAGCAGCGCGCGCATCAAAGGCAAAAAAACGAACGGTTTGCATGGTATTACGCCAGTGCCAGTTCATCTTCTCCTGAAGATTATCAATTTCTTGGGATTGTGACAAAACATTCTCCTAAAGAATTACAGAAACTCTATGATATCAAAATTATCATTAAGAAGATATAAATAAGCGCTTAAGTACCCGTGCTTGATGCTAAAAGCAGATAATGACGGCGGTCAATCAAACCTTGCTCATACACAAGCTCGGCTGATTTTTCCATTGTTTGTCCATATTGTGGGATCATTCGCTGAATTTCACTAGGCCATTCAACAAAGGTCATGTCCATGAGCTTTTCACGGATCTCATCGGGGAATTTCATCCACTCTCGAACACCGATTCGCCCGCCACCTTCACGTGGGACAAGCGCTTGGGTGACAATTAAACGCAGCGTCTCCATGAGGGCAATGGCGCGTTCTTCGCGTTCACTCATATCATATGTAGAAAGCATGCGTTGAATAGTTGATGCGACACCCGTGGTGTGAGTGGTCGTATAAACCGCATGACCTGTTTGCGCAGCTTCAATAGATGCATTAATCGTTTCTCTATCGCGCGATTCACCGACCAAAATGACTTCTGGTTTACGCCGCAAAGCATTTCGAACACCATGCGCAAAATCTGGCAAGTGACGCGGAATTTCTGACTGCGCAACAAGAGAACGCGGACTGTCAATTGTGTCGTAAACATATTCAATCGGCGCTTCATAAGTCAGCATTTTCCCGCAACCGCCAGGGCGCTCAAGCAACATACGATTACCCGCCGCAAGTAAGGTCGTTTTACCCGAGCCTGTGGGGCCCGTAATAACAACCATGCCCTGACGAGGTGCCCAAGCCTCGATAACTTCCCGCTCAACTTTTAAATCTTCCATAGTCGGTGGTTCGCTTGGCAAAACACGCATTGTAATCTGCGCCGCATCACGCCCGCGTGATAAAATAGCGGTGATATTCACACGAAAACGAATGCGCGTATAACGATCAGGGCGAATTTCATAGGAAACGTCCAGATCGCGGGCCGACGCTAATCGTGCTTGTGCTTCCGGCCCGTATATTTTGGTCAAAAACATCGCCATGTCGGCGGCATCAATATTGCGAAATGTGCCTGCATATAAAGCGCCGTGAATTTCATTATATACTGGGCGGTCGGACTGAATACTGACATCCGATGCATTTTGTTTCACGCACCATAAAAGGAACGGGTCAATATGCTCTTCCTGAAAACGGTCCGGTTCATCTGGCCATGTTTCCGCAAAATTATCTTCAGGTTTGAGGAGGCTTATCGGCTTGCGGGTTGCCATTCTTCAAATCCTGTCATGAGTTCTGGAACACCTGTGATTTGAACCGCGCGATCACCAATGCGCATTTCATCTCCATCGCCGGTAATGCCGCGATCAACTTGCAAAGCGTGCGGAGGAGAAATCATGCCTTGAGAGAGTAACATACGATAACGGATCATACCTTGAAAATCCGCATTCAAAAGATTGAGGTCTTCTTGGAAAATTTCATTGGCCTGTAAAATGCCTTGTTCCCAACCTTTACGTACGAATTTAATCCAAATTACGCGCTCTTCTTCATCTTCAGGGCGGAGAATATCGGGTGGCGGTGAAACATCGCCCCATTCACGCTCAATATATGTGCGCCAATTACGCGCCGCAGAAACAATACGGGCATTGTTAATGATATTATAAATACGATCAGAAACCGCCGCCTGTTGCCCATCAAAATCAACGAGCATAGCGTCAATAGCTTCACTAACGATTGGCGGCTCTATTAAAAGCCCTGATGGCGCAGGTATCAAAAGACGATTGAAATTATAAACTTTATCGAGATAGCGTGCGCGTTTATTAACTTCCTGACGAATTTCGTAAGTACGAGCAGCAAGCCCCGCCCGCGCACCATAAGAAACGGCAGCCTCTTTCAAGGCATCAATCCGAATATTAAGCGGCAATCCGCTATCCCCGATAACTTCATTTTCACGCTCGACATTTTCAATCTCTTTTAATGTCGGTGGCTTTTCTTGCGTAATATCAGGCTCATCAAGATCAAGCTTAGCAAGCACAGGATGGGCATCAAATGTCGCGACCACCATCGCGGCGAGAAGATAAAATTTCAAATGGGCTTTTATGCAACGCAACATGTGTCAGCAATCCTTTTGGGGTTATCCCCGTGCGCCTGTATTGGGTGAATAATGAATCTCAACAACTTGATTGGCCGCATCAACGCGCACATCTGCGCGCAATCCCAATTGAAGGCCAACATCGCGCAACACTTCAATAACAGGCTTATTTTCGGCATCAATAGAAACAATGATTGGAACAGCAGGGGAGGCGCCAACGGTAACAAAGCTGTAGCTTGCACGTTGCGCCAATGTCTCTGTAATCTGCTCGGCAGGGCCGACCCAATTCACGGTAATGGCGCGGCGCAACGTCGTCGGCGCATCACCTATAGGCGCAGAAGCAATGGCTGGCCCGCGTCGGTGCTCAACCGCAGCAAGCGTTTCAAGCGCCTCACTTGCGCGGGTCGCGGCATCGGCAAGCATTGCGGAAACATTGTCCGGCTCGGCCACAAGTTGCGGCGTAGAATTACTAAAGCTATTGCCAGTTTCGCAACCCATTAAAGCGGTTACAGACATACATAAACAAAAATTGAGAAACGAACGAGTCATACTAATTTAACACCTTGCAAAGTGGATTTATAAATAGAGCAATAAATGATCAATTTATAATAATCAAGATTAATGCCTTAAAGGCCCTCCTGCAAGGAAACATGCCGACTTGCCCCCACGCAAATATTACAAACATGTTTAACGATCTTTTTTGACCAGACCATTTTCATGCAAAATCCCGATGACCCGCTTTTGATAACGCGTACCATGGAGCGGTGTGCGCGAATGATAATGGGCAATGGCCTTTGATAGGCTACCTGTTTCTTGCAGATGTCCCTTAAGGATCCATGCGGAAACGCCGACATTTGTACAAGCATCGTCACGAACCCAGCGTTTTGCGGTTTCTTGGCTAACACCCCATTTTTGTGCCAACTCGGGCATCCAGATAGTATTAATTTGCATCGGACCCAAATCATAAGAGCCGTTCGTGTTTTTAACTTCTTGTCCGACCTTGCCCCCTTCGGCTTTGTAAATTCCCACAAGCACTGCGGGCGGCACTGAATAAGTCTGTGACGCGAGCATTAAACAAGCAGCGAGAATTTTGCTGGCAGCCATACTGTCGGAAATTCCTTTAATTTACGCAAAAATAACCCGATTAATCTTTCTTACCAAAGAAAGACATGGGATTACCACCAGAATCGCCGCCTTTTGAGGAATCATCGTCGCCTTCTTCGGCCTCGGGTTGAGGTGGTGGAGTAGGCGCTGGTGGTGCTGCAGGTGGCGGCGGTGGCGTTTCCACGGCAGGAGGAGGAGCTTCTGGTTGTTGTGCCATAGGCGGCGAAACACTTTTATCTTCGGCTGGAGGAGTATCCACTCCGGGTTTCGCAAAAAATCCCATCGGGCTACCGCCACCACTGGCTTGTTCTGTTTGTGCCGGTTCGGTTGCTGGCGGCGGCGATGGCTGGCTAGGTGGTGGTGTAGGGGCAGCAGCCTCCTTAGCGGGCTGCGTCTCTTCTTGCGACGGTGGAGGTGCGGCTTGCTCAGGCTTTGATTGAAAAACCGCAGGCGCGTCAGTTTCACCTGCGCTTATTGAATCGTTACTTGCGGCGGGAGGTTGCTCGCTTGTAGCAGGAGGTGCTGGTATCGTGGGCGTCTCTAATGGTGCGGCGGGATCAGCTTGTTCCGGTGCTACGTTCGCTTTAGATGTGGATGAGCTTTGCGGCATAAGGTTTTTCGCAACTGATTCAAGCATAGCCGTACGTGTTTCAAATGCCTTCCAAACCGGATCAATAGATAGGGTCGCTGGTGCTTCTGTATCACTGCCGGTTAAACGCTGCGTTTCTGCTTCATGGCATGCCGCGTAAACACTGGCGGTCGCGCGCAGTATTGCAAGTTCCGCTAATTTCTCGTCATCCCCCGAAAGGTCGGGAAGCAACGTCTCGCGCATTTCAGCTGTACGCTTAACCAATCGATCAGAAACATCCATAATTAATTTTTGCTCGGGCTGGCCAAACGGAAATGCGCCAACAGCGTTAATAACGGGAATTAAAGCGTCAATGTATTGGATGCTGATTTGATGCGCATCAACAACGCCACCATCGGCCTTGAGCTTTTCTAAGCGTGTAATATGTTCGGGAGATAATGTGAAATTATCAGCAAAAGTTAAAACCGCGCTCATTGCGGATTGAACCCGCGATAAATCCGTAGCTTCGGGAACCTTGCCTTTTTGTTTGTATTGATTGGCAACAAGCGATCCCGCCAACGCCGCCAAGGCAACTCTTAGCGAGTCATCTTGTGAATCTGACGCTGTTAAATCCAGCGTTTGATTCATGGTAATGCTGGTTTCAACGACCTTGCCCAACAAACTGGCAACGATTGTTGCCGTTTCGGCATCATTGCCTGCTTGCTCGGCAGCCTCCAACAAAGGGCCACCGATTTTATCAAGAATTTGGATGAGATATTGTGCGCGCTGATTCATAACTTGAGAAATTCACTAAATACTTAATGGTGAAAGTATAAACCAAACCGCACGGTACATAAAGTGATATCGCCGCGCAGCCGGATCGGGATTAGCTACGCGCTCCTATATCTGAAATCATACTGGCGGGATCTTGCGGTTTCCCGCGAACAATTTTAACGCTACCGTCTTTGGCGCGATAAATAATCATCGGCGTAACATTCAATTTCCATGACTGCATCAAAGATAGATTACGTTGCACCCCTTGCTGGTTAAGTTCGGACTTTGCAGGAAGTGCGCTTTGGTCGCCATCCATATGCTTGAACCAGCGTTCTTGCGGGTTTGGCGTTGCCATTAAAAATGCCGCCTGCGAACGTGTTTCATCACGAAAACCAACGGGAATCATACGAACTTGGACGCGGCCTTTTTCAACATAATTTTTACGGATGGATTCGATAAAACTGTGACAATGTGGACATTGTGGGTCAATAAAGCTGTAAAGGACGGGCGCACCGGTGTCTCCCAATGGCACCCAATTACTATTTTCAATTTCATGGTAAAGACGCTCGGACGGAGATTTAAATTCAAACGCCTGCTCTTTCGCTTTAGAGTTACCGTCTGTAATCAAACTTTCATCGGCAAGCGCATCTAGCAAAGTCCCGTCTGAATTTTGCAGACGTTGAACCTGATCAATCGTAATAGCCTCGCCCTTTTCATCAAATAATAAACCCATCACAAATGCGCTGTTATCGGGTTTCACATAGAAATACTGCTCTTGCCCGTTTTTGATCGTAAGCCAGCCGTTAAAGCCTTTGTCTTTGCCAAGAAAACGAATTTGCGCCCCTTCATCCACCAATGTTTGAATAGGAGCCGGCAAGCTCGGAACGCCATCTTGTGCATATGAGCTACCGATGAATGTTCCAAATGACAAAATTGAGAGTGCTAGAAATCTGATCATAATTGAAAATCCTTAAAAATTAAGTCTGCTAATGTTCACTGTAACCGCTACGAAAGACGAAACACAAATGCTTTTCATCAATTATATAGAATTAAATTAACATAACAGAAGGCCTGAAAATATTATCGAAGCGTGTCTATAAAAACAAAGTCAAAACACCTGTATAGCCATATAAGCGGGCATTGGAAATTTCACCACCCGCGTAAAACCCACATAAAGGCACGTCCCCGATAATGTCCCGCACAAGCGCCATCTCGCTTTGTGCGCGTCCTTCAAATTCGGCCATCGCGCGCCCGGCGCATGAAAAATAAATAGCGCCTTTAGGTTCAAAATGCCCGGATTCATCGGTTGCACGTTTGCGCAAGCGCACGAGTGTTTTGGATAAATCTTCCTGCACTGTTTCATCATCACGGTGTACAAACATCACACGCTCACCATTGGATAAATACTGTGCCACCATGATGGAACCTTCATCTTGGTCAATACCCATGATGTTGCGCACCAGATAATCATTTTGATCGGAATCACTAACAGGAAAAGCAACATGCATTTCCCCCTTCATAAGGCTCTGAAAATCTTCGGGCATATCTTCTATGCCTTCAATATCATATTGATCTACAATAACGTTGTCGGGGTCCTTGCCAATTTTTTGCAAGGCCATCTGCCGTAAATCACGCTCGAATACGGTGACGGGTTTTTCATCATCCAATTCTAAAATCGTATGCTCATCACACCGTGTGATTGTATGAATATCCCCAATCGGGCTACATCCTTGTGATAAGGCGGTAATAACTTGCACAGAATCAGAAAATGCCACTCCGCTGATTCCGTCGTTACCAATGTTATCCGCAAATTGCACTTGCTGTGATCGCGATGATGATAGTCCGCCAACCATAAATCCGGGCAAAATCCGGTTCAGTGTTTTCAAAACAACTGCCGGATCTTCCTCTGCGGTCGGATCACCATGCGAAACCACCAACATTGGATCATTGTCGTTCAACCACCCCGAAAGCGCCTCACGCGCAGTATCTCCTTCGAACTGCGTGGGTGGGAAGACGCAAAAAGCATCCTCATCAAATCGCCCTATCATCGCCGATATCGCAGGCTTATCAATAAAGCTCTCGCCGCACCCGACAACACCAATGCCGTTTGCCCCAACCCAGTGCTCAATTCCTAAGACCGATTTAAAGAGATTGAGAATACCTTCCGCATCATCACTCATCGCATCGGTAATATAGATAAAGCCGAGATTAAATCCTGCGCCTTCGGTTTTAATGCCCTCTAATTTTTCCAAAACAGATTTCGCCGCCTCACGCCAATCAGCGCCGGAGGCACTTGCCGATGCAAAATGTGACGATGTAAAAAGCGACATATTAAAACCAATCTTGAAAAGAGTCGCCAAGCGCGAATCATTTGATTAAAGTTAAACCAAGTATTCGCGCTATGAAAGGGGATCATTATGGAAGTTATTTGGATTATTTTAGGGATCGCCGCACTTGTCATTGTGGTAGGTATCGGCATTTATAATCGTCTTGTTGCATTGCGCCAAAATCGCGAGCAAGCGTTCGCAGATATTGATGTTTATTTGAAAAACCGCTTCGACCTTATTCCGAATCTTCTGGAAACCGTTAAGGGTTATGCGGCGCATGAAAAACAAGTCTTTGAAAACATCACAAAAGCCCGCGCAGGCATTAAAGATGCTGACACCACATCCGAACGTGTCAGCGCCGAAAATGATCTTAGCCGTGCAATGATCAGTCTCTATGCTGTAGCTGAAAATTACCCTGATCTTAAAGCAGATGGCTTGTTTAAAAATTTGATGGCCGAATTATCCGATATTGAAAACAAGCTTGCCGCATCACGTCGCTTCTTCAATAACGCTACAGCCGAGCTAAATACATCAATCGAACAATTTCCCGCCGTTTTATTCGCGGGCGCGCTTGGTTTCCAAAAAGAAGAATTCTTCGAAGTTCCTGATCAGGATCGCCCAGTATATGACAAGGCACCTGACGTGAAATTCAATTAGGGGTCTCCCCATGTCTACGCTAAAGATCGGTTTACAAACGCATATCTGGAACAATAACGTTAAATCAATGACGTTGCTTGCTCTCTATCCTATTGTAATTATAGGTATCGCATGGGTTTGCGCGCTTGTCGTCACCAATATTGCATCGCCACAACCGATAATCGACAGCTACACATACCAAGGACAAATCCAAACCGTTTATGCCAATAACATCATTTATAATTACTGGCCCGCTATCACTGCTTGCGTCTTTATCTGGTTCGCGATTGCGTGGTTTTTTCATACCAAAATGATCCGCAAACTCTCACATTCTCATCCAGTAACGCGTAAAGAAGAGCCCGAGCTTTATAATCTGCTCGAAAACCTGTCCATTACCGCAGGCATCCCCACTCCCCGTTTGGAAATTATCGAAAGCCATGCACGCAATGCTTTTGCCAGCGGTATCGATCAAAAAAGTTTTTCGGTCACGGTTACGCGCGGCCTGATGAACTCTTTGACAAAAGAAGAACTCGAAGCGGTTCTTGCGCACGAGCTCACCCATATTCTCAATCGTGATGTGCGTGTGTTAATTATCACCATTATTTTTACTGGAATGATCGGATTTGCTGCGCAAGTGCTATGGAGTCAAATCCGTTACGGCTTTATTTATTCAGGGCGTAAACGCGGTCAAGGTGGCGGCGTGTTAATTATGTTCGCGCTCGCCGCTGTGTTATGGCTCGGCTATATGCTCACCTTATTTACACGTTTTGCAATTTCTCGCAATCGCGAGTATATGGCCGATGCAGGCGCAGTCCAACTGACCAAAAACCCTGAGGCCATGATGGGCGCGCTTCAACGTATAGCGGGACGTGACCGCATTCCCGAAACGACAGGCGATATCGCGATGATGTGCATCGAAAATCATAAACCGTTCATGGGCTTGTTCGCTACACACCCCCCAATAGAAAAGAGAATTCGCGCATTGGCGGAGACAACCGGCGCAGAGATTCCGGCCATAAGCATACCGCCTGCACCCCCGTCAGAGCGCTTTCAAAAAACAACGCATTTAAACCCTTGGCTGCCTAGTAATCGTGGCGCGCGTAAAAACCGCTAAAAAATTCGATTTATCTTGGAATATGCTATAATAAGGCTATATTACAAAAATAAGATCGTTTCATTCGACAAAGGAGTAATAAAGCGATGCAATACGAAAATTCAGTTTCCAGCCAATCCCGTTCAAAAGACGTTGATGCTGGTCTAAAAAAATATATGAGCGACATCTACGCAAAAATGTCGGCTGGTGTTCTCGTGACTGCGATTACCGCTTGGATCGTCGGCAGCTCACCATTGTTGCTCAACCTTTTCCTTGGGGGGCCGCAAGCTTATATCGTCATGTTTGCACCACTTGCGATCGTTATGTTCGGCTTCCGTCCTGATCGCATGGCTTCGGGCAAATTGATGATGGTCTTTATGGGCCTTGCCGTTGTCTATGGGATCAGTTTTGCCTCTATCGCCGTTGCCGTTGCAGACAACCCCGCTTTTGGCATTACCGTTGCTAAAGCATTCTTCATCGCAACGGGGATGTTCGCGGGTGTGAGCATTATGGGCTACACAACTAAAATGGACTTAACCCCAATCCGCACTTTTGCAAGCATGGCAATTTGGGGCGTCATCATAGCAGGCGTATTGAATATGCTTGTTTTCAAAAGCTCCGGCATGGATATGGCATTATCCATGATTAGCATTCCGCTCTTTGCCGGAATTACTGCATGGCAGACACAAAACATGAAAGAAATGTACAACCCGTCAATGTCGATGGAACTGGTCAAACGCCATAGCTGGGCCGCCGCATTAACATTGTATATCAGCTTTATTGCCATGTTCATGAGCATCTTGAATTTGATGAGCCATCGCTAAATTTATTAAGAAGCAAGAATTTTAAAAGCCGCTTTATTTGAAGCGGCTTTTTTACTGCCATAACAATGCTTTGTTGACTCCCTTGCTTTTTATAATTAGCGTTTCATTCTAGTAATGATAAAAAACACAAGTATTCAAAAAGGATTATAAAATGTTGAACGAGTTTAAAGAGTTTATTGCTAAAGGAAATGTCATGGACATGGCCGTAGGTATTATTATAGGCGCTGCGTTTACGGCCATTGTAACATCGCTTGTCGGCGATGTACTTATGCCGGTTATCGGCGTATTTACCGCCGGTATTGATTTCGGTGATTTATATTACGCCTTGGACGGTAATTCATACGCATCCTTGACCGCCGCAGAAGAAGCAGGCGCCGCCGTTTTAAAATATGGCGTCTTCATTAACGCTTTGATTAACTTTCTGATCGTTGCATTTGTTGTGTTTTTGCTCGTTAAGGGCGTAAACAAACTAAAGCGTGAACAAGAAGCCGCTCCTGCTGAAGACAAACCTGCCCCACCGGCGCAAGACATCGTTCTTCTAACAGAAATTCGCGACGCTTTGAAAAAGAAGTAATATAAACTTTCCTGCAAGAAAGCGGGTTGGAACATAAGTTTCACCCGCTTTTTTGTGTTTAAAATATGCCTGCAACTTTGCGCTTGAAAAATATAACGCAACGTCTTAAACACTATGTACAATCTTTCCAAGTAAACGTCTTAACTGACTTTGGGCAGGTTGAACCATTAGCAATAGCTTTGCATTGCAAAATGGGTCCTTAGCTCAGCTGGGAGAGCGCCTCGCTGGCAGCGAGGAGGTCAGCGGTTCGATCCCGCTAGGATCCACCATTTACTCACCTGTATAAACGCTCTTATTATTTTCTAAACTTTCATCTGTTATCTTGATGAAAAAAGACGAACCGTTCTATGCAAAATCTCACAAAAGTTATTTTCATTGTTATCTTCGGAGGCATTCTCTTATTATACTATGATAAATTTGGCATGCCGTTTGTTGGCGCAACCGACCTTGTTAAAAAAGAACATCAACCATTTCTCAATCCAGAAAGTTACTCTAAGCGTTATATCGAAAATGACACAGGTCAAACATTTGAACAATTTGAGTCTATTCACGAAACACGCTCATATAATGTCTATGTCCCTGATAATCTAGGTGAAGGCAAGCATCCAGCTATTTTTGTCTTCCATGGTGCAATGCGGACGGGCGCATCGGTTGTCGAGCGTTGGAAAAGCAATGCTGACAAACACGGCTTGATTATAGTTGGGGCGCATGGCCATAACAAGAACTGGGGGAAAGGGACAGATATTTACGGGCTGATACCTGCTTTAGTCAAAGATGCCAAATCAAAATATCCGATTGATAAAGATCGCATGTTCATGTTTGGTCACTCTGCGGGAGCACTGTATGCGAATTGGGCAACTATGAGATACCCTGATTTGTTTGTAGCCTCAGCGATACATGGCGGTGCACTAAAAGCAAATAAAATTCCACTAAAGAGCATTCATGATAAGCAAGTGCCGATTATTTATATTTTAGGTAATAAAGATACTGTTTTCTCCAAATGGCCAATTGAAAAATCAGCACGCAAAATGTCTAAACGTGGTCACGACACTGAATTTGTTTTGCTAATTGAACATACGCATTGGTATTATGATCTGGCACCGCAAATCAATAACATCGCATGGGACTTTTTTGAGCGACATATAGATTGAACGATTTACGGGGCCATAATATGTGTTTGCAAATTTTATATAAGTGATTGATTGTGCAAGATTAAGCGAAACGTAAATCTTGTTGGTTGCTACAAAGTTAAATTCCAATATAATTTGCTAAACAAACCTAACAGGCAAAACATTTGCCATAAACTTATCGCTATGCTATGAATAGGAAAATATAAATGAAAAATATTTTATATGTAACCGCACTCTCGGTGTTATCAATGGGCCTGCTTTCTGGATGCAACACAGCTGAAGGTTTCGGGAAAGACTTGGGACAAGCAGGCCGATCAATTGAAAGAGCGGCCAACAAATAGGTTTAACAATGAAAACAACAACATTATTAAGCGTTATTGCATTTATTTTATTGAGCGGGGCATCTTACGCCGCTAATGACTTTGGCAAGCCCTTTACAAACGAGGCGCCTG
>Ga0115567_10003295_pt1 | contig 15946 bp, 15 predicted proteins | sample COGITO_mtgs_1204_2_FD_88679 | JGI IMG/M metagenome (GOLD analysis project Ga0115567, IMG submission 88679) | Pelagic marine microbial communities from North Sea - COGITO_mtgs_120412 | ecosystem: Environmental > Aquatic > Marine > Epipelagic | place: Germany:Helgoland, sampling site Kabeltonne... | reverse complement strand
CGTGCAGACTTTTCCGGACACGGCGGTGCCTTGGGCGCGTCAGGATATCGTGTTGCGGCGAATAATCCCGATAATTGTGAATTTTTAAATGAGCCGGGACAACATATTGCCATTAATTGTGGTGATAAAGGCTTTGAAGATATTTTGATTGGTGTGGAATGGGACAATACCCATGTTCAAAATGCTGGATTTTTTAAAAAAATGCTAAAAAAAGCACAGCGCCAAGGCGTTGATTTGGATATTGGTTGTCTCTATGAGATGACCGATGGAACACGCGGCGCTATTCAGGCATTTGGTGAGAAGTTCGGTGCGTATGATCAGGCGCCGTATATTCAATTATCCGGTGATGAACGCACGGGCGATGCGGAAGGACATGACGAACATTTGTTAGTTAATGGCGCGCGCTGGAACGAGATTAAGCGGCTTTTGGTTTATATCTATATCTATGAGGGTGCGCCGAGTTGGAGCCAAATTAAGCCGCAAATTATATTGGATGTGCCGGGTGAGGACGATTTGGTTGTTACATTGGGCGCACATAATGATAATTTGGCTTTGTGCGCCGTCGGCGGGATAGAAAATATTCGCGGGGGAATTAAATTAACCAATTATACTGAATATTTCCCCGGACATGCGGAAATGGATCGTGCATTTGGTTTTGGGCTGGATTGGGCAGACGGGAAGAAAAATTGATTTTCTGCGCGCTTTTGTTTGTGGTTGATAGACGCTAGAGTGTTTTAAGGTTATTAATTCTTTTGGATTGTTCCGTTTTCAGGTTTTTCATTTAGGTTTTCATGGATTTATCGATTCTTTCTGGGCTTTTGATACCGCTGATCATGATGGTGATCGGCATATTCTTGCTTGTAAAAGGAGGGGGGTGGACGGTAGACGGCGCGGTTTATGTCGCGCGTAAGTTTGGGATATCACCGCTTATCGTTGGTTTTACAATTATTGCTTTCGGGACTTCTTTGCCTGAATTGCTTATTTCTGTTTTTGCGAATTTGCGTGGATCGGGCGGGATTGCGCTTGGTAATGTTCTTGGGTCCAATATCGCTAATATTCTGCTTGTGATTGGCGTGAGTGCAATCTTAGTGCCTCTTTTATCTAAATCTCAAGCGGTTATGCGGGATTTGTTTATGATGATATTGGTCACGGCTTTATTGGCATTTTTGATGCAATATGGGCAGATTGACCGTTGGGCGGGCATTGCTATGATCCTTTTGTTGTTCGGGTATGTGTTTTTACAATACCGTATGGCTAAAAGTGGTAAAGATGCCGGAATGGGGGAAGAAGAGGCGCCCGAATATTCAAAACCGATATATGCGTATGCCTATTTATTGGCGGGATTAATAGGCATTGCCATTGGTGCGGAATTTTTAGTGCGCGGCGCCAGCGCCAGTGCAACCATTATAGGTGTGCCCGAGGCCGTGATTGCTTTGAGTATTATTGCGCTTGGAACATCACTGCCTGAGCTGTCTACTTGTATTATTGCCGTGCGCAAGGGGCATAGTGATATTGTTCTAGGTAATATTATCGGATCAAATGTTTTCAATATATTGATGATTCTGGGCATTACGGCGCTTGTGAAACCGATTGCGGCGGGTTCTTTTGCTCCTCAACTTGTGAATTTTGATATTTGGATTATGGCTTTGGTAAGCGCTGTTTTCGCTTTGATGCTTGTATTTTTTGGTAAAATCGGACGTGGGGCCGGTTATGTTTTCTGCGCTGCTTATATCGCATACAACGTATATATATTTGCGATTTACCTATAAAAATTTTTCGTTAACTTAGTTTGTGTTAAGCTTTTTAAAAGAAGGAATTTATTGTGGTTGATATTTTTGATACACGCTTTGAGAACAAAGATGTTGAGGTGGATAACTTCGTTTCGTTGGGTGATGAGGTTAACATCAATGCAAAGGATGGGACGTTAAAGCGTATCATGATCGGTGCGGGGTGGGACGCAAATGCATTTAATGCCGATGTCGTCGATTTAGATATTAGTGTTTTTATGTTGGATAAGAGCAATATGACACGGGTTGATGAAGATTTTGTGTTTTATAATCAGCGCGAGGCCGTTAATGGCGGTATTCGTCATCATGGCGATAGCCGTACAGGCGCCGGAGATGGTGATGATGAAACAATATCCGTGTATTTGGAATCCGTTCCTTTTGATGTGATGCATTTGATGATCGTTCTTTCGGTTTATAAAGGATATGAAAAAGAACAGTCCATTAGCATGGTTCGAAATACCTATGTTCGTATTGTGAATGAAGAAAATGGGTATGAGATTGTGCGTTATAAAATGGATGACGATATGAAAGAGCGTAGTGAAACCGGCGTAATTGCAGCTGCGTTGAACCGCGAGGGGCCGAAATGGCATTTTAAACCGGTAGCGGAATTTTATCCTGGCGGATTGGGAGAGATTGCTAAGAAGTACGGTCTTATCATTAAAGAGTAATAAGGTTATTTTTTCATGCCTAAAAGCTGTCCCGGCTTGATATTAGGGGATTTACGCCCGATACGGCCACGGCGACCGCCACCATATAGGCTATCATCTTGCATGTTTTCATCAATTAAATCATCAAAATCAGGAATTTCACCCATTTGTAATGACTCTATTGTCGCGCGGAATAGGTCGCAGCCTTTACCTTCCCATCCATGGAATTCATTGACGTAGTTTTTATCATTCACGCGTAATTGTTTTGGCCCCCATTGATTCCCGACGGCGGCATCGGCGCGCATCCACAAAACTTGTTTACGTCCGCCCGGCGGTACAACGTTGGCGCCTTCGCTTTTTTGCTCATCGGGATCGGGAATTTCCATGCTACCGACACTGCTGCCTTCTCCCTCTTCATCCTCATCTTCGGCGTCTTCATCGCGTAGGAGTTGTATTTCGGCTTCCACATCTTCAGCTGTTGGGCCCATGCGTATTTCCGCACTACATGTTATGCCTTTTTCTTCATCATAGTGAACCCAAGGCATAGTTTCGTAGGGTGATAAAATGTAATTTACACCCAGTTTTTGCAATAATTCTTCAAGCTGCACGCGCATGAAAGACGGAATCCTTTTTATTTCGCGATGGCGATAATACGTAATACTAACATTTTTGACAGTCAAATGTAGAGAATTGATATAAAAAGCCAATGTTTTCATGCGAGGTTTGCAATAAAGTGTTAAGATATTGCGTGTTAATGTAAGGCTGCGTTTATTCTAAACATCTTTGGATACATATCATCATATGATCAGAAAATTTTCATTTTGCTTTGTTTTTACGCTCGTTTTTATGGGTATGGTTTCGCATGTTGTATCAGCGCAAGAGGCCGTGAACGGTAAGCCGAAAGTGTTTGAAACACAAATGCGTGCCATTGATGCGGCCAGTATGTTTGCGGGCAAGGCTAAGGTTAAAATCTGGGGTGTGAAGCAGCTTGATAATTTACCCGTTTTACTTGCAGAAAAAGGGCGTGTTGCGCTTGATAATGCGATTGGGAAAGAGGCCGTACAATGTGAATTGAAAAAACGGTTTGACGATTTTTTATTGGCGCAATGTGTTAATTCGCTGGATCAGGATTTGGGGCTATTAATGCTTCAGGCGGGTTATGTCAGTGTTGATCGCGGCTTGATTTATAACAGTGTTTTTGAAGAACCTTATCTTCAGGCCGAAAATGAAGCCCAGACCAAAGAGGTTGGTATATGGGTTAGTGATGACGTTAAAACCAATAATGAGATCGGTGGATCGCGATTGATTATTTTGGCGGCGGTCTTTTTTGTTGTTATTTTGAGCGTGTTTGGGGTGCTTAGTATTATTATTATGCGTGGGTTTGAAAAAGTGATTGATGCGCAAAATCTTAATATTGATATGCTTGGACGTGAGCGCCGGCTTAAAAACAAAGAACGTGCGGTTGTCGCGAGCATGTTGGATTCGGAAATCAAAGCTAATAAATCCAAGATAGAAGCTTATTTGGTGGTCTATGAAGAGATGCTTGCGGATATTAAAAATCCGCAAAGACAGCCGAAATATAAAAAAGCAGGCGATATTTTGCAGAGTCAGCCCGCGCTAGATCGTTCTGTTTTTGATCGTAATACGGATAAGCTGGATATTTTGGGCGATCAATTATCCAGTGCTGTTATTCATTTTTATGCACGGATTAAAACCAAGCCAGATTATATTAATCTGGAACCTGATATGGCTTTGGAAGAAGCAACAGGACTGGTTGAAAAAGGGATTCATAATGCGCAGCGAATGAATAAAATTGCCGATCGTTTGATTGATTCTTTTGACGATGGGGGGCTTTCATCCGAACATTTCGATGAGGAGCATTAGCATTATTTTTTTAAAATAGGCTGGTTTGGGATTGGTCGTCTTTTTTAGACGGCTTTTTCTTTTGGGGTTTGGGCGGTGAAGGATTATCGCTTGTTTGTACGGCGACCAATTCGTTGTTTTGGAATTCGATATTCAGGGTGTCGTGCTTTTTTGCATTTCTTGCGTTTGTCACGGGTTTTCCGTTCTCATCGCGAATGACGGCGTAGCCGCGCTGCAGGGTTTTTTTGAAGCTGTACGCTTCTAGCATTTTGCTTAAATACTGAAATTTTTGATCAGGTTGTTCTGTGATTTTAGCGCCGTGTGACTTTAATTGTTCGCTCCACCGATCTAGACGGGTTTGGGCGTTGGTTAAAATATCTTTTGGGTGACGCAAACGTGAGCTGCGTATAATGAGTTGTTCACGTTTGGTTGATAAAAAGCTGTGAAAGCTGCTCCCCAATTTATCGGCGGCGTGATCAAGGCTTTGCGCTTTCATTGTTAATAATTTTTCGGGATCGCCAAGGCCGCGCGCTTGTGCTTGGAGTTTGTTGCGCGATTCATTGAGTAAGCGGCTTGTCGCATTTATTAAGCGTTTTTCATTGTCGAGAATCTGCGCGGTTAAATTAGCACGGACGGGCACAGCCATTTCGGCTGCTCCGGTCGGTGTGGGTGCGCGCAAGTCGGCGGCATAATCAATCAGGGTTGTGTCGGTTTCATGACCCACGGCGGAGATAATAGGGATTTGGCTGTCGGCGGCGGCGCGCACGACATTTTCTTCGTTGAAGGCCATGAGGTCTTCGAGCGATCCGCCGCCACGGGCGACGATAATCAGCTCGGGGCGGGGGAGGGTTGATCCGTCTATTGCGTTAAAGCCATTAATGGCATTTGTAATTTGTTTGGCCGCGCCTTCACCCTGGACAATAACAGGCCAGACGAGGACATGGCTTGGCATGCGGTCTGCTAAACGATGGAGAATATCACGGATGACCGCGCCGGTTGGTGATGTGACAACGCCGATTGTTTTGGGTAAGAAAGGGAGCGGTTTTTTGCGTTCCTCGGCAAATAATCCTTCGCTTGCCAATTTTTTACGGCGTTCTTCCAGCATTTTAAGGAGCGCGCCTTCGCCTGCCAACTCCATGGATTCGATGATGAGCTGGTATTTTGAGCTTTTGGGGTAGCTGGATATTTTTCCGATGCAGATAACTTCCAGCCCTTCTTCGGGACGAACGGAGAGTTTGTTTAAATTACCTTTCCAACATACCGCGTCGATGACGGCATTATCGTCTTTGAGAGAAGAATACATATGTCCCGATCCGGCGATTGAAACGCGGGAGAGCTCTCCGCGCACACGAACACGGCCAAAATTGTCTTCTAATGTCTTTTTGAGAGAGAAAGCCAACTCACCCACAGAAAATTCGGGAACATTTGTGCGTATCGGCGCGTTCGTCTTGATATCGTGTGTGGTGTCTTCCATTGCATGATGATAAGATTTCACAGAACAAAAACAACAGTAAAGATAATATGACACGCGCAAAACTTTCCGAATATTTACATGCCCATGAAGATCAAGCCGTCGCTTTGGCGTTAGAAACATTACCTTGGGATCAAGCGCGATCAGAGAGTGTTGAAGCAAAAGCGGCTGCAATGGTTAAAGCGCTTCGTAAAAAAGGTCCACCCACTGGGCAGCTTGAAGCGTTTATGAAAGATTATTCGCTCGAAACAGAAGAGGGTTTGGCATTAATGTGTCTGGCTGAGGCTTTGCTTCGTGTGCCCGATAAGAAGACGGCTAATGCGCTTATTCGCGATAAAGTCGAGGCTGCGAATTGGCTTGATGCGGCGGGGGGATCGAAAGATTGGATCGTTAAAGCGGCGGGCGTGGGTTTGTTTATTTCGTCAAAAACACTGGACGGGGTTTTGTCACGTTTGGGTGAGCCGTTTATCCGCGAAGCGATGATTCAGGCGATGCAAGTTTTGGGTAAACAATTTGTGCTTGGTACAGATATTGAAGACGCCGTTAAAAATGCGAATAAGTTTCGTAAAAAAGGATATCGTATGTCTTACGATATTTTGGGTGAAGCGGCGCGCACGGCGGCGGATGCGGAACGTTATTTCGATGCGTATCTTCATGCGATTAATTATATCGGGGAGCGTGAATCAAAAGACGAAGCAAGGCGCCCCGGCATTTCGGTGAAGTTATCAGCTTTTCATCCGCGTTATGAATATGCGCAAAAAGAGCGTTGCGTGCCGGAAATTCGTGAAAAATTGAAACAATTGGCGTTGGCGGCGCAAAAGCATAATCTTGCTTTTACAATTGATGCGGAAGAGGCGGATCGCCTTGAGTTGTCGTTGGATATTATTGAAGGGCTTTTGCCGGATCTTGATCCTGACTGGGAAGGGTTTGGCGTTGTTGTTCAAGCGTATCAAAAACGTGCTTTGGTATTGATTGACCATTTGGCGGCTTTGGCGAAAAAACATCATCGCCGTATGCAGGTGCGTCTGGTGAAAGGTGCCTATTGGGATACAGAGATCAAACTTGCGCATGAAGAGGGTTTGGAAGCATTTCCGGTCTTTACACGCAAAACCAATACCGATGTTTCTTATCTGGCTTGTGCGCATAAATTACTGAGTTATGACGCAGAATTTTATCCCATGTTTGCGACGCATAATGCGCATTCTTTAGCGGCCGTCATTGAAATGGCAGAAGGGCGCGAATTTGAGTGTCAGCGCTTGTTTGGCATGGGATCGGGATTATTTGATAATGTGATCAAAGAGCATGACATGCCAGCGAGTATCTATGCGCCTGTTGGTCCACATCAAGAATTGTTGCCTTATCTCGTGCGACGTTTATTGGAGAATGGTGCAAATTCATCATTCGTGAACCGTTTGTTGGACCCTGATGCGCCTGTGGAAGGGTTGGTGGCTGATCCTGTGGAAAAGATTCGCGGGCGTACAACGCACATGCATCCTCAGATATGTTTGCCTAAGGAGATTTATGAAAATGAAGATGCGGCGCCCCGTGTCAATTCTATGGGCATGGATCTTTCTGACCCTGTGACAGTGAAGGCTCTATATGATGGCATAGAACAATTTGCAGGGCATCAATATGAAGCTGCGCCTATTATCAATGGTAAACCGATGAAAGACGGTATTTCAAAAGAGCTTCTTAACCCTGCGGATCATAGTGATGTTGTCGGCACTGTTTGGGCGGCTAGTCGGAATGTTCCTGAGAGCGCTATTGATAGCGCGAAAGACGCTTTTGTCGAATGGTCGGGAACGGATGCGGATATCCGTGCGCAGATATTGGAGCGCATTGCCGATCTTTATGAAGAAAACCAACATGAATTAATGGCGCTGGCGATCCGTGAGGCGGGAAAAACCATTCCCGATGCGATTGCGGAAATTCGCGAGGCGATTGATTTTTGTCGGTATTATGCCAATCGTGGGCGTCGTGATTTCAGGAGCAATGGTTTTGAAATGCCCGGCGTGACGGGGGAGGGTAATTATTATTCCTTGCACGGACGTGGGGTCTTCATTTGTATTTCGCCGTGGAATTTTCCTATGGCAATTTATACGGGGCAGGTTGTTGCGGCCTTGGTTGCGGGTAATTGTGTTGTTTGTAAACCGGCGGAACAGACGCCATTAATTGCGGCGAAATGCGCGGAATTGATGTATGAGGCGGGGGTTCCGAAAAACGTATTGCATATTGTGACAGGCGAAGGTGAAGTGGGCGCGGCTTTGGTTGCACATAAAGATGTGCGCGGCGTCTGTTTTACCGGATCAACCGAAGTTGCGCGTGAAATTAATCGCACATTGGCGGCGAAAGACGGGCCGATTGTTCCGTTAATCGCGGAAACTGGGGGGCAAAATGCGATGATCGTGGATTCGTCGGCTTTGCCAGAACAGGTGATTGATGATGTTGTTTCGAGCGCGTTCGGATCGGCGGGGCAGAGATGTTCGGCGATGCGGATTGTATGCATTCAAGAAGATGTTGCAGATAAGATGATCCGCATGCTCAAAGGGGCGATGGCAGAGCTTGTAATCGGTATGCCGCATGAATTATCCACCGATGTGGGGCCGGTTATTGATGAAGATGCACGCAATATTTTGGTGTCGCACCGTGAAGCGTTAAAGGGGTTTGGCAAGTTTATCTATGAGGTTAAGCTTGACCCAGCCATGCGTGAGAAAGGCTCATATTTTGCGCCGTGTGCGTATGAGATTGATACCATTGATGCGCTTAAAAATGAAGTATTCGGGCCGATCTTGCATGTGGTGCGTTTTGAGAAAAACAAGCTGGGTGAATTGCTTGAGGATATTGATGAATCTGGATATGCGCTGACATTTGGTGTGCATAGCCGTATCGATGAATTTCAGGATTATGTGGTTAATCGCGTGCGCGCGGGTAATGCTTATGTGAATCGTTCGATGACGGGCGCGATTGTTGGCTCTCAACCCTTTGGCGGGCATGGATTGTCGGGAACAGGGCCAAAAGCGGGTGGACCATATTATCTGCACCGTTTTGCGACCGAGCGTGTGGTGAGCACCGATACGACCGCGACGGGCGGTAACGCATCGCTTGTGTCTTTAGAAGAATAAACGCGGTTTGCTCTAGCGACAAGGTGTTCCCTATATTATAGTTTCCTCATAATTTAATCGGGAGTTTTGAATGAAAGTTTTATTGGTCGGTTCAGGTGGTCGTGAACACGCATTGGCTTGGGCGATTGCGCAGTCTGAAAATTGTGATGCGCTTTATTGTGCCCCCGGCAATGCGGGTATCGAGAGTTGTGCGGATTGTGTTGATATTGCCGCCGATGATGTTGATGGATTGGTTGAATTTGCCAAGGATAACGCGATTGATTTGGTTGTTGTTGGACCGGAGCAACCCTTGGTTTTGGGTCTCGTGGATGCGTTGGAACGTGTTGATATATCTGCGTTTGGACCGAATAAAGCGGCGGCGCAATTGGAAGGGTCAAAGGGGTTCATGAAGGATCTCTGTGCGAAGTATGATATTCCCACTGCGGCTTATGCACGCTTTAGCGATGTTGAAAAAGCCAAGTCATTTATTAAAGACCAAGGTGCGCCGATTGTGATCAAAGCCGATGGTTTGGCGGCGGGTAAAGGTGTGATTATTGCCGAGACGCTGGATGATGCCTATGCCACGGTTGAAGATATGTTGTCGGGCAATGCATTTGGCGAGGCGGGGCATGAAATTGTTGTCGAACAATTTTTGAACGGTGAAGAGCTTAGCTATTTTGCATTAGCGGATGGGAAAACGATTTTGCCGCTGACCAGTGCGCAAGATCATAAACGTGCGTTTGACGGTGACGCCGGGCCGAATACAGGCGGAATGGGCGCTTATAGTCCGGCGCATTTGATGAATGATGTTTTGGAAGAGAAGATTTTAACCCGCATTATCGAACCGACGATTTCGGGCATGGCCAAAGACGGAAATCCGTTCACGGGTGTATTGTTTGCAGGAATTATGGTTGTCGATGGCGAGCCGTTCTTGATTGAGCATAATGCGCGATTTGGTGATCCTGAATGTCAGACATTGATGATGCGAATGCAGGGTGATGTCCTTGCGGTTTTGGAAGCAGCGGCGAAGGGGAATTTGGCGAATGTTAAGAGCGAGGTCAGTTGGCGCAAAGAAAGCGCGTTATGCGTTGTGATGGCGGCGAATGGTTACCCCGGGGCATATGAGAAGAACACGGTGATCCGTAATCTTGAAGATACGGCGGAGATTAAGAATGTGACTGTGTTTCATGCGGGGACTGCGAAAAATGATAAGGGCGAGATTGTTAGTGTTGGCGGGCGCGTTTTGGGTGTCACTGCGACTGGTAAAGATGTTGAAGAGGCGCAGCGCCGTGCTTATATGGGCGTGAATAAGATTGATTGGCCGGATGGATTTGCGCGAACAGACATTGGTTGGCGCGCGATTTAGCTTCCATCTTTTCATGTGATGCGCGTCAAATTTCAGCTTGTATATTTGCTATAGGCGTTAGTTTATCTTCCTCGTCAGGAAGAATAACTGTTTGTTGAATTTTATTTATTTTCGTTTTGATTTGAAGAAATCTCGCAGGATTTGGCCGCATTCGTTGGCTAAAAGGCCGTGCTCAATCTTTGGACGCCAATGGCATGTGGGTTGTTCGTAGAATTTTGCGCCATGTAAAATGCCGCCTCCCTTTGGATCATCTGCACCGATTATGACCTTTTCAATGCGTGCAAAGCTTATGGCGGCGGCGCACATGGTGCAGGGTTCAAGTGATACGTAGAGTGTCGTATTTGGAATCCTTTGTGCGCCTTGAATGGTGCAGGCTTTGCGGATTGCTAAAATCTCGGCGTGGGCGGATGGGTCATTTGACTCGCGGGTTTGATTGCCTACGGATGCGATGATTTTTCCGCTCTCATTATGAACCAAAACTGCGCCGATTGGGACTTCATCACGTAATTGTGCTTGCTTTGCCTCTTCCAATGCGGCGCGCATAAAGATATGGTCTTGATCTGTGAACTCATACGGAATTTGAAAGTTATTTGGCATGTCAGAAGAAAAGCATAAAGGTGAACGTATTGCAAAGCGAATTGCGCGAGCGGGGCTATGTTCACGGCGCGATGCGGAGCGTTGGATTACGGATGGCCGCGTTGTTGTGAACGGGGAAAGATTGGACACGCCCGCGTTTTTGGTGAGTGAGCGTGATAGCATTGTCGTTGATGGAAATGCATTGGAGGGCAAAGCTGAAACGCGGATGTGGCTTTATCATAAGCCTGCAGGTTTGGTGACAACGCATAAGGATGATCGCGGGCGGGACACGGTTTTTGATAAATTACCACCGGAATTGCCGCGTGTGGTGAGCGTGGGGCGCTTGGATTTGAATACCGAGGGGCTTTTACTTTTGACCAATGATGGTGAATTGTCACGTTTTCTAGAGTTGCCATCAACGGGATGGACACGGAAATATCGGGTGCGGGTCATTGGGCGGGTGAATCCCAAACGACTCGAAGCGTTGGAAAAGGGGATTACGGTTGATGGTATTAAATACGGGTCAATCAAGGCGCAATTGGATCAGGGTGGAGAAGGCGCGAACAGCTGGCTAACCTTGAGTTTGAAGGAGGGAAAAAATCGCGAAATTAGGCGCGTTATGGAAGCGCTTAATTTGAAGGTGAACCGTCTTATTCGTCTTTCTTATGGACCGTTTGATTTAGGCAGATTAGAGCGTGGAGAGGTGCTCGAGGTGAAGGAGAGCGTTTTGAAAGCGCAGGCAGAGAAGTTCTTTAAGGAACGCGGGTCATGCGCATAGTTGCGGGGCTTTATGGCGGACGGAAATTGAGTGTGCCCAAGGGGCGCGATATTCGACCAACGTCCGATAAGGTGCGCGGGGCGATGTTTAATACGCTTGGTGGGTATATCGATTTTAACGAGTCGCGCGTTTTGGATGCGTTTTGCGGTACCGGTGCGCTTGGTATAGAAGCGATTTCACGCGGCGGGGTGCATTGTACTTTTGTTGATAAGGCACGGCTATCGTTAGATTTGGCGCGAGATAATGTTGACATGCTCGGCATTTCGACACAGTGTGTTTTTAAAATGACTGATGCAAGGAAGGTTCATTTGAGTGTCGATGATCCTTTTAATCTGGTGTTTTTAGATCCACCCTATGGCCATGATTTAATTGTGCCAGTGCTGGAGCATTTCACAAATTTAGATATTTTAGCCGATCAAGCGATTTGCGTTTTAGAGGCGGAAAAGGGCGCGGACATTTGCTTGCCGCATGGATTTGAGATGATCAAAGATAAGGTTTACGGTGATACGCTTGTAAGTTACGCGCGTTATAATAAATCGGTGCCATAGATGAGGGCGAGAAGGCCAACCCCTAAAATAATGCGATAGATTGCAAAGGGTGTGAAGCTTGCACGTTCAAGCCATTTCATCATAAGTGTGATGGCGATATAGCCGGAAATAAAAGCCAGAATTGCGGCAATGATAATGTCATGTGAAAATAGCGTAGTTGGGTCTTCTAGCAATTGTAGCCCGCCCAAAGCACCAGCGCCGCTGATGGCGATGATGCCCAAGAGAAGTGAATAATGCGCGCTTTCGCTACGGTTATAACCTAAAAAACGGGCGGTTGTCATGGTGATGCCGGAACGGCTTGTTCCGGGGATTAGGGCGAGACATTGCGCAAGACCGATGAAAATTGCGTGGCTGTATTTCATATCATTCAAGGTTTTTTCATTGCTTCCGATGCGATCAGCGATCCAAAGAATGATGCCGAAAATGAGGGTTGTCCATGCTACGATCTCAATGGCCAAGAGCCATGAGGGTTCAATTGTATTAAGAATAAACCCTGCAATAATCACGGGAATTGAGCCGACAATTATTTTAAGCGTCATTGTATTGCCGGAATGGTGAAAACGGCCCATGCATAGTGAGGCAAGACCTTTTAACATGAGCGCTACATCTTTGCGGAAATATAGGAGAACTGAAAATAGTGTGCCGACATGGACGGCAACATCCATGACGATATGTTTTTCCCATATTTGCGCCGCATTTCCGTCGAGCGCGGCATGGGCAAGGACGAGGTGGCCGCTTGAGCTTATAGGCAAGAATTCGGTGATGCCTTGGATGAGTGCAAGGATGATGATGTGTAATAGGGGCATTTGGGGAGGGATAACCTTGCTTTTTAAAGAGTAATCGTAGATCATTTTTATATGGTTTATGTGTTTGGTACAATCGGATTTTTTTCAGGCTTTGTCCTTGGTATTTTTATAATCAATGCTTTGTTAAAAAATCGCACCCGCCGTGAATTGTTAGAGGACCAAGGATTGAAATGGACATACGGTTTATTTGCTTGGGTCATTGCGATTATCACGGCGTATGCAGCGGTTCAAAGTTACAAAATTTATTTTTAAAGCGGTGCATGCACCGGATCATAAAAGGTTATTTCATGACAAGTCATATAGATAAATATAATCCTGTTGCACGGGTGTTTCATTGGGGTATTGCACTGCTAATTCTCGGACTTTTGGGGGTTGGATTTTTTATGGATGAAATCGCAACACCGCCGTTTAAAAATCAACTTTATGGGTGGCATAAATCGTTAGGAATTACAGTTTTATGTTTGGCCATTTTGCGTATCATATGGAGGCAAATTAAACACACTCCTCAACCACTAAGCCACCATAAACAATGGGAAAAGATACTGTCAAAAACGATACACACTGTCTTATATGTGGCGATGATCGCGATGCCTTTATCAGGGTGGGTAATGTCTTCAGCGGGTGGTCATACGGTTTCGTTTTTCGGGCTTTTCGATCTTCCGGGTATCGTATCAGAGGATAGGGAATTAGGGCGCTTGGCCAACCAGATTCACGGGTATATAGCATATACGATTATAGGCTGTGTGGGGCTTCATATTGTTGGTGCATTGAAGCATCATATTTTTGATAAAGATGCGACTTTGAGCCGGATGGGTGGTCATTTGGTTTTTGCCATTATCGGGCTTTTTCTTTTGGCGGTGGCGTTGTTTATTCCGGCGCAGAGTTGGGTTGGTGAACTTTTGAAAAATAATGTAGTTCAGGATGTTCCTGTGCAAGAAACGGGTCAAACACTACAATGATATGTTTCGGGATAATAATTCGCGCGATTTTACTCTAGGATTTTGGAACGGTTCACGCTAAGCTATTTTTTATGAGAAAGCTTTATCATCTTTGGCTGCATCCTTATTCGCGGAAAGTTCGTATTGTTCTGGCCGAGAAAAAGTTGGATTTCGATTTACAGATTGAAAAGATCTGGGAGCGCAGAACTGACTTTTTGGCGATGAATCCAGCGGGCGATGTGCCTGTTCTGGTTGAGCAAGATGGAACGACATTGGCCAATTCCCAAGTGATTTGCGAGTATTTGGAAGAGGTTTATCCTGAAATTAATGTGCTTGGTCATGATCCGGTGCAGCGCGCCGAAACGCGGCGACTGGTGAGTTGGTTTGATGTGAAGTTCAATCGTGAGGTTTCGGAAAACCTTGTGAGCGAAAAATTGATGAAGCGTTATCTTAAGCTCGGTGAACCAAATGGGCCTTCGATTCGTGCGGGTCATGCGAATATTCATTATCATTTGGACTATATCGGGTTTTTAACTGAAAAACGTGCTTGGCTCGCGGGGGATCAATTCTCGCTGGCTGATATTGCGGCGGCTTCGCATCTTTCAGCCGTGGATTATATCGGTGATGTGCCGTGGGAAGAACATCAAGCGGCGCGTAAATGGTATGATAAAATTCGTGAGCGCGACAGTTTTCAGCCGTTGTTGGAAGATCGCGTGCCGGGGTTTGATCCGGTTGCTCAATACGAAAATGTGAGCGCGTAAACTATAATTGAACAGGTTGGTTAGTGTATGACACAGCAAAATAAGCTGTTTTGTTTTGGATATGGGTATAGCTGTGATTATCTTGGGCACGAATTGGCGGCGCAAGGGTGGCAGATTGCGGGGACGACTCGAAACGTTGAGAAGCGTGAGACCCTTAAGGCGCGCGGTGTAGATACGCATTTATTTGATTATGAATGTCCTTTGCCTGATCCACTTTATACTTTGAAAGATGTCACGCATTTGGTGATTTCCACGCCGCCCGGCGATGAGGGGGATCCGACATTTTTGATGCATGCCGATGACATTTTGAAATTGGAAAATTTGCAGTGGGTCGGTTATCTTTCGACCACCGGTGTTTATGGTGATCGCAATGGCGGATGGGTTGATGAGAGCTCGGAAATTCGTCCAAATAACCAGCGTGGATCGCGGCGGTTGCAGGCGGAGGAGCAGTGGTTGTCGCTTGTGAAATCTTATAATTTGCCGGTTCATATTTTTCGTCTTGCAGGGATTTACGGGCCCGGTCGAAGCGCGTTGGATAGCATTCGTGCGGGGGTTGCACGGCGGATTGAAAAAGAAGGTCATGCGTTTAGTCGAATTCACGTTGAAGATATTGCGCGGATTTTGATGGCGTCTATGCAACATCCTAATCCAGGGGCGGCGTATAATGTTTGCGATGATTTGGCGGCGCCTAGCCATGAGGTGATTGCGCATGCATGCGATTTGCTGGCGCGGCCCGTGCCACCCCTCATTCCGTTTGAAGAGGCCGATTTATCCCCGATGGCGCGAAGTTTTTATGCGGATAATAAGCGGGTACATAATAAGCGCATCAAACAAGAGCTTGGTGTGGACTTGAAGTATAAAAATTATATTGATGGTCTTCAGGCTTGTTTAGAGGCGGAGGATTATGCGCTGTCTTTATTTAAAGGGATGCGCAAGAGTTAAAAAATTCGCTCTTTTATTTTCTATAATTATCTTCTTAAGAATTTTTTTATTCCACTTTTCCCATTTTCGTTTTGTATTTCAGCGTGTTAGCTAGATTTCACAATGCTTTATGCACTGCTTTTCTTGGTTTTTATACTTTATTTCAAAGGGTTAGCGTGAAATTGCGTTTGTGTTTTTGAAATCAAGGCATAAAGAAAGTAGTTTATTAGGGTTATATTCCTATATTCTTTTGCTTTTGTCAAGCACTTCAACATTTTGCGCGGCTTGTTTTTCTGCAGGCGGCTCGAATGGCAAGGTTACGGTTACGGTTGTGCCGAGTTCGATTTTTGATTCAATTTTGAGATTACCGCCGTGGAGTTCTG
>Ga0115567_10003294_pt1 | contig 15946 bp, 14 predicted proteins | sample COGITO_mtgs_1204_2_FD_88679 | JGI IMG/M metagenome (GOLD analysis project Ga0115567, IMG submission 88679) | Pelagic marine microbial communities from North Sea - COGITO_mtgs_120412 | ecosystem: Environmental > Aquatic > Marine > Epipelagic | place: Germany:Helgoland, sampling site Kabeltonne... | reverse complement strand
CTTCTGAAGAACCAGTGTCCTTCTCATGCATTTTTAATTCTTCTGCTTTTTTCGTCATACTATTTATTTTCCTATTTATTTGTTTGTTTTATTAAGTTTTCTATTTTTTCCGCGTATTCAAAAGAGTCATCTTTAGCAAAAAGGATCTTTGGCATATATTTCATAATCACTTTTTGAGATAAAGCCTTTCTAATTAAAAAAGAGTATTCTCTTAATTTTTTAATAACTTTTTCTGAATCTTTTCCTCCTAGAGGTAATACATATGCTTTTGCAATTTTAAGATCTTGGCTCATTTTTACTTCTGTAACAGTTACAGTATTAGTTTCTAAATTCGGCACCTTAGCTTCATTTCTTGCAAAAATCATACCTAAAGATTGCTTAATCATTTCCCCAACACGAAGCTGTCTTTGTGATACAGGTTTGCCTATTCTATCAGCCATTATACCGTTCTCTCCGTAGAAGTCGTACTATAGGCTTCTATTGTATCGTCTTTTTGAAAATCAATAAAGTCTTTAAGGGTTATTCCACATTCTTGGCCATTGCTAACCTGTTTAGCTTGATCTTTTTCTCTAAAAATTGTGCTAATTTTGCCAGTATAAATAATTGCTCCATCTCTAATTACCCTTGCATTTGCACCACTGGCTATTTCACCTTCTGTCACTTTTGAGCCTGCAACTTTTCCTGTTCCTGAAACTTTAAAAATTTCTAAAATTTGAGCTGAGCCATTAATTATTTCTTGCACATCTGGAGCAAGAAGTCCTGACATTCTTAATTTTATATAATCTAACACTTCATAAATAATATTATATGAAGAAATTTTAATTTTTTCATTCTCTGCTAATTTTTTTGCCTCTTTACTTGGTTTAACATTAAAAGCTATTAAGGTAGCGTTAGATGCTTTTGCTAAAGTTACATCAGTTTCTGTTACCATTCCAATATCTGATAAAATGATTTTAGGCTTAACTTCAGCATGTGTAATTTGATTGATAGCACTTTTAATTGCTTCAGCAGATCCATGAACATCTGATTTTATAATAATATTTAATTCTGCAGCAGATTTATCTACAAAAGCAGAATCTTGAGTCGCAAATGTTAATGGGTTTCCTCCTGATTTAGTTTCATCAGCTCTATTCTCACTTAGTGTCTTAGCCTCTATTTCAGAGTCTAGAACAATAAAATCATCTCCAGATTTAGCAGCCCCATTAATTCCTAAAATTTCAACAGGTGTTGAGGGGGGTGCTTCGTTAATATTTTTTCCTTTATCATTAATTAAAGCTCTTACTTTTCCCCATCTTAATCCACTAACAAAAAAATCACCTTTTTTAATTGTTCCTGATGTTACTACAACAGTTGCCACAGCTCCTCTGCCTACATCAATTTTTGATTCTAAAACAATTCCTGTTGCTTTAGATTCAAAGTCAGTTTTAAGATCTAAAATTTCAGCCTGTAGTACTACTGCTTCTACTAGTTTATCTAAATTTTTTTTTGTTTTTGCAGATATCTCAACCATCAAAGTGTCACCTGATAAATCTTCTGCAATAAGTTCATACTCTAAAAGCTGGTTTTTAATTTTTTGTGGATCTGCTTCAGGTAAATCACATTTATTTATTGCAACAACTATTGGAACATTTGCTGCTTTTGCATGTTTGATAGATTCGATTGTTTGAGGTTTAACCCCATCATCTGCTGCAACAACTAACACTACAACGTCTGTTAGTTTTGATCCTCTTGCTCTCATTTCAGTAAAGGCTGCATGACCTGGTGTGTCTATGAAGGTTATCTTATTTGACTCATGTTCTATTTGATAGGCACCAATATGTTGAGTAATTCCACCAAATTCTCCCAATACTACATTTGCACTTCTTAAAACATCTAATACTGATGTTTTACCATGATCAACATGGCCCATCACAGTTACTATTGGAGGCCTGTTTTTTAAATTTTCAGATCTTGATTCTTTAATTTTTTGAATAATTTCTTCAGCTTTTGTTTCTCTTATGGGATTGTGCCCAAATTCTTTTACTAAATATTCTGCAGTATCTGCTGCCAGGGTTTGATTGATCGTAACTGTAACTCCCATTCCAAATAAATGTTTTATAACATTACTAGATTGTTCAGCCATTCTATTAGATAGTTCTCTAACAGTAATTGACTCAGGGATATTTACATCTCTCTTAACTGGTTTTAAGCTTTCTTGAATTTCTTCCTTTGTAAGCTCTCTATTTTCTTTTAACTTTGCTCTTTTAAGTGAAGCCATACTTCTTGACCTTGCTTCAATCTCATCACTTAAGGCTCTTGAAACTGTTAGTTTTAACTCTCTTTTTTTTGTATCAGGCTTACCTTTATCTCCAGCATCACCTTTAAGTCTTCTAGTTGCTCTTTGCTCGGCTAATTTACGCTTTTCATAATCATTTGTGATTGGTGAAGATATCTTGGGTGTTGAAGTTGTTCTTGAAACTAAAGTTCCCATAGAACTTGATGCAGGCTTTGATCTTACGCTAACAGGTCTACTAAAGTTTCCTCTTGGAGCAAATTTACTTGGTTTTTTTTCAATTACAACTGAGTTTTTACTTTGAGTTTTTGCTAACTCTATATTCTCTATCGATTTCTTGGCTATACCAGAAAGTGTTAATTTTGTTTTTTTGTTGTCCATATTTCATTACTCAATCTTTATAAATTATATTTCTTGCAGACATAATTAGTTCATCTGCTTCAGTTTTTGATAAAGCAAAATCTTCAAGATATCCTTGAATTTTAATTCTTTCTCCTTTTACAATATCATAACCGCCTGTTAATTCATCAGATGCAAGATCCGCAAAGTCCTCTAATTTTAGAATTTTTTGTTCTCCTAGAGTAACTAACATACCTGGTGTTAACCCTTTGTGGTTTATAAGATCATCTTGAAGCCCCAAATCTTTAATTCTTTTTGTAATATCTTCTTGATCTTTTTGGTAAAAATCTTTTGCTCTCTCTATCAATGCTTTAGCAGTTTCTTCTTCTATACCTTCAATCTTTATTAAATTTTCTGGTGAACTATCCTTGATATCTGAAATTGAAGAAAAACCTTCAGCCACAAGTAGTTGCCCCAAAGTTTCATCTAATTCCAAGTTTTTAACAAAATTTTCAGTTTTTTCTTTAAACTCTAACTGTCTTCTTTCAGAATCTTCTGCATCAGTCATTATGTTAATTTCATAATTTAATAATTTTGTAGCTAATCTAACATTTTGACCTCTACGACCAATAGCCTTACTTAAGTTTTCTTCAGTTAAAATTACATCTAGTTTTTTTGCATCACTATCAACATTTACTCTTTGAACTTCTGCTGGTGATAATGCATTTGAAACTATTATTGCTGGATCTTCAGACCAGTTTACAATATCAATTTTTTCTCCTTGCAATTCATTAACTACTGCTTGAACTCTTGACCCTCTCATACCAACACAGGCTCCTACTGGATCTAGTGAAGTATCGACTGCTTTAACACAAATTTTGGCTCTACTTCCTGGGTCTCTTGCTGATGATTTAATTTCAATCAAGCCATCATAAATTTCTGGAACTTCTTGAACAAATAGTTTTTCCATAAATTTTGGGTGAGCTCTTGATAAAAATATTTGTTGCCCTCTAGGTTCTCTTCTTACATCGTAACAATAAGCCTTTATTCTGTCTCCTGCTTTAATATTTTCTCTTGGAATCATTTCATTTTTTTGAATAATTGCTTCAGCTCTTCCTAAATCTATAATAACATTTCCAAACTCTAAACGCTTAACAATACCGCTTAAAATTGAATCTTTTTTTTCTATAAAATCATTGTATTGTCTTTCACGTTCTGCTTCTCTGACATTAAAACTGATAACTTGTTTGGCAGTTTGGGCTGCTATTCGACCAAAATCAAATGATGGTAAAGGTTGTAAAATTTCATCGCCAATTTTTTTGTCTTTGTTTTCTTCATTTAAAATTACAGCATCTTGAAGATTAATTTCTGTATTTACATTTTCAGGTTTTTCTACAACTATTAATTTTCTAAAAATTCCAATGTCTCCATTTTCTCTATTTATTAAAACCTTGATTTCATTGTCTTGACCAAATTTAGATTTGGCAGCTTTTGCAATCCCTGTTTCCATGGAATCAATAATTAATTCTTTATCTATAGATTTTTCTAAGGCCACTGCCTCAGCTATTCTTAACAATTCTAATTTATCAGATCTTCTATTTAACATATTTTATTAGCTCCAAAAAAAAATGGGCTAAAGCCCATCTTGTAATTTCAATAATGTAAGGGCAATATATAAAGAAATTTTTTTTATTCAATAGGAACTATTTAGAAAAAATACCCTTTTTATCAGTCTTTTCCCATGAAAATGACCCACTGGCTTCTGGTGCTCTTCCAAAGTGACCATAAGCAGCTGTTTTTTCATAAATTGGTTTATTTAGACCCAACATTTCTCTTATCCCTCTAGGGCTTAAATCAAAATTTTGTGAAATTTTTTCTGAAACAAATTTATTTTTTTCCAAGTCATTGTCAAATAAATCTACATAAATTGATAAAGGTTTAGAAACACCAATTGCATATGCTAATTGAATTAAACATTTTTCAGAAATATTTGAAGCAACAACATTTTTTGCAATATATCTTGCTGCATAAGCGGCTGATCTGTCTACTTTAGTTGGATCCTTGCCAGAAAAAGCTCCACCACCATGTGGTGCCGCTCCACCATAAGTATCAACAATAATTTTTCTACCTGTTAAACCACAGTCTCCATCTGGACCACCTATTACAAAGTTTCCTGTTGGGTTTACATAAAATTCTTTTTCATCAAAATCTTTTAAAAATTTTTCTGGAATAGATTTTAACATATAAGGTGTTAACAATTCTCTAACTTTTGCTTGATCTATATCTGCAGAGTGTTGGGAAGATATTACTACTGATTTTACTTTAGTTGGTTTTCCATCAACATATTCAAAAGTAACTTGACTTTTAGAGTCTGGCTCTATGTTTTTTAATATTCCAGACTTTCTATCTTCTGCCATAAGTCTTAAAATTTTATGAGAATAGTGAATTGGTGCTGGCATTAACTCTTCTGTTTCGTTACAAGCGTACCCAAACATTATTCCTTGATCACCAGCTCCTTCATCTTTATTGCCTATAGAATCTACACCCATAGCTATATCTGCAGACTGTGAATGAAGATGGCTTTCTATTTTTGTTGCTTCTCTCCATGTAAAGCCATCCTGATCATAACCAATGTCTTTAATACAATCTCTAACTTTTTGAATAAGCTCTTCTTCTTTAATCTCTGGACCTCTTACTTCTCCAGCTAGAACAACTTTATTTGTTGTAGTTAATGTTTCACATGCAACTCTAGAAAAAGGGTCTCCAGCGAGATAACTATCCACTACCATATCTGAAATACGATCTGATACTTTATCTGGATGTCCTTCTGAAACAGACTCACTAGTAAATAAAAAATTTTTTAAATTACTCATGGTTAGATCTATTAAATGAAAAAATTAAAAAAATATATATTAAAATTAACATTAAAAAGATTTTATTCCCATACAATTTGAAAGGTGTAGATTTAACCAGTTTATTTTCAGATAACTCCACGTATCCCGCTGATCCAAATTCTACTTTTTGCTCCACTATTCCCATGGGATTAATAATGGCAGAAATTCCATTATTTGCAGACCTAATTAAATATTTACCACTTTCAATAGACCTAAATATGCTGTGCGCAAAGTGTTGTTTTGGACCTATAGAATTTCCAAACCATCCATCTTCTGAAATATTAATAATATAATCAAAATTATTTTCTTTAGATAATTTACCTGAATAAATAATTTCATAACAAATTAATGGGAGAAGACTCAAATCAAAACTATTATTTTTTAAATTTAGTGGAATTCTTTTTTCTCCGCTAGAAAAAGATTGATAACTATTAGTTACAGTTTTAAAGCCTATTAAGCTTAAAATCTTCTCAAAAGGGATAAATTCTCCAAACGGAACCAAATTAACTTTATTGTATTTTGTGATGGGTTCTAGTTTATTATTGAATACAGCCATTGTATTAAAAAATAAATTTTTGTCATTTTTTGTCTCAATACTGTTCAGTCCCATAATTATTAAATCATTCTGTCCAAAATTATCTAAAAATAAGTTTTTATAAATACCCATATCTCTCAAATAACTGTCTGGGATAATACCTTCTGGCCATAAATAAATTGTAGGTCTTATATTTGTTGGAGCACTTAGTTCTATAAGTTCGTTAATTATTTTTAATTCATCTTGTTTTGAATAAAATCTATCTAAACTGATGTTTGGTGATATAGCTTTAATACTATAAGAATTTTTTATATTTTCTAAAGAATTAAAATTATTACTTTTAATATTACCAAATATTAAAAAGCTGATTGAAACTAAAACAAATAAGAAACAGATCATAATTTCTATTCTAGATTTTTTTAAAATAAACAAAGCTGGAACAGTAAATAACGAGACACAAATTAAATTGAACGAATAAGTTCCAATGATAGAAATAATTTGAATAAAATAAATACTGTTTGAAAAACTAAATGAAATTAAATTCCATGGAAAGCCTGTAAGTATAGAGCCTCTGACAAACTCTATTCCACCAAATAAAATTGAAAAGATAAAAAAAGAACTACTTGTATTTTTTGAGTAAAGGACTGAAAATAAATATGTAATTAGACCATAAAATATAGCCAAAAAAGCTGGTAATAGAATTATAGCAACAGGAATTAAAAACTTAAAACTTTGATCAAAAGTTAATGAAATTGCTATCCAATATAAACTGAACAAAAAATATCCAAACCCAAAACACCATCCATACTTAAAAAAATATTTATGATTAAATGTTTTTTTTTTTTTATTAAAAATAAAAATAAAGAATAAAGAAAAAGTAATAAAATTAATTATAAAATAATTATATGGTGGTAAACTGTAAGAACTTATTGCTCCTAAAAAAAATATATAGATAAAATTTAAAAATTTTTTTTTAAACAAGTTTAGCAATCTTTGACTCAATGGTTTGATAAATTTTTTCTTCTTCAATTAACATCTTTTTAAAATCTTTGAATTTAATATGGTCATAGCCTAGTAAATGCAGAAAGCCGTGAATGAAAATTTTAGTTACTTTATTCTTAAACTCTAGAGAACTTAAAGTTCTTGGGTGATTCATAAAGTCATAACTAACAACAATATCTCCAATATAAGGTGATTTTTTTATATTAAGTTTTTTTTCAGAAGGAAAAGACAAAATATCTGTTGATTTATTTCTATTTCTAAATTTTTTATTTAATCTTTTAATTTTTTTATTATTTGAAAGTAAAATTGTTAAGATTACTTTTTTTTTAATAAATCTATATTTTTTAGGAAAAACCTTTACCAAAGAGTTAAAAAAAATATCAGCTCTTTTAATCTTTTTATTCCAAAGATTACTCTCTGAAACTACGTCAATGCTAATCATTTTCTTGATCTGAGTATGCTTTTACGATTTTAGAGACTAGGGGGTGTCTAACTACGTCAGAATGATCAAAATCTACTACTGAAATCTCATTTAAGTGTCCCAATAATTTTTTAGACCTATTTAATCCAGACATATTCTTGTGGGGTAAATCGATTTGAGATGGATCTCCATTTATAACAATTTTTGAATTTTCACCAATCCGCGTTAAAAACATTTTGATCTGAGTATCTGTTGCATTTTGTGCCTCATCTAAAATTGCAAAACAATTTTTTAAAGTCCTACCCCTCATAAATGCCAAAGGTGCTATTTCAATATCACCAATCTCAATCATTCTTTGAATTTTTTCAAAATCAAAAAGATCATATAACGAATCGTATAAAGGTCTTAGATAAGGGTCTACTTTTTCTTTCATATCACCCGGTAAAAAGCCCAATCTTTCACCTGCCTCCACAGCCGGCCTTGACAAAATTATTCTTTCAATCTTTTTGTCGAGTAATAATGTCAAACCAACTGCAACAGCTAAAAATGTTTTACCCGTTCCTGCAGGTCCCGCCGATATAACAATATCACTTTGTCTTAAAGCTCTAACATATTCTTTTTGTTTTTCAGATCTAGGAATGACTGATTTTTTAGGTGTTTTAATTATGTCTGAAACATTTTTATTTTTTACTTTTTCTTCAATCATAAATTTATCTATCGAAGAGATTATATCTTTTTTTTCTATACTACCATTATTTATAAACTGATTAGCTAAAAATTGAATAGCATTTTTTGCTATTTCATTTTGTCCTGGTGTTGATTTTATTAAAATAGAATTACCCCTAGAATATAGATTTGTATTAGTAATTTTTTCTAATTCCTTTAAATTTTCATTAAACTCACCAACTACACCCATTAATAAATCGTTATCATGAAATATAACACTTAGCGAGTTATTATCAGAATAAACAAATTTTAATGTAGAATTAATTTTTTTTAAAACTGAGTTTTTCAAATTCTATGCAACCTTTTTTTTAAAATCTTCTTTTAGTTTGCCAAATAAACTGTTTTGATTACTGCCAGTTATTTCTATCTGCACAATTTTTCCTATACATTCTATATTGCCCTCAAAAATTACAGATGTCATATATTCTGTTCTGCCAAAAAATTTAATTTCATCTTTCATTTTATTTTCAACTAAAACATTAAGAATCTTGCCCTCTAAAGAACTGTTTTTAGATATCTGGTTTTCAAATAATTTTTTTTGTATTATTTCTAACCGTTCCTTTGATTTTTTTTTATTAACCAATGCAAGATCAGCAGCTACAGTTCCAGGTCTTGGACTAAAAATAAATGAATAAGAGTTGATAAATCTTATCTTTTCAATTAAATCCATTGTGTATTTAAAGTCGTCATCACTTTCTTCTGGGTATCCAATAATAAAATCACTTGAAAACTCTATATTAGGATTAATTTTTTTTAACTTTTCATAAATTGTTAAATAATCTTCAATAGTATGTTTTCTATTCATTAGTTTTAAAATTTTATTTGATCCACTCTGTACTGGTAAGTGTACCAATGGCATTAATTTAGTTGATTTTTTATAAACATTTATCAAATCATCAGTCATATCTTTAGGGTGAGATGTTGTATATCTTACTCTCTCTAATTCATCAAAACTTTCTAATTCCAATAATAAATCGGATAATTTGAATTCCTTTTTTTTATTTCTATAACTATATGCATTAACATTTTGCCCTAAAAGAATAATTTCTTTAGCACCACTTTTTACTATTTCTTTAGCTTCACTAATAATTTGATTAAATGGTCGTGAAAATTCGGGTCCACGTGTATATGGTACAACACAAAAATGACAAAACTTATCACACCCCTCCTGAATCGTTAAAAAAGAAGATACCTTACTATCTTTATTTTTGATTTTACTTAAATAATTAAATTTTGAAATCGTATCAAACTCCGTTTCTTCTTCCTTTTTTTTATTATTCATATGTTTATGTATAGCGTCATTAATTTTATGATATGACTGTGGTCCAATCACTATATCAATATAGGGCTCCCGTTTTAACATCTCTTGATTTTCTGCTTGAGCAACACATCCAGCTACAATTACAATTGGTTTTTTTTTAGATCTAAAAATTTTTTTTACTCTTCCAATTTCATGATAAACTTTTTCTTTTGCTTTATCTCTTATATGACAAGTATTTAAGAGATAACAATTTGCATCTTCATACTTGTCTGTTTTTTCAAAGCCTATTTTACTTACTATATTAAATATACGATTTGAATCGTACTCATTCATCTGACATCCAAAAGTTTTAATAAATATTTTTTTCAACATTAAATTAGGGTTTCTTTTTAACCCCGTATAACTCTAATTTATGATCCACTAATCGATAACCATATTTATCTGCAATTTTTTCTTGTAATTTTTCAATTTCCTCATCAACAAACTCAATAATTTCTCCCGACTTAACATCTATTAAATGATCGTGATGACCTTCGTTTAATTCTTCGTATCTTGCTTTTCCTCCTTTAAACTCATGTTTTGTTAAAATTCCAGATTCCTCAAATAATTTTACCGTTCTGTAGACTGTTGCAATACTAATTTTTGAATCAATTTTTGAAACTCGATTATAAAGTTCATCTACATCTGGATGATCATTTGACTCTGACATAATTTTAGCGACAATTTTTCTCTGCTCTGTAAGTTTTACTCCTTTGGCCAAGCATTTTTGTTCAATATTTTCTGACATAATTAATTTTAACTTAAATAAATAGGATTAATCAAATTCTTTTTAATTTTATATTTTTCACACAATTGCGGTATATTTTGATATTCAATATCCGTTGATTCTTTAAAATCCTCAAAACTAAAGCAATAGTAATCAATATTTTTTGTTAAAAACAAAGCTTTAATCGTTGATAGTGAATTTCTAATACCCGCAAAACTACCTGGGCCTCTATTAACATAAATGGAGTCTAAGTCATCTATAGAGCTTTTGCTATTATTCAAAAATTCATTAATTAAAAGCATCAACTTTTCAAAATTGATTTTACTATTTTCATAACTACAAGTATAAATATTTTTATTAACGATGATTGTTAAAAAAATTTTATCTCTAGCGGCATCTACTATTAAATTATTCATTATAATATTATTATTTATTTCTAATTCTAAAGCAGAAGAAATAAATATCAAATATTATTCTGATGATAGCGGCATCCTTTCATTGATGTATCATAGGTTTAATGAGGATAAATATCCCTCTACTAATATTAAAATGAATATTTTCAAACAACAAATTCAAATAATTAAAAAATTAAAATATACTTTTTATGATCCTCAGAATTTAGAAAAAAATTTTCATACTATAAAAAAAGAAAAAAAAATACTAATCACTATTGATGATGCATTCTCATCATTTTATAAGTTTGCATGGCCCTATTTAAAAGAAGAAAATATTCCATTTATTTTATTTGTTTCAACTGAAACTGTAGGAAAAAATGGATACATGACTTGGGATCAAATAAAAGAATTAGAAAAAGAAAATATTGCATATATAGGTAATCACTCTCACTCACATGATTATTTAGTAAATTTAAAAAATGATGACTTTATAAATGATATCGATACCTCATCACAAATCTTCAAAAAAAAATTAGGCTATAATCCTATTTTTTTTTCTTATCCTTTTGGAGAGTATAGTTTGCTTATAAAACAATATATTTCCAAAAATTTTAAATTTTCTTTCGGTCAACACTCTGGTGTTATTGATATCAACAAAGATCCTTATGAATTACCAAGGTTTCCAATTAATGAAAAGTATGGAGATTTAAAAAGATTTAAATTTTTAATCAACCTTAATCCCTTACAATATAAATCTTTGTATCCAGAAGAGAAATATTTAACCAACAATAACCCTCCAAAATTTCTAGTAGAGTTCTTTGATGAACAAAAAAATATAGATAATATCAATTGTTTTTCTGATGAAGGAAACAAGTGGGAAAAGTCTAATATTAAATTTGATCAAAACACTTTAAAATTAAATTTTAAAAGTAAATTTAATTTTAGAAGAGGAAGAATAAATTGTTCTCTTAATGATAATGGAATATGGAGGTGGTTTGGAGTCCAGTTCTCTGTTAAACAAAATTAAATTAAACTTTCTAAATTAATACTCGATGGCAATAGCCTTGCATCATCAAAATCTGTTAAATTATTTTGTTTTATTATTTGTTGTAAAATTTTAACATACTCTTTCCCAGTTTCTGCATATTTGTCCAAATGTTCAGTAAGAATCATGCTGTCCAGTTTACTTCCCTTATCTCTTAGTTCAGCTCTTGCACTTCTAAAACTCTTATAAGAAGAATGAGTATTCAGATTTCTTAGATAAGCTTTGACTGAAGCTTGTAATACTCTAAATCTCATTACTTTGTGAGTACTTTCATTATCAGCCTCTGAAGGCTTTATTCCATCACCAGACCAAGTCCATTGACCAAATAATGCGTTACCTTCTTGTGCAAACCTCGATGTACCCCAACCTGTTTCTTTTGCTGCTTGCGCAATAGCCATAGATACCGGAATTTCATCCATTCTAATTTTTAATATAGATAGATCCTTATTTACTACTCCATATTGTTGAAATTTTCTATTTAGCCAAGAATTTTCACTTCTGGTATTTTTACTTTTATTCAAAATACTAAAAAGTTTTTTTCTATCTAACCTAATATTATTATTTTCTTTAATTACTAATGGCAAAATAATTTGAATAAAAAGGTCTTTTCTTTTTTTTGTATTTTCTATTTTTTTAATCTCCTTTGGTAGTAATGTTAATGAAATGGGTTTAACTAATTTATTTTTTCTTACATCATCTAAAGTATAGTTTGTTGATTTAAATAATTCTTCAATTGTGGATGCACTTAATCTCACCGAGTCAGTAGGTTTCTCATCAAACAATAATATATCATCAAACAAAATTTTTTTATCAACCTCATCTGACTCGGTATCTTTTTGTTCTAATAGTTTTTTTAGATCATTTTTTGAATTATTTTCAAAATCTGAGAAAATAATAGTTTTATTTTTTTTAAACTCAATAATTATTGGGCTAATTGAAAAAAAAGATATTATCAACAAACTGGCTAAAAGAGTTCTGGATATACTTCCGATATTGTTTTCATTTTTTTCATTTTGTTTTTTTTTTATTATTATTAAATATTGTTTTCTTACATATTTTCTTATTTGATCAATTAAAAATAATTTTTTTTTCATAACTATAAAGCAACAACTTCTTTTACTTCAGGTAAATAATGGCACAAAAGATTTTGTACTCCTTGCTTAAGTGTCATAGTTGAGCTAGGACACCCAGAACAACTTCCTTGTAATTCCACCTTAACAACACCATCCTTGAACTCTTTAAATTTTATATCACCACCATCTTTTGCAACAGCAGGTCTAATTTTTGTCTCAAGAATACTTATAATTTTTTTTTCAATTTCATTATGTACTTCTTTTTTTTCCTCAAATAATTCATTTGCTATGACAAATTCTTTTCCTGTAGAATAAAAATCATTAATTAATGAAATAACTATATGCTTAATATCCTCCCAAACTATGTCTTCTTTTTTGTTAATAGACAAAAAGTCTGCTCCCAAAAAAACACCTACAACACCATTAATAGATAAAAGATTTCTTACTAGTTCACTGTCGGTATCTTCTTTTTTGGTTACCTCAAAAGAGCCACTATTAGATACATTTTTCCCTGGTAAAAACTTAAGAGAATTTGGGTTTGGTGTTATTTCGGTTTGAACAAACATGAACTTATATATAAAGATAAATATCGAAATTTAAACCAATTTATATATTTATTTAAAAACCTACTAATTCTTTCATTTCTTTAATCTTTTTTGAGGCAATTTTGTCTGCTTTGTATGATCCTTCTAATAAAATCGAGTCCAAGTATTTTTTATCCTCTAACAACCTTTTAATTTCTTTTGAGATCGGTTCAATTTTTTCAATTATAATTTCAGATAATTTTTCTTTAAATTCAGAAAAATTTTTTCCATCAAATTCACTAATAGATTTTTCTAAATTTTGCTTATTTAAACTTGAATAAATACCTAACAAGTTTTCTGCCTCTGGTCTTTTGGACAAACCTTTAATTTCTTCAGGTAGTGGAAATGGGTCTGTTTTTGCTTTTTTTATTTTATTCAATATTTCTTCCTTATTATCAGTAAGATTAATTCTACTTAGATCTGAAGGGTCTGATTTGCTCATTTTCTTTATTCCGTCTTTAAGACTCATTATTCTAGAAAATTGTTTTTGTATCAAGGGCTCTGGCACTTTTAAAAAATCTATCTTATCAAAATCATTATTAAATTTTTGTGCAATATCTCTACAAAGTTCCAAATGTTGTTTTTGATCATCTCCAACCGGAACATGCGTTGCGTCGTATAGCAAAATATCTGCAGCCATCAAAACTGGGTATGAATAAAGGCCAATACTTGCTTTTTCTTTATCTTTCCCTGCTTTTTCCTTAAATTGTGTCATTCTATTAAGCCAGCCAATTCTTGAAACACAACTTAAAATCCATGCAGCCTCTGAATGAGCTGAGACCATTGACTGATTAAAGATTATGCTGCTTGCTGGGTCAATACCACATGCAATAAATGTAGCCGCTGTTTCTCTTATATTTTTTTTTAACTCTTTAGAATCTTGTTTAACTGTTATTGCATGAAGATCTACAACACAAAATATACATTGATTTTCTTTTTCACTCTGAAGTTCTACAAAGTTTTTGATTGCACCTAGATAGTTTCCAATGTGAAGATTTCCTGTTGGTTGAACTCCTGAAAAAATTTTTTTAGTCATACTAGTAGTTTAAATTAATATCACTTCTTTTAAAAGCCTTGATTAAAATTACAACCAAAAGATAAAAAATTAGTGCAATTATAACTGCACCAATTAAATAAATAGCTTTGAAGCTTGCCTCATAAAGTAGCTTGTCATTAAAAAAATGAATCACATAGTTAAAAAATATTCCCATTGATATTGAAGCAAATAAAATTTTAATCAACCTGTTTATGAATACTAAATTAAAACTAAATAAATTATCTATTTTTAAAAAAATAAATAATAAAACGGCATTAAACCAAGATGATATAGTTGTTGCTATTGGTATAATTATAAACCCAACCACCTTAAAGAAAATAATACTAATAAACACATTCAACAAAACAGAAGTTAAAGAAATATAAAAAGGTATTTTTGTATTATGACGAGCGAAAAAAAAAGTTGAAAAAACTTTAATAAGAGAAAATGCTGGTAATCCAATTGCAAAATAGAATAGAGCTTTAGCAGAGTTTATAACACTTAATTCATTGAAAGAACCATATCCAAATAAAGAAGATATAATTTCTTCAGACGCAATAAGCAAGGCTATTGCTGCTGGAATACTTAAAAATAAACTTAACTCTAGTGCTTTATTTTGAATTGAGTTTATTTTTTTTATTCTATTACCCTGAACATGTTTAGAAAGTTGAGGAAGTATTACTGTACCTATTGCAATTCCTGCAATAGCAAGATTTATTTGATAAATTCTATCTGCATAATAAAGATAAGATACTGCACTAGCTTGAAAAGAGGCAATGATTGTCCCTACTAAAATATTTATCTGAGTAACACCAGAGGAAAAGATACTGGGAAGTAATTTTCTGAAAAAAAGTTTAACTTTGTTGTCAACTTTGAATGACAAATTAATCTTAGGATAAAAGTATTTTTTTACAAAAAAGTATAAAAAAATAAATTGTAAAATACCTGAAATAGTTACTGCATATGAAAGATAATATGTCAATTGATCATTTAAAACTCTTCCAAATAGCAACACTCCAATTAAAAGAATATTTAAAATTATAGGTGCAGCTGAAGCTATGGCAAATTTATTATGTGAATTTAAAATAGCAGAAAAAAAAGATGCCAAACTAATAAATATTAAAAAAGGGAAAGTAATTCTTGTCAAAGTTATAGCTAATTCCATTTTTTGGAAATCACCTTCAAAGCCTGGTGCTATCAAAAAAATAAATAGTGGCATCATTATTTCAATTACAAGAACTAAAAAAAATAACCATATAATAAGTAAAGTAAAAATATTATTTGCAAATTTTTGTGACGTTTTTTTATTACCTAATAGTGATGAATAGCTCGGTACAAAGGCAGCATTAAAAGTTCCTTCTGAAAATAATCTTCGAAACGTATTAGGTATTCTAAATGCAACAAAGAAAGCATCAGCCAAGGCTCCCGTACCAAGAAAGACAGCTATCAATATGTCTCTTACATAGCCCAATAATCTACTTATTATTGTAAAAAAACTAAATGTGCCTGTTGACTTAATTAGGTTCATAAATCATATTAGTCTTAAATTTGCTCCATTTGTATATCTAATTAACATAAATGAAAAAAACTAAAATAG
>Ga0115567_10003291_pt1 | contig 15949 bp, 14 predicted proteins | sample COGITO_mtgs_1204_2_FD_88679 | JGI IMG/M metagenome (GOLD analysis project Ga0115567, IMG submission 88679) | Pelagic marine microbial communities from North Sea - COGITO_mtgs_120412 | ecosystem: Environmental > Aquatic > Marine > Epipelagic | place: Germany:Helgoland, sampling site Kabeltonne... | reverse complement strand
CGGGGCAGGGACGTTGTCTACCTTGCCGGCATCAATTAGTTTGCCGTATTCGGTATAACTCACCACTGCCTCCTCCTCAAGATAACCTACCACGCGGTGAGCCGTCCTGGGTGAAAATAAATAAAGTATTAAGTAGCAAATATAGAAAATAATTTGTGCGAAAATGACTAAGCCTCGTTCAAGCGTAGTGGGTTTAGCTATTTCTATGAAGGTCATTAGATGCATACGCTCATTTTCAGCTTCGTCTAGCAAAGTGCGTATCCAGCCTTCATCATTCTCCATGCGCCGCAGGCTTTTGAGGTGCAACATAGCACCGCCAACCATACCCGGAACCGCAGCAACTGTCTCTAACACAACCGCGCGATTGCCGTAGCGCTTAGCAAAAAAAGCATCGGCGAAGACCCGCAAGAACTTCACAAACCCGAACGCTAACTTTTCTGAGAAAGACTGGGGCTCGTGATGAGCAAAGGTGTCTTCAGCATGTTGTTCTTTCTGCTCGTTGGGCGAGTCTTCTTGCTCCAGCGGTTTGTCTTGCGAATCTTGCCTTGATGACATATTGATTCCTATTTTCAAATTTTACAGAATGTAATGTTAAGTCGCTAATAAGGCCGTATGCAACGCTTACCAAGTGCCTGAGTTTTCCATAGACGTCCAAGGTTCACACACTGCTAATGAGTCACCTTTTTGTAATAATTCTATAGAGATGTTGTCGGGTGATTTAACAAAAGCCATATGCCCGTCGCGAGGCGGTCTGTTAATAGTTACGCCGCTACGTTGCAATTTCTCGCACAAGGCATAAATATCGTCAACTCTGAAAGCCAAATGACCAAAGGCGCGACCCGTGTCGTAAGATTCTTGCGAGTCCCAGTTGTATATCAGTTCAATCAATGGCGCTTTGCGTTCCTTTGCCAATTCTTCGTCCTCAGGTGCGGCTAAAAATATTAGCGTAAAACGTCCTTTCTCATTGTCGTACTGACTGGTTTTTACCAAGCCAAGTAGCTCACAATAAAAATGCAAGGAAGCGTCTAAATCAGTGACTCTAATCATGGTATGTAGGTATTGCATGTGTATCCCTATATTTTTTTCAGCGACGTTTTTATCACTCGTTTATAATGATATGAGGCTAAGTGTCCTTCGAATCAAGTTCTAATCCTTCAATTTCTTAAGTCAATTGAATCGTGTTTTTCGCCTTACGTTTACATCGCTGATTGTTCAACACTTCAACATACTGCTGCGCTTATTGTAGTACATGCACTAGTACGAGCAATTCGAAACGCTTACTCACTCGACCACACTGCTAATTCATTATTGCAGGGATCTAAAAAGTGAAAACGTTTCCCACCCGGAAAGTCAAAGATGTCTGTTTTTATCGAGCCTCCATAGGCAACTACTTTCTCCAAGCAGCCCTGTAAATCTTCACTGTGTAAAACGATGAGCGCAGAGCCTTTATTGGCATCGGCATTAAGTTGTGCGTAATAGAAACCGCCCGCTACGCCTGCGTTACTAAATGCAATGTACTCGGGTCCGTAATCTTCAAACTCCCAATTGAACGCTTTACTATAAAATTCTTTAATTAAACTAAGGTCGTTCGCCGCTAACTCAATATAACTAATAGGGGTAGATGCAGACATTTGTAGCCTCCGGTGTTTTAGTTTCGCCAATGTTTAGCTGAACTTGCTTCACGCAAGCGGGTTGTTATGATAAGCATCGCTGCAATATTTCACTGTAACGGTAACAAGTTTACTTATAAGTCACTAGTTTTTACTCACAATTTTGTATTAGATGAGTTTACAAAATAGCTCTGAAAATTCAAACAAAACATAGCAAAATAAACAATAACACGGTACTTTTACCGCATACGAATAATAAAAAATCAGAGGCATCCAATTTATGAAAATTCGCACAATGTCCATTGCCGTACTTTTAACGATCTGCGTGGTTGGTACCGCTTTTTCTTACGACCGGATAACCGGCGCACCATTTGCCACACGCTCAGAAGTTATTGCACAAAATGGTATGGCAGCCACTAGTCAACCACTGGCAACACAGGTCGCACTTGATATTCTTAAGAAGGGCGGTAACGCAATAGACGCAGCAATTGCAGCAAATGCCATGTTAGGTTTAGTTGAACCTACTGGCAGCGGTATTGGCGGCGATTTGTTTGCAATTGTATGGGATGCAGAAACTAAACAATTATACGGATTAAATGCCTCTGGTCGCTCTCCTCAATCGCTCACTCTTAAACATTTCCAACAAAACGATATCACTGAAATTCCTAAATTTGGCCCATTGCCGGTTTCTGTGCCCGGTGCAGTAGATGGCTGGTTTATGCTCAGCGAACGCTTTGGCAGTCTTCCTATGGAAACTTTGCTGGCGCCTTCTATTCAATATGCCCGAAACGGTTTTCCTGTGTCGGAGTTAATTGCATATTATTTTGCTGTCAATCAGCAAAGAATAGGTCAGTATCCAGGATTTGCTGAAACCTTCACTATAAACGGCAATACGCCAAGCAAAGGACAGGTTTTCAAAAACCCTGCGCTTGCTAATACCTATGAGAAAATAGCCACCGGTGGTCGTGATGTATTTTATAAGGGCGATATTGCTCGGACCATTGGTGCGTTCATGAAAAGCCAAGGCGGATTTTTGTCATATCAAGATTTAGCGGCGCATTATTCCCAGTGGATAGAACCCGTTTCTACCAATTACAGAGGCTACGATGTTTGGGAACTGCCGCCAAACGGACAGGGCATTGCAGCCCTGCAGATTCTCAATATATTAGAATTATACGACATTAAAGGAATGCAGCAAGATTCTGCTGAATATGTACACACCTTTGTAGAAGCTAAAAAGCTCGCGTTTGCAGACAGAGCCAAGTTTTATGCTGACCCCATGTTTAATCAAATTCCAGTAGATTGGTTAATTTCGAAAGAATATGCAAAAACACGACAGCAATTAATTTCGCCTAATGTGGCCGCTAAAAGAGTCGACGCCGGTAAACACGATGGCGATACTATTTATTTAACCGTAGCAGATAAACAAGGCAATATGGTGTCGCTTATTCAAAGCAACTATCGTGGCATGGGTTCGGGTATGATCCCGACCGATTTAGGCTTTGTGTTGCAAAACAGAGGAGAGATGTTTGCTTTGCAAAAGGGGCACTTCAATCAGTATGAGCCAGGCAAACGGCCTTTCCACACTATTATACCTGCCTTTATAACACGTAACGATGAGCCTTTGATGAGCTTCGGCGTAATGGGCGGCGGTACGCAGCCGCAAATGCATGCACAAATTGTGATTAACATGATTGATTTTGGTATGAATATTCAAGAAGCAGGCGATGCTCCTCGTATTTTACATACTGGTTCAAGTTCGCCAACGGGATCGTTGATGGTTGACGGTGGATATATCAGTTTAGAAAGCGGATTTAGCCAATTGACAAGGCGTGAGTTGATTAAAAAAGGCCACGAAATGACCGATAGCTTAGGGGCGTTTGGCGGATATCAAGCCATCATGTACGATAGTAAAAACAAAGTGTATTATGGGGCATCAGAATCACGTAAAGATGGCCAAGCAGCAGGTTATTGATGAGTCAGCCCCAAAAAGGCATTTGCGCAGAGCCTAATTTGCACGCGCTTTATTTACTTTTTAATGTAGTTGACGACGATGTGGCAAGCGTGCGCCTCAAACTCGTTAAGCTGCTCGATATATTTGAACATTTCGATGAAGAACATTACGAAGCAATGGTGTCGGGTGTAATTGGCATTGGCAGTGCATTTTGGGATGAGCTATATCCCTCTGCTAGACCCGTAAATTTAGGGCCTTTTCCAGATATGCAGTGCGAGGATCGCTGCGCGCCGGTGTTGCCCTGTGATTTATTTATCCAAATACGCGCCGACCGCTTAGATATTTGTCAAGCTATTGGCATTGAAGTCATGCAAACCCTTAAACTACACACTGAATTAGTTGAACAAGTTCAGGCCTTTAGATATTTAGACGGACGCAGTTGGACAGGTTTTATGCTGGCCGACGAAAACCCGCGTGGCAGTAAGAAGTTTGCGATGAGCTTGGTGGGTGATGACGACCAAGAGTTTACTGATGGCTCTTACTTACATATCCAGCGCTATCGCTACGATATGTCAAAGTGGAACAAGCTTTCAGATAAACTTCAGCAGCAGGTAATGGGCAAAACGAAGCAGCACAATCTGGATGTTGTTGGCTCAGGACTAGACTCCCACGCGTTTAGAACTAAAATTGTGGGTCCCGGCGGCGAATATCCCATTTTTCTTAATCAAAGCATGCCCTACGGCGATATGCACACGCAAGGTGTCTACTTCGTGGCATGTAGTAATCATCCGCAAGCTTTTAAAAACTTGCTCCATAGTCGAATATATGGCGATGACAACGGGCACTACGACAAATTACTCGATTACACTAGTGCTGAAACAGGGGCTGCATTTTTTGCCCCATCTATTACCTTTATCCGTACAAAAAGCATATTAGCTGAGCTTCCTGACGATATCGTTGATGAATTGTTCAGTGCCGCGCCTAAGAACATAATTAATTAAGAGCTTTTGCCTAGAGAGTTATAAATGTCTACCGCTATTACCATAGATAACTTGAACTTTGCGTATCCTAAAAATAGGCAAGTACAGCGAAGTAAAGCCGCCCGAAATGTCATTTTGAACATTCCTTCGTGGCAGTTAGATATGGGGAAGACCGCTTTTTTGCATGGTCCCTCCGGATGCGGAAAAAGCACGCTGCTTAATCTGCTAAGTGGCACCTTAAGTTTATCAGTGAATGCAGCTAATCATGGTGAAATAAGGGTGCTAGATAAATCTATAAACGCCATGTCGAATGCCAACAAAGATGCTTTTCGAGCAAAAGAACTTGGTGTGGTTTTTCAGCAGTTGAACTTAATAGGGTATTTGTCGGTTGCCGATAATATTAAATTGTCGAATCGATTTTCGAGTGGATCCTCGGAGTTTAATATGGATAAGTTAGAGCAAGTACTCACTAACTTAAACCTATCAATGAGTATAGTTAATTATAAAGCGAATCAACTTAGCGTAGGTCAACAACAAAGAGTAGCAATTGCCCGCGCGTTATTTCATTCGCCTAAACTACTTATTGTAGATGAGCCTACTTCAGCATTAGACGCGCAATCAACGGCTAAGTTTATGCAATTATTGTTGAGCAATACGCAACAATTAGGCGCGAGTTTGCTGTTTGTTAGCCACGATATGCGTCTCGCTACCGATTTTGATAAGTGCGTAGGACTACCGGAAATTAATAAAGCATCGCTGAACTGTGAACTTTCTCAAGAAGGGGATTCGTAATATGTTCCTCACCTTAGCATGGCAAAGTTTACTGAGCCGAAAAGTAACCACATTTTTGACAATTAGCGCCTTGCTAGTGAGCGTTAGTTTGCTGTTTGCGATTGAACATATTCGATTACAAACCCAAGATAACTTTAAGCGTACCGTGGCAGGTATTGATTTAGTAGTTGCAGCGCGCAGCAGTCAAATTAACGTATTGTTGTCGAGTGTGTTTCGTATTGGTGCGAATCCAAACGCGGTGTCTTGGGATACATATCAGGCTGTCAGTAATAAGGAAAAAGTGCTTTGGTCAATACCAATATCCTTAGGTGATTCCTATCAAGGCTATCCAGTTGTGGGAACTAATCTTGATTATTTCAAGCACTATCAGTTTGGCAAACAACAGGCGTTGAGCCTTGAATCTGGGCGGGTTTTCGCGTCTCCAAGCGAGGCTGTTATTGGGGCAAATGTTGCCCGAAGTTTAGATCTGAAAGTAGGTCAGTCGATTATAATTTCTCATGGTGGAGGAAAGGTAAGTTTTAGTCATCACGAGCATCATCCTGTATTGATTTCAGGCATATTGGTAGCAACAGGCACGCCGGTGGATAAGTCTGTGCATGTGCCTTTAATTGCTATTGAGCAAATGCATAAGCCTACCGCACCTACTTCTTTGGGATCATCTTTTACCAAGCCTGAGGTAATTGAAACTTCGGAGTCTGATGATGAAGATGTTAAAGATGCCCATGAAGAACATGACGAGCATGAGAAACATCATCAAACAAGCGTAGAGCTTCCTGAAATTGCGCCCGATACTTTTGATTTAATAGGCAAACCCACTCAAATATCGGCTTTTATGATTAAGGCAGAATCTCCCTTTGCTATTTTAACGCTGCAACGTGATCTCAACCGTTATGAATCAGAAGCCATTTCAGCGATTATGCCTCAGGTAGCGTTAGCTGAGCTATGGCAAACCATTGGCGCGGTTGAAACAGTCATGCAATTAATTGCATTTTTGGTGTTGTGCGCTTCGTTGATTGGATTAGCCACCATGCTATTGGCTTCTATGCACGAGCGTCGACATGAAATTTCGGTGCTCAGAGCAATTGGGGCAAGCCCGTGGTTTATCGCCACCTTGATACAAGCTGAGGCAATGCTGATAAGTACGCTTGCCTTGATAGGCGCTTATATAGCGGTGACCTTAGCAATAATGACTCTTGGCGGGTGGTTGTTGGAGGAATATGGTGTATATGTGAGTGCTAATATTTATTCAACGAGCATTTTACTAAAAGCACTGATTGTGATGGCGCTTACCTTTGTAGTAGCTATTATTCCAGCATTTTCGGCCTATCGAAATGCGAAGTACCTGTTTAAGTAAGTGGTCACGCTTCTTATAGGCGTATTTTACCATCCCACTCAATTTCATACTGAAGTGCTTCGCAAGTATCTATGTGGTGTTTATAAACTGTATCTTTAGGATTTTCCGAAAGACCCTCTGCAAATACAGCAAGCGCGCCTTTGAAGTCTTTTGCGTCTCTTCGGCGCATGCCTTCAGTAATAAAGGACTTACTTTTATTGCGTAGCAAAATATCTTGAGCATCTAAATGTTGATAAATTTCGACTAATTCAATACTGGTACTTTTGCCTTTAAGCACCACATTGTCAAGCGTTCGGTAAGCAAAGTCAGTTTGTTTGCTAGCGGCGAGCACTAATTCTTTGCTTGCGAGAATATCCATGCCGAAATAGTCGGTTAGTGACTCAATTCTTTGAGCAACATTTACAGTATTCCCGATAACCGTAGTATCCATGCGATCGTCTGAGCCAACGGTGCCTAACACTACCGGTCCTATATGCAGACCAATCCCATTTCTAACCGCTTCATAGCCCACTTTTTTACGGTGTTGATTGTACAATTTTAGTGCTTTTTGTAAGTCTAAAGACGCAACTACTGAGTCTTTTGCTTTATCGCTAAGATTGCCACTAGGGTGATCGAATAGCGCCATAATGGCGTCACCAATAAATTTATCTATAAAACCAAAGTTATCGTGGATGGGAGCATTCATGCGCATGAAATACGAATTTAGAAAGTTCATCAACTGCTGGGGTGACATTTGTTCCGACAAGCTTGTGAAGCCTCGAATATCGCAAAACATGATCGCAACTTCGTCTTCATCAGCGTAGCCAAGGGCTAATGAATCGGCGCCGCCTTTCGCGAAATGTTCAACAAACTGTCGAGGCACAAATTTTTGAAAGGTTTGTTGCAAACGCTGGGCTTCATCTGCCTTTGCTAGCATGGCTATTGAAGCCGCGTTTTCTTTGTCTATAGCCTCGCTATATTGCTGTTGTAGGTGCACATTATCGCGCTGAGCATTTTTAATTGTTTTACGGTGATGATGGTCACTCGAGCTCTGTTTTTGCAACCACCATACTGCTGTAATAAATACAGCATACAGCGTAGTAATAGCGGTTATAATAACAAGAGCAATCATCTATTTTGCAGTGATCCCAGCAAATGCTTTATCGGCAGCGGCTAACGATGCTTCTACCACATCAGTGCTATGCATTTTAGACACAAATCCAGCTTCAAAGGACGCGGGTGCTAAGTACACACCTTCATTTAGCATATTGTGATAAAACTGATTAAACTGTGCTTGGTTCACGCTTATTGCTTGTTGATAATTACTCACCTTTTGACTGGTAAAAAATATGCCAAACATGCTGCCCGCTACATTGGTTGATAATTCAATACCATTTTTATCGGCCATTTGTTTAAATCCATCAGCGAGTGCTTGCGTATTTGCAAAAATACTGTCGTAAAAGCCTTCTACTTTTAACTGCTTAAGCGCACACAAGCCTGCGGCCATAGCAATTGGATTGCCAGAAAGTGTACCTGCTTGATATATAGGACCTGTGGGTGCGATATGAGTTAATATTTCACGCTTACCGCCAAATGCGCCAACCGGCATACCGCCGCCAATCACTTTGCCTAAACAGGTAAGATCGGGTGTAACATTAAATTTGGCCCGGGCACCACCGAGAGCGACTCTAAATCCCGTCATTACTTCATCAAAAATCAGTAAGGCGCCATATTGATCACAAATACGGCGTAGACCCTCTAAAAACCCGGGCTCAGGCGGAATGCAGTTCATATTACCTGCCACTGGTTCAACAATTATGCAAGCAAGATCGTTGCCGTGCTCGGCAAAAGCCTGCTCTACAGAGTCAATATTGTTAAATTCTTTGGTAAGCGTATGCTTTGCTACATCGTCGGGTACGCCGGGGGAACTAGGTACACCAAAGGTTAATGCGCCGGAACCTGCTTTCACTAGCAGCGAATCGGCATGGCCGTGATAGCAGCCTTCAAACTTTAGTATTTTAGTTTTACCGGTGTAACCACGGGCGAGTCGAATTGCGCTCATTGTGGCCTCTGTGCCCGAGTTAACCATTCTGACCATTTCCATTGAGGGCACAATAGATGACACCAATTCCGCCATCTCTACTTCAGCTTCGGTGGGGGCGCCGTAGCTTAAGCCAAATTCCGACGCCTTAATCACCGCTTCTCTAATTTCGGCATTATTATGACCAAGCACCATAGGGCCCCAAGAATTTACGTAGTCTATATAGCGATTGCCGTCCACGTCGAACATGTAGGGGCCATCAGCCCTAGCGATAAAACGAGGTGTTCCGCCCACAGCTTTAAAGGCACGAACAGGTGAGTTAACACCTCCAGGGATAGTTTTCTGCGCGCGTTCAAATAATATTTCAGATTTTGTCATCGGATGTGTGTACTCTTTATTTCGGTTTCATTTATAAGAAGGCAAGGTGTTTACATTGAGGCAACTTACGTAAAGTCAAATTGTGCAGTGGCAATATATAAAAAAGGAATGTAAACCTTATTTCTTTTTGTTACTAAACCAGTGCACTTCTCGATCAAACTGATGCACAATATTTTCGACCCCAAGCGTAAGGGCAAATAATGCCATGCGGACTAAAACACCGTTGTCGGTTTGTCTAAAAATTGCCAAATTTGGATGCACGTTCAAATCGTTGTCTAATTCATTTGCCTCTGCTCTTGAGTCGCGTGGCAGTGGATGCATGATAACGGTTTGCGACTTAAAGTGCTGAGTATAAATTTGTTGATTCAAGCGGAATTTACCTCGGTACTGATTGGCAATGTCTTGTGACGCAAAGCGTTCTTCCTGAATACGGGTTTGATAGCAAATGTCAGCTTCAACCAAGCCTTCTAGTTTTTCTGTAATAGTTAGTGAATGGCCTGCAGACACAATTACGTCGCAAACTTTGCTCGGCATACTTAAGTCCTTTGGTGAAATTAAAGTGAATTTAACATTCTTGAATAAACTAAGCATGGTGGCTAATGAATGCACTGTTCGACCAAATTTTAAGTCGCCAATCATTGCTATGTGAAGGCCGTCTATCCCGCATCCAAAAGACTGTCTTTCTTTTGCTATTGTGTATAAATCTAATAAAGCTTGAGTAGGGTGTTCGTTTGCACCATCACCGCCATTAATAACAGGAACGCGACTGCCTTGGGCAAACTCAGCAACCGAACCTTCAACAGGGTGGCGCATGGCAATAATATCGCTATATCCACTTAATACACGTGCGGTGTCGTATAAGGATTCACCTTTTGCTAGAGCAGAATTGCTCATGCCGGTGGTTTCTCTTACTTCACCGCCTAACAAATTGAATGCAGTGCCGAAACTCACGCGAGTACGTGTACTTGGCTCAAAAAATAAGTTGCCTAATATAGCGCCATCAAGCACCGTGGTGCGTTTCTCGCGAGCCGCGTAGGGCTGCATTTTGTCAGCAATAGCAAAGACTTGCTCGACCGCCGATCGGTCAAATTGATTCACGCTGAGTATGTGCTGTCCTGTAAAAGACTTCATGCTGGCTATTTCTAATCTTGCTAAGAATTGAATGCTAAAGATTGTATCAAGTTTTAAGCGTGCACAGTTACTTTTAATGTAATAAGGTAGCGTCTAAATTTGCACTAAACGAATAGCATGAATAACAGCACTAGCAAAACCTTTCTATGCACAATTTTTGCGCTTTTTGCCTTCGCGGGGAATTCTGTTTTGTGCCGCTTAGCTTTAGGCAATCAAGCTATCGACGCGACAAGCTTTACGCTCGTTCGCTTAATTTCAGGGGCACTCGCACTTTCAGTAATATTGTTTGTGGGAAGCCAATTCAATAAAAGTAATAAGGCTTTTGGACCACTGGGTTTAACTCAGTTTTCAGCTAAAAAATGGCTGGCGGCTGGCATGTTATTTATTTATGCTGCCGGATTTTCCTACGCTTATATCGCTTTAGATACGGGGGTAGGCGCGTTAATTTTATTCGGCACAGTGCAATTAACCATGATAGCGGTGAGTATTTATAAAAACGAATACTTGCCTTGGTACAAATGGCTTGGTTTGCTATTGGCGTTTGGTGGGCTATGCTTCTTAGTATACAGCAGGCTCGATTTTTCTAGTGCACAGTTATCGATAAGCGGCTTCGCACTAATGTTGCTAGCGGGCATTGCTTGGGGCGCATATACCTTAATTGGGCGCGGCTCCATTACCCCACTATTAGACACCAGTACAAGTTTTATATTTAGCACTATATTGTGTATTCCCTTACTCACTATTTATTGGCTTTCGCCTGCTTTGCTAACTGCCCATGGCTTTTGGCTCGCGCTGGCATCGGGTGTGGTGACTTCCGCGTTTGGTTATGCCATTTGGTACATTGCGCTAGCAGGCCTAAGTAGAATACAAGCAGGAGTCGTACAGTTGTTGGTGCCGGTTATCGCCGCAATAGGTGGCGTATTGTGGGTAGGAGAGTCTATTTCTAACGAGCTTGTCATTGCTCAAGTGTTGGTGTTGGGTGGTATTGTATTGGTGTTGATTAATCGCGGCACTCTTAAAAATTAAGTGAACTCTTTAATCGCATGCTTCTTCAAATTATGTTTGCCTTAGAATGACAGCATGATTCCCGTCTTTTCATAAAAGCTAATCAGCAGTTTTAGTTCTCGATAATAAGCCAATCTCTCGTTTTGTATAAAAGTAAGCGATGATTGCACTGAGCATTACCACCACTACAATGGTGTAGAACATAGACACCATTGGATAATCCCACAAAATTATAAGTGTATAGTTGATTGCTCCGGGTATAACTAGTTGACGCGCGATCCCTAAATACATCGGAAACAGTGGTTTTTGTATCGCTTGCAAAACGGCAACGCTTTGGAATAGCACAACGTATGCGTAAAATGCCAATGTGTCTATTCGAAGGTACGTCACGCCAGTATTTTTTATGGTTTCGCTGTCGGTGAATAGGCTCATAGTAATTGGTGATAAGAAGTACATGACTGGAATAGATATTAAGGCCATGGCGAAGCCTATTAAGAGACTTTTCTGAAAGGTCTCTGCTACTCTGTCGCTGTGCCCAGCGCCCATATTCTGACCCGCTATAGCCATAACGGCGCTATTTAAGCCCAGTGCGGGCAGTAATAAAACTTGTTCAAGGCGCAGGCCAACCGTATAACCTGCTACATGTTCGCTACCAAATTGCCCTATTAGCGCTACGGTGATGAAGCTGCCAAGCACAATAGTTAGCATGTTGAAGCTAGCCGGCAGTACTTGTTCAAGTAAAGCTTTGTAACGTGCCCAGTCAAACGTAGGTCTAATTTTTATATCAAGGCGCTTGGCAATAACCCGCAATAAGTAGAAGGCAGTCGCGAATTTAATCACCACAGTGGCAATAGCAATACCGGTTACGCCAAGGCCTAAGCCAAATGTGAAAAGCGGGTTTAGTGCAAAGTTTGCAAAAAAACCAATTGCAAGTGCGTTGCGGTTAGATTTGGTATCGCCCATTGCCATTAAGGCCCCTGCAGCACCAAAGGAAAGCGTAAAGCCAACCGAACCTGCCAAAGTAACCCACAAATATTCCATAGCAAGAGGTTCGATATTTGGTTCAGCGCCCAGCAACACTACTAGTGGTTGCGCAGCAAAATAACCCACCGAGAATGACAGAATACTAAAGCCAATTGCCAAACCACTTACATTATTAATCCAAACTTCCACACCACTGGTGTCATTGCGCCCAGCGCCTGGTGCTATTACCGCCGACGCGCCCGACTGAATGCCAATACCCACTGAAAGCAACAAAAAGAAAACGCTGCCCGCTATAGACATGCCGGCAAGCGCGTCATCAGACAAATAGCCTGCAAACCAAATATCGGTTAGGTTGTACAAGGTATTGAACAACATTCCCATAGACGCGGGTATTGATAAACGGACCATATGAGCAATAATAGATCCGCTAGTCAGCGATGGATCTGCCGATGGACGCATTAAGGCTTTTGACGAAGGTTTAATGTTGTTCTCGCACAACAACAGGCTTAGCTTTCGGTTTAAGAAGACCAATTCCAAGCCCCGCCATGGCGACTGCCACTATTGCATTAAGGTAGTTGAAAAAAGCATAGGGCGCGTAGTCAAGTACGTCTACTCCCAAGGTTGCGGCATAAAAAGCACCTGCCGTAGTCCACGGTATAAGTCCTGTGGTCATGGTAGAGCCTTCCTCTACTGAGCGCGAAAGAATAGCGCTATCCAATTTTTGCTGATCATATTTAGGTTTAAATAACTGACAATTAAGAATAATTGAAATATAGGCTTCACCCATCGCAAGATTGCCTAAAAAGCCAGAAGCAATCGTGGTGGCAATGAGTGTTGTCGTTCGCCGCACTCGGGTAATAATACCCGCCAACAACGCACTTAAAAATCCTGCACCGTGCAAAATGCCGCCAAGCGCAATAGCCATCAAGGCAAGCAGCAAGGTCCAGCTCATACTACTGATACCGCCGCGGCCAAGTAATGAGTCTACACTTTGAATACCAGTAGATTCTGGCTTGTTCTCCCATAAGGCATTAAGCACAGTAGTGGGATGCTCTCCTTGATAGAAAATAGCTATTAATACTGCAAGCACAATACTGCTCGACATTGTGACTTCAGCCGGTACTTTTCGGATGCTAAGTACTGCTAGCAAAATGAGTGGCAATAGCGTTACCCAAGGCGCGAGTGTGTACGTATTAGCAAGCGCGCTTTGAATCGCGTTTACGTCTTCAAGCGCTAAGTTTTGTTCGCCGTAGTTCAGACCAATAAGTAAAAATATTATGAAAGCAATTACAAAAGCAGGAACTGTGGTGAACAGCATAGAATAGATGTGACGATAAAGGTCGGTACCTGCGCTCATTGCAGCAAGGTTTGTCGTATCTGAAATTGGTGACATCTTGTCACCGAACGTCGCGCCGCAAACAATCATACCCGCTACCAATGGCAGTGGGATATTCATTGCGGTGCCAATGCCAATGAATACCACGCCTAGCGTACCCACTGTTCCCCAAGAGGTGCCAGTAGCCACCGACATTATTGCGCACAACAGCATGCCCACTGCTAAAAATGAACTGGGGCTTAGCCAATTTAGGCCAAAATACATTAACGTCGCAATGGTGCCGCTATGCATAAAGCTCGAAATGACCATGCCAATAAGTATAAATATATAAATAGCGGGCATGGCTCTAACGAGGGCGTTATTCATCAATTCGCGTATTTGCAAATAGCCGAAGCCAAGACTAAAGGCGTGAAGCCCAACCCACAAAAGACATAGAAACATTAGTGTATGCAGGCTTATGCCAAGGCCAAAAAGCCCTCCAGCAATGGTTATAACAACAACACTAAAGCAAACAAGCGATTGCAAAAAGCGTGGAGTGCGAGACGGAAGAACGATGTTTTCAGACATTGAGACTTATAAATAAACGGTTTAGATAGCGTATAATATACTAATGCGAGCTTCGGGTGAAAAAACAAAACATAATAAAAATATACGAAGAGTAAAACTTTAGGGACTCAATATCGCAAGGTCAGGCTATATCAAGATTGATATGTAGGATTAATACTATCGAATAGGCGTTTTGTAAATTACCGAAATATAACGATGTTGCACTATTTCTATTTCTAATTCTAATTTGGGTTAGTTAAAAAAATCGTTGTAAGCTTTTATATGAGAGCGATGACAGTGCCAAAGCATTATCAGCGCTTGCTCTTCACCCCAATAGTCAGTGCTCGCTGGACGAGTTTATACTGTTTTAAGTGATGTGCTTTCACAGCGTCTAAACCCAGCCCAAATATTGCCTTAATGGACTTACACTACAAGGTGAAAAAGCTAAACGCATTTAGTTATTTTATTGCGTAAACCGTATAAGCAACGCCACCCTCTATTCGTCTCCCAATGCCAACTGCGATGGTGTGATTTAGGTATGCGTATTTTGCTGAACTTGTTTCGAACGTTGGCGTAATCCTAAAATAAAGGCTTTCGTCCTCTTCTTGATGTATAAATCCATTATACTTTACGTAAATAATTGCATCGTCATCGGTCCTAAGCACCAGATCAACGTTTAATTTCTTAATTCCAGAATCGAGTACAAGCGCCCAGTCAGCGCCAATAGATAAAACCTCGCCTTTTATTTTTGGTCCTTTAAACGAGCCCCCTGTCACTGGATGAATTATTCTATTACCTAATGGTGTTTTTCCAAGCTCAATGGGTTTATCTAATGTCGCTTCAATTTCATATAGAAACTCGTATTTGAGTTCGCTCGTTTGTGCATTTGAGGTTTGAATAAATAATAGATTCAAGAATAAAAAGGGAACGATTGTTAATTTGTATATTTTCATATTAGTTATTCCACCCGCTTAGTATAGGTTAAATTTATAAGTATGTTACTAACGATTATAAACGAATTCTCGTCAATCGCGAGCAATTCAAAAGTAGTGTTAATTTTTACCCTGCTTGGGTAAGGGTTTAGCAAAAACTGCCCATTGTTCAGGTCTTTGTACCGCAAGCCTTATCCTTGCGGTGATATTGATGGCAACGGCTTAAGAGATTGGAAACATCACTTCGTAAACGCATGCCGATAAACTTACTTTAGGCACATCCCTTCAAAGATAATGTAAATGAAAAACGAAACAGGTCGGGATGGGATGATTCTTTTAGATCCAAGATTCTGTTTAGGGCTGCTAAAGCATAATCCCGCAGCGGTCCAGTTAATAAATTAGGCAGTCAATCGTGAGGCAAACTTTAAGTAGGTTAGTACTAATGAACCGTCTTAATTTGCTTGCGATGTTTTAACATGTAAATTAAAATGTGTATCAACTATTTATTTATACACATAGGTGATGTATGCGCACTAATATAGTGATCGACGATGAACTAATGTCTCAAGCGATAAAAGCAACTGGATTGGGAACAAAAAAAGATGTAGTTGAACAAGGCCTCAAGCTTTTGGTTGAAAGGAAAAAACAACAGTCAATCAGAGAATTAAGGGGTAAAATTACTTGGGAAGGCGATCTCGATGAAATGAGGAGTAATGAGTGATTCTTGCTGACACAAGTGTTTGGATTGATTATCTAAACGGTCGAGTTACTCCGCGAACTGATTTTCTTGATGACTGTCTCACTGATGGTACTTTGGCAATGGGAGACCTGATTTTTTTTGAAATACTTCAGGGGATCGGAAATGACAAACAATTTCAGGAAGTAAATGCCAAGTTGTCTTTGTTAGATCAATATTCGATGCTAAAT
>Ga0115567_10003287_pt1 | contig 15953 bp, 24 predicted proteins | sample COGITO_mtgs_1204_2_FD_88679 | JGI IMG/M metagenome (GOLD analysis project Ga0115567, IMG submission 88679) | Pelagic marine microbial communities from North Sea - COGITO_mtgs_120412 | ecosystem: Environmental > Aquatic > Marine > Epipelagic | place: Germany:Helgoland, sampling site Kabeltonne... | reverse complement strand
TGCTGTCGCGAGAAGCCTGGATTTCTGAGTCGTGACGGCCTTCCCGGCGATAGTGTGTGTGAGGCTGCGAGCGCGCAGCGCTCATCCAGTCCGATTTATTCATACAGAGATGATACAACCTGCTGCAGCACCTCCTCGCCAATGGTCTCCAGCTTTGTGCCGTGCTAGCCCAGCAATACAGTAGGAAATCACCATGCCGCTGAGCGAGTTCAGGCCTTGGGCTGCGCGCCACATTCGCCCAGTTGGGTGGAGAACACTGAAGTAACGTCGCCAACGCTATCACCTGAGCCCATGGGGCGCACCTCGAATGCCGGCTCGAGTGGCACGATGCGGTGCGATGCACGGACCTGCCTCAGGTTTGTCATCAGCTCATGTCCGAATCAGTCGGTTGCAGCACGTCAGCGGCGCGGGTGGCAGGCATGGTCACACCTGCAGAGTGACAAGGTCCAGTGTGAAGGCATCCCAGAAATCGCCCGTGCCGTCCGTGGGTGCCTCCTCGTCGTAAAGCACACTCTGCCAGCTCTGAACTCGCAGTCGCGCGCCGCTGCCTGCAAGTTCGCCTTCGCCCGACGCCGCGTGAACAAACACGTGCACATCGTGCCGCTCCCTAGCGTCCGCGAGTGCGGCGCGATGCGGCTCACTGAGAGCCCGAATGGAGAGAGTCTCCGGGCCCCATCCGGCTCGGACGTCACGGTCGAGGACCACCGCGCCACCGCGCACGCCGTCATCGTCTTGTGTCGGGTGCGCGTGCCACACTTTGCCGTGCGGCGTCACGGCGACAAGGTCGAGGTCGGCGGGACTCGCGCGCCAGGTGAGGCAAACCTTGATGTCTCCTTCGTGCAGCACAGGAAGCAGCGCAGCACGCCGAATTGGCTCGTAGAGCCCAAGGTGCGGGGCACCCAGGGTGTAGTGGAACTGCTGGCGATCGAAACCGGCGCCGGACATGCGCACTGTGAAGCATCCTGAAGGCAGAGCTACTGTTGCGACCCCCATCTCGTCCGTGTACACCGTGCTTGTCCTCTCCAGAGACGCGACTGCCTCCTTCTGCACCTCACTCCGCGCTGGCGGCTGCTCGGCGCCACGCGCGTCCCGCGTGATAAGGCAAAGCGGGTCGGCCCCCTCTGTCATGGTCACGTCCACACGCACGCCCTGAGCGCTCGCACGCTCCTCCGTCGGCATCGCCACGAAGCTGATCCTATGGTACTGCCGCGGAAGGGCGTCGCAGAGGTGCGCGCAGATGGCGCAGGCGTTGGGCCACTTGCGCGTGTGCAGCTTGGAGTGGATCGGGAGGGAGAAGGCGCGCCCAGCGTCCTGCCAGCGCAGCACGATCTCGCATGCACCGATGCGAGGGCGCATCGCGCGCGTCACAGCCTCGTCGCCCGGTGCCCAGTGCAAAAACGTACGGTTCGCTGCAACCTCGATGCGGTACTCCCACAAGACCTCGCGCGCCCCGCGCTCGAGCTCCGATGCCACCCGAGCATACTGCGCGGCCGACCCCCAGAGAGTTTTGGACGGCCTCGTCGATATGCAGTACTCAAGCTGGCGTAGGAATGACTGAGTTCAGTGACAAAAAGGGCAAACAAACCTTCACTGTCGGCGTTTTCAATCGAAAAAGAGCCACGTCAAGGGGTGCAAGGCGGGCCACTGCCTGCAGCACGATGAGTGACCGAGCAGTCAGGAGTCCATGAGCGACTGCGTCAGAGACGCCTTGCTCCCAGCCGCGCCAACCTTCAGCGGCTCCTCCCTCGTTCTCAACAGTGGCGTGCCCCCCTTCCTTTTGGCCTGCCCACTCTTGTGCTTCTGCTCTCTGTCCGAAGCCTCCACCAAACTGTCCTGCCCCCAGGCGATCTACCTCGCCCCCCAAGACTTTCCTCGTCACACCATGAGAGTGCGGCGGAGGGGGGGCATTCTCCACCACGCGGAACGTTCCCGCCCTGGTAAGTGGTGCCAACTGGGCACCAGATTCGGACACCACAGCATCAGCCTGCAAAACATCAGCCTCGCAGACGAGCACTTCGTTTCTACGTGTGTTGCCGACCGACTTTGCAGGTTCCTGTCTGCGCGTCGCTTGCGAATTACGGCTCCGCCATATGTCAGGCTCTGTTGCCCGGGAAGATGCGCGCACTCTGCGCTGAGCCGTGTTGTTGGACGTGGTGCCTTCAGCTGGATGCCTTGGCTTGCCGTGTGGGGCGGCGGTGGAATTCGCGTGCGACCGCTCTTCGTGACCCCGCACGATTGAGAAGCCACCAGCCACCGTGGGCTCTGATGTCATCCAGGGGGAACAAGACAGGCCAGCCGTGTGAGCACTCAGTGCTCCAGCTGAGGCCCATGCGGAGGATTCTCGAGTCTCGGCAGTGCTTTCGTTCAGCGACGGGGATGCGTGCGGGGCGGTATGTCCGAGACGACCCAGGGTACCAAAACCCTTGATCTCAGGCACATTGCCCCGAGGCGCCAGAAGCCCCTTGAGTAGGGTCACATGTCCGCCCTCCTGCGACAGCGCACATTCCCCTGGGCACCCCGAATGGTCACAGATGTATCACCCACAGTGAGACGCTTGCAGCAACAGAAATACTGCACAGGGCCACAGGTTCTGCGCTGGGCAGGGGGCGCGAGACCTGCGAAGGCGACGAGCTGGTAGGGGCTTGTCTCTGGAACTGTGACCTCAAAGTAGGTCCCTGTTTCGCGCACACCTACAGAATGCGCGAAGCCTTGCGATGTCTCGAGTCGCAGGGTTCCGTATCCTCTGCCCGCCTCATCCAGATACCCCGCGAGACGCCGAATGTACTCGTCTACGCCGAGCACAACGTCGACGAAAAACTGCGCGTTGGAGCTGTCCCCGCGCACGGGGCCTGCCACGCCGCCATCCTCGCCAAAGAAGCACTGCATCGCCACAAGTCCACCGCGCAACGCCTTGTTTTCCTTTCCCTGCCACATCCGCAGCCGCTGCAGCTTGGCGGACCGAACCGCCTCATTCTGTGCCACGCCACTTGCCACCTGTGCCGGGTTGTACCGCCAATGACATGATCTCGAAGGCTTCGAGATCCCTGAAACAGGGAGTCTGGGATGGGACACGGGGCGGAACCACTGGAAGGTCGTCGAAAAAGCGTTTTGGGTCGTAGAACAGCTCGGGCGTACCGAGATGAAGTAGGTGCGCGTCGAGGTATGGCGACCCGTTCGGTGTCGCGCCGCCCGCGCCGCCCGGCTGCGGGAGATACGCGTCGAGGAGAGAACAAATATCTGCGCGCAGCTGCCCAACAACCAAGAGCACTGATGCGGGGTCGCCTGCTGGAGTCCAACAACCCAAATAGAATACCACATAAGTAGGGGTCGCTCTCCCCGCCAATTGCTCAGCGAGCCGCTCCGCAACCTTGCCTGCCTGCCAAGCCTGGATGAGCTGCTCGAGCTGCGCCATCGTCTCCGCGCGGAACGCTGCCACCGCGCCGCTAACGTGAAGCAGTGGCATTTTCATGAGCAGTTCCTCACAACTATCCTGAGGTCGTACCGCTATTGTGCACTGCGGAATGTCGTGCTGCCCATTTTCACCCAATTTCTTCCCGATCGCCGAGTCGACATCGTCGAAATCACGTGTCAAATCATACGGGTACAATGTGCGATTTCGCGCGAATGCCGCGAGTTCGGCTGCGTACTGATCCACCGCTGCGCACATCTCGTCGGCCCATGAGGGACCGCCACGCAAAACTTTCGCCAGCGATTTGTCCCGGGCAGCACTCGAAGGATGAACTTCCTCGGCGGTAGCATGCTTCGCTGCAACCTCTTTTGCTGTGAATGAACACTCTGGCCTACGAGCAGCGCTATCCGTGAGCTTCACAGTCGCCCCACATATTGGGTGGGAAAGGACAAACCGTTCGAAGCCGTCATAGGTGGCCCGCACAAGATTGGCAATCAAAAGTTGCAGGAACGGAAACATGTCCTTTTCCTCAACGCGCCCCTGCTCCGGAGGTGTGATCAGGACACGCAACGAGCCTTCCAATCACTGAATCATGTACCAAATACAAGATACAAGGTTGGTCAGGTTTTGCGGCAGAGGATGAGGCTCGAAAAGGGTGCTGCACCCCTGGAATCTCGTCGAACCCGTCTAAGACTCCTGCCGGCACCTGTAGGGACGTGTGTCACGGAAGTCACCGACAAACTCCTGAGGAATTTAGATCACGACGCTTTGTGGGAATATGCGTTGTCTCGGCACCCCAGAGTGTACTCAGATGGCATCGGCTCAGTGGCCTCGAGCTTGGAATCAATCAATTCGGGGTGGTGCCGTACGAGCTGGTCCATCTGCCGACTACCCGAAAAAAAGTATGCCAGGGGCAGAGTGCGTGTATCATCTCCCTCGAGAGGAAATAATTGACACTCCATCTTCCTCCGGGTGTGTCGGCCCTGGAGCGCCGTCCTGGATCTAGTCAAACTGCAGAAAATAATTCAAGAAATACTCAAATAAAGGGGAGGCCGAGGGCAGAGCTGAGCTGTGAAATGCTTGCCCGGGCCGCAGTCCTGGCGCTCCTTGCTGTCCCCCTGGCATATGCCTTCACCCCTTCACTCACAAACCTCCCTGCATTGCACCATTCTAGTGCGACGTCCATCGGTCGCGGCGGGAATGGTCTCATGCATGTCCCGGCAACGCGCATGGCCCGTGTCGCTGCCATGGGACTGCGTATGGCAGAGAAGGGTCCGCTCCACGATGCCATCGACAAGGTAGCAAGATCTAGCAATCCCTGCGCTAGTTATGCGATAGTTTTGTGCCCAGCTTGGCGCCGTCGGTGCAGGCCAAGGTGCTTTCGTCCAGAGACCAGGCCTGCTGATGTTTTGAGCCCGGCAATGAGATTTGTGGCGTAAGATCGGACTTGCCCGTCTTGCACAACGCCCAGCATGTCACTGCTGCTCTCAATGCTGGGCCCACTAGTGTAAATTATCTTTTGACAGCAGGCTAACGGTCCCCATTATACGCCTGTCCAAGGGTGGAGTGCTGCAAAGGCAACTCATCGTTGCCTTGGCTTCAGGTGGTGAAGGAAAACAAGATCGTGCTCTTCATGAAAGGAAACAAGGACTTCCCGCAGTGCGGCTTCTCGAACACGGTGGTTCAGGTTTTGACTGCGTGCAAAGCTGACTTTGAGGCGATCAATGTGCTGGAGAACGAACTGCTCCGACAGGGAATCAAGGATTACTCGCAGTGGCCCACCATTCCGCAACTGTATGTCGATGGAGAGTTCATGGGTGGTTGTGACATTGTCGTGGACATGTTCCAGAGTGGTGAGCTGCAAGAGATGGTGGAGCGTGTCAATGCCGAGGCGTGAGGAGGGCATCGGCTGTTGCAATCTTCATAAAGCCATGGGCCAGGCAGAGAGAAATGTTTAGCCGGTCGCGTGATGACGCTGACAGAGTAGCGAGGTTGTACTCAAAATGTGCTCATGGCTCATCGATCATGGCACTGCGCGGTGATTCTAGGTTTCCAAGTGCCATGGTCTCACTGCCACGCTCGCGCACCTTCGCGTCGCGCGCTGAGGCCCCCGAAGGATGACCCTCTTCGTCGCGAACCCCAAGCATGCCAGCCTCGTCAACCCCATTATCTGTGTCGTCCCCTATTGCCGTGTTACTTCGTTGAGCTTCCGAGTCACAATCGTCGAACGACTGCGCCGGTAAATGCGGTCAGTGAGCGCACACATGACGCTCGGAGCAGGCCCACATCAGCAAGTGGGAAATGCTGCAGGTGGTCATGGCACTGACAAGTTGGGTGCGGCGCTCGAGCTCAGCTTCAACCTCGTCTATGATCCGGGGGATTTCGTCCATCTGTTTGGCACGAGGCAGTCACAGAGGCCAAGGAAGAGCCAGTCGCATTCAAACCACATCCAATTTCGTATTAACTAGCCGCGCGTGCCAATGCATACTACGGCGAAATGCAGGTGTCGGACAAAACCTTCTCCTTGATGTACGCACGAATGTTTTCTGCGTTTTCTTTCACTCCCGGATCGTTTTCCCCAGCGTCTTCTTCGGCGCGCACGTCATACGCTCCGTACGGTGTGCCTCCCAATCTCGCTGCAACATCAAAGGTCATTACAATGGACATAAATGCTACTGGTGGCAACAGCCTGCTCTGCTGGAGCTGTTGCAAGGTTTAAGCCGCTGTTCCAAAGAAACACTCTCCGACAGGAAGACAAAGCGACGGGGCAAGGCTGCAGACCGCAAAGCTGCTCGCCCTGCTTGATGAGGGCATCTCCTGTCGCCATAAGCTCGTCCAAGTGTGTTTCGAGATCAAAGTTCTTTAGCGATTCTTCACTAACCTGGCCCTCGTCTTGCTCACTTCTGTCGTTTCCTCCCCCGCGCAGGCCAATCCTGACGTGATCCTCTCTTCCATGCAGTTGCCCGCCATTCCGTGCCCTGTGAAGTAAACCGCTTGGGCAACTTGGCGTCTTTGCGGAGACAGATGTCGAGAGATGTTTTCCTCTGGCGCTTGCACCGATGTGCTCGGCGCCGCCAGCGTCTGCGCAGAGCGATGCGACGAATAGAAGGAAGAACAAGCGTTTGTGTTCGGTACGCCACATGCGGCTCGTACCAGACCGATTGCAGGTGGGATCTCCAGCACTAGTCGCCCAGCCTTGAACCGCAAGGGCCTGAGAAGCCGCAGAGCGGGAAGTCCTTGTTGCCTTTCATGAAGAGCACGATTGTATTTTCCTTCACCACCTGAAGCCACCGCAACCTCTCTCGGTTACTGCGACAGGGAGCGCAGCGACGCCCCGCGGATGCGCTTCCCCAATCGAATGAGAAAGGGAATGTGAACTTGTCAACTTTCTCACATCACAGCAGATTCCCTGTCCAAACTCGGAGTGTTCTGTAGCTGCTCGTTTTAGCAGCAGGATCACCCAGACAGGTCGGCGCCCGCATGGCTGTGCCAGCCGCTGAAACGCGTTTGCACGGGATACCTCTTGGTTTTTAAGCACGAGGGGTAGCTGTCTGTGAGAAGCAGATAGCCCTTTCAGCAGGAGTCTGCGCGCCTTGCTGTAAAACCTTGGGAGTCCAGCCCATTTCTTCTGTGGGCTTGGGGGGGGAAGAGACTGCCCCCCGTTGCCTGTTTGGTCTGCGCTAAGGATCACACGTATCGATGCTGCATGACATCAATTCGTTCGCGTATGGTTCGGTTTGTAGGGGAAACCAGTAGTTGGTGTGAGGCTGTCGGCTGCTCCCTGGCCACTGCATTGGCGGGGTCTGGCAAGGGGCAACCGGTACGGTTATGGAGCAGAGTCAAATGGTCGAATGTGTTGAGCACATCTGTTCATGCAGCCCTGGTGTCTCTGGCGAAATTTGGATCGTGCCAACGCGTTTGACCAACGAACGAATTCACCGTCTGGTGTTTCTCGCAGTACCATGTTCGCGCTCCTGGTTTCGCTGCACACGGCGAACGGTTCCATGTTGGCATTCGACAATGAGAGTGAGTTCTCCACCATAGCCCCCCTCGTCTTGCGAAAATACAAGTCAACTGACGGATGTGATCCTGGGCCACAAGACTGAGATGGGTTACGGTGATGTCATGCGGGGGATCCTGTGTGCGGGGGCTATCCTCCAGCAATTGTCTGGCTGCATTGTGCGCGTGAAGCGTGCATTTTGTCTTGGTGCTCCGGCTGTTGTGCAAAACCGGCCGCACAAGGTTGATCCTGATTGTCGGTGCTTGTCAACGAGCAGCGGAACACAGTGGGTCTTACGGCCAGGACTACCTCACCAACGTTGAGGGCAACAACCTTGACAACAAGCTCGCTCGTCTTGGTGTAAACGTCTCGGGCTGGGGCTTCTCATCCTAAGAACCTGAAGGTCGCAGTGTGAGAAGAAAGCGAGGGGCGACGCCCGCGGAGAAGACGGGGCGCATGATCTCTTGACGCGTGAACGCATTCGGGCGCCGGCACTAGACGTCTGCACGGACGACTGAGTCGGCCGGGCATCCTTGATTATATCGTCAGGGGGGATGAGGCGATGCGCAACTGTTGAGTAAAATTGAGGCGAATTTCCGTCGCCCGCCAGGTCCTGGGGGCGCTGCTGGGCAGCAGTCTCAAGGGCTCCAATGTTGGTCCCTGGGGGGGTCCCTGGCCGTTATTTCATAGCCGTTTACTGCCCGTGTGTATTCCTTCGTGTGCCTTGACCCCCACTGTTGTCCTGCCCCGATTGAAGTCCGAGTGTATTTGAGAACAACTCACTGTGCAGACTGCAACATCAGTGCTGTTCGTATGTCTGAAACTAAGCGGCATCAGGTTCTTAGTTTGAACCGGAGATCGTGAAATCAGCCGAACAGATGTCAGAGTTTGACTGAAGGCAGCGGCCACACATGATGCCGGACGCTTTTAGGTCCTCCCAGCTTTTCTTGGCCTCGGCGGGGTTCACGAGGCCCGATGTCGCCACTTCAGGACACTGCCAACACTCGGCGACCTGTATGCGTCGCAAAGTTTGCATATTAGCAAATCTCAAATCGTGTGCAACAGGGAAGCTGATCGCTCTCTTTGGCGGAAGCTTGGAAATTGGATCTTGCCTTTGGAAACTCATCGGTGTCTGGAACGGGGCAGTAAGTGTTGCACACCCCGTCCGGGCAGTCATCAATACTCGAACAAGTCTTGTCGTTCTGCGCTCGGGCAAAAGTCTCAGTAGCGTGAACGCGCCAAACGAGTACCGTGAAGGCATAGATCGTCGAAAATGAAACGGACCTGCTCGCCACCGATGCACTTGCTCACATGGCTCTCCGAGGCTTTCTTGCTGTACTCGTAGCGCTTTGTTGAACAGTGCTGCTTCGTCCATTTGGGGTTTGACTGACACGTCTCTCCAAGCGGGCAGCTGAGATCCAACAGACCGTCGCAACGTTGCGATACTGCAGGCGCCCGCTTCAGACAATCCCGGAAACCATTCGGACTGACAAGCAGGGGTGATTTGATCAAGACAGCGGGGCGTCACCTGTGATCGAGCAGGAGAACTCAAACACTTGCGATTGCGATCCAGTGCACTGGAAGTCCAATATCGATTCGCCGCAACCGCATCTGCAGTGAAACCGCCAACAACAAGCTCAGCCATCGTTCACGGTGGCATGCTGACTGCATACTGCATCAACTTGCTGAAATAGAAGTATCGCAAGAGGCGGGATAGTTTCGAATCCGACCAAGCAGCGGAGCGGGGTACGAACGAGATGGCGAGATTGCATGGACGGCAATTGCAGCGTCTGTGGCTGAAGAGGTGGTCGTTCTGCCGGAAAAACGAGATCCCAATTCCCCTCGTAGCATCATCCGTGTCCTTGAGGTTGGCAATTTGCCCGCGGATTTCAGTGGGCGAGATCGCCAACTCGGAATTTGCGTCGAGGCACTCGAAGGGCTCAAAGTCGCCAGAGCAGGTTCCACCACCGGGAACGATTTCGTGCGTATATTGCGAGCAAGGCCAGCACAACACAGGTGTGCTAAACCAAATCAGCCCCGTCGGGAAGGTGAGTAATCCCGCAACAGAAGCAAAGACAACGAACAAGACCAGCTTTCGGCGGCCGCCAACTAAGCATCCCCGAGGAACGCGGCATTGATAAAGCAACCGGTACTTGTCCACGGGCCATTCAATCACGTTGGCGATGAGGCCAATCAAGGAGATCATCGGCATTACGCAAAATCCCATGCATATGATGTACTGGCGGTATACAATCTCGAAGTACTCGTCAGCGAGCTCGAAGTCAGGCTTGTTGGCCTCATCGGAAAGAGAATTGACAGAGCTCTTACCGAAGCACTTATTCGCCAACTTCATGAGCGGCGGCGTGACTAACTCGAAGACATTTGTTATGGTGATGTCAATAAGCAAGTACAAGAGCACCTGGTAACCCATGCGCCCAGACATGCATGTGTACCAAGGCAGATCGGCATAGTAGCGCAACGCGAAGAGAAAGCTGATGTTGCTGATGCGAAAAACAGTCAGCTTGAAAAGACGGTGCTGCCGGAACGCGCTCCAAGATTGGTGCTTCTCGAGATCGGTCAGCAAGCCAACGGTTGTCTCGAAGAGTGCGTTCGAGATCGGAACAACCAATGCCACCAAAAGCGCGACCATAATCTGGCGACATGCGCGCGGATAATCCATGAGAAACCAATCTAAGGCCATCATCTGTCTCTACGTGATTTCAAAAGAAAATTCAAAGAACAAATTCAAACACGGCGGAAGCCAAGCAATCGGAGGGACAAAACCTCAACGCCTTCTTTGAAAGAGGCTTTGGTGAGGTCTTTGGTACTTGCTTCCCACGTGCTTTGCATGTGATTGTACAAGACTTTGTACAAGATTAAGTACATGATGACTGCAGGCACCGATGCACAGAGAGCAAAGACTACATACGACCCTGAATCCGGGCTCCAGGCTGGTCAGTGGCATTCAGCGACGTTTTCGGACCAGTAAAAAACCCGCGGCCCATTTTATGTCTTGGAAGAGCAGATACGCATCAGGAACCATTCAAAGAATGGTGACGAACAAGAATGCAATTGAAACAGTGCGGGGGGCAGAACCCAGGAGCCGGAAAACCCGTTGTCCCTTGAACTGTACATTGTCCTGTATCGTGTCGCGAGCCTTGACCTGGGAATCAAGTGCTTTCGATTGAGCACCCGCCAAAGGCTGAATGAAGTTCAAACGAAGGCCCGATCACTTGATGAAATCAAGTTGTCAATATGCACTGCCGTGACATGACACAAGTGTAGTGGCGAAGCAATGACACTGCAGTGAAAGGGCAGGAGAAACACGCACCTCTAGGTCGGCGTCCTGCACTGCCGTGTAGTCCTTGAGATAGAAGGTCGAGATGAGCATGTAGGCTGGTCCTGTGAGAAATTGCACCAAATATCCCAGTACCATCATCGTGTACCTGTTCCTCCTAGTCGGTCAGCACAGTGTAGAAGACACGGTGGAAGGGGGCATCGTGAGAGTATTCCAGTGCTGTTTCCGACGCGGGAGTATTGCACCGACCATGTCGTGTCGCTCGAGGGCTGCACCGTCGACAGGAAAAGAAGATCCAACGACGAGGCTTTTGGGAAACTGTGGCATGAACCAAAGATCTGGGTCATTCAATGGAGTAGGCTTCGCCGTTGCAACATTTACAGCACTACTGAGACAAAGCTGCCAGCGGCAATGCCAAATGCCGGACCTGAGCAAAAATGACACTCCGCTTTTTTCAAGCATGGGTCCTGCCTTCAACACGTGCGGTACAAATCTGCGAATGATGCAATTCGACTTTAATATCTTCGGTTGTGGCAATCAATTCTGGGCAGCCTAGGTCAGCATCCAATTCGCGGCCGATTGGAGACAGTCTGCATGAATGGCAAGTCTCCGCCCGAGATGGTCTACACCAGTGTGACAAGGCAATGGCGGCAAGAGATATGGTGAAAGCAGCCAGGGAAGGGAAGACCCGATCAAGGCCACCAAGACGAGCACCAAGTTTGCGCACATTATGAAGCTGCACCAAATTCCACCCTTATTCCACAAAAACGGTTTCCAAGGCTGTCGTTTTCACGCTGATCTTCCAAATAGCGAATCTACGGCCATACATTTGCAATTCGGACAGCATCTGGTGAGGGGGGGGGGGTTACTTGAGGAAGTTGAAGTACTGCCTGATCTCCGTTCCAAAGCATTGCTCCATGTCTGCACGAGAGCAGAACATGCCGAGTTGCTTTCGCTTGTGCTCGTTCGCCTGTAACGTAGAAGTCCTTGTTACAAATTTGCGCGTGCTGACAAGACGGTACGCGCGTGAAACAACGTTACTCGAACGGCTAATAGAAGATGAGCCCCATTACGTGTCGCGAGCGCAGCAGGGCGAGACCGCTTCCTCATCTGACGGCTGCTGGCTGTCAACATAATAGTTGCCATACTTGTCGAATTTGAGTGTGGACATCGATTCTGCAGAGAGGTGACCCTGCAACAACAGTGCGAAGCAGAAGTGAGAACCGTGCTATGCCTCGCAAAATACCTGGCCCATATGCATATTGCAGGTGCAGAGCTTGTGCGATGGGATGCAGCTGCAAGCACGGCGTCTTGCCTGCAGGTTAAGTGAGTCATTGATAGTAGAAGCGACATTGTCCACCGGCGCAGTAATAGATCCGAATATGCTGTGCTTTTTCTCGAGTTTGGGACGCTCGGACTCGCGTCTTTGCGATACCTGGATCGCCCGACAGCTGAGGCCTGCCGTTTGGCAAATATTCTGTACCGTTGAAAATAATTGAGAGACAGCGTGAAGGCCGATCAGTAGGGCGAATACCAGAGATTCTGGCTGTTGCAGAGAGACAAAAGCGTCTGGCGGGGGAGGTGGCGCCACGCTGACTTCAACCGCTTGAGTTGACTGCAGCGAATTCTGAGATTCGGCGAGCTGCGCGACGCCGCACCCAACACATCAGAAGGTACAGAATGGAACAATTGAGCAAAAGCAAAGCGGACTCACCTGACCGTCCGGCGGCAGCTCCCATGCAGTTTCCTGAACCAAGAGGAAAAACACTTCAACCCATCGCCTGTGAAATCACTCTGCACGCGCATTCTCAAGGAACAAGCGGAACAGAGTCATCAGGTATAAACGTCATGCACCTGTGTGGTGTCGTTCTGATAGAACGTTCTCCCCGTCGTCGGGTCGACCTGCGCCTCGGTCAGGGCTCATTTCGCGCGTACAATCAAGGCGGGCTTGAAGGCTCGTGTTCAAGGAAAGCATTCAAGCAGAGTGGCGACGAGCCGGCAGCTAGTTCCGTTGCTTCCGAACAGGCGACGCGGGTGATGGACCTTTCTAGTCCACAGGTTCATCGGCGTAAAGGTTGGCTGGCTTCCATCAGTAGTGTACTGAGTTGCGTTGGCAGCGTGGTAAGCTCCTGCAGCAGCGGTTGCTTGCGGCTGGCAATGAGTGCCAAGTTGGTACCTCACGGGCAAAACGCACCTGGTTGTTGTGCGCTGCAATACTCTGCATCGGAACCCCAGCATCGGGCGGTGCAATCCACCCGTCAACCGGCATGGTGCGTGGGTTCCTCTTGACGACCGCCCACGGCACGGGTTTGCGTTCGGCAAATCCTAGAAGAGTCAACATTTGTCATTGGATCCAATGACAAATGATGACTTTTGCCGAGCTGGCGTCTCGTCGGGCACCATGGTGCTCTTGACTGAGTTCCGGATTCCGATGCCGGTCCGTTCCGTTCCTTCTGCGCTCACCATGTGTTGTGCGGCCGCGGCCCCGAAAGAAATGCGCCGCCGCGGGCCGACGGGGAGATGTCGCGTTGACAACTTGGCCCCCCCTCAGTCTGCTTCCAACCAGTCCGTGCAAGTCCCGCATATGATACCCGCGCAATCCTGTGCGTTGGAAAGCCTCAGGACAGCCGCATCTCTGGTAGTGAAGGTCATTCATTCGAGAGTTGCGCACGCAAGGATCATGACAGAGGCGGAGGACCGATCATTGCAGGTGACTGTGGACGAGTACCGGATCGGGCAACTCTACTTCACTGCCAAAATGCAGGCGATGGAAGCGGAGCAAGCTGATGGTGCGGGGGTCGAGGTGTTGAAGAACGAGCCGTCGTTCCACGAACAGTGGGGTGAAACCCCGCAGCGGTCTTGGGGGATCCGCATGCCGTTTGCCCCTCTGGCTTGACGCAATGCGTTGTGCGGCAGGAGAGGCAACCTTTACGCGAAAGCACTATTACATCGACCGGCGATTTCCTGGTTGGCTGCGCGCAGTTGCGCCCAAGAGCGGCACGACACTTGTAGAAGAGGCCTACAATTGCTATCCGAAGACCGTCACCACCATCACCCTCCCGCTCTTCAATAAGGTGGTTTCCCCAGAATCCGTGTAATACCTACACTGCTGTAGTCATGTGGGTAGTGCTTCTGAAACTAGGAAATGGCCGCTTGCAGTTCAAAATCACCGTTACTACCGTGCACGCAAACGATGACGGTTCCACGGAAAATATACATGGACTTGACGCTGCGTCGCTGAAACTGCGAACAGTCAAATTTATCGACATCGCTGAATCCGAGAAGGGGAAAAAGATGTATGAGAAGGCTAACGACGACCCCCGTGCTTTCAAGTCAACGCGCACGGGTCGAGGACCTCTACTTCCTGGCTGGCAGAAGACCAGCAAGCCCATCATGTGCGCCTACAAGCTTGTAAGGTATGCGTTTTCGTGTTTGCAACCGCGCTGCGTGCGTTGAGTCTAAAGCTAAATTCACTTGCGCGACGGCAGATCCGAATTCGATTATTGGCCGCTTGGGGGTAAAGTAGAAGAGTTTATGGAGAACTACGAAAGAGGTCTTTTCTTGAACGGCAATCGGCAGATGTTTTGCTGGCTAGATCAGTGGCACGGCATGACACTCTCCGACATCCGCGTGTATGAGCGCGAAATTGCAGAGCGGGTGATGAGCCCCGCACGTTTGTAGCATCACAGGAGTTGTCCCTCAAATTTCAATTCAAATGTAATTCACGGCACTGAGTGAGCCTGCCCACAGACCAACACCATCACGGCCATCAGGGAGGGCAAGTCAAAAGGCTCCATCTCAGATCTTCCTGAAATACTTCCACGCCGATCAGATAAGTCTGGAACAGGAGCGTCGCTGGCTGCAACGACGCCGCCCATCTCAGCAGCGTTGAATGCCTCATCTGTTGTCGTGCTTTCGCCACCCACGCCCGCCACCACTCCACCGCGAGCACTGGAGCACAGTGCAAGGTCGCCTGCACTCTCACCACGCAGTACGTTTTCTCCATCTGCGAGCGATCTTCACAGTGGCACGTATTCATCAACGCTCCCAATCGGACATGATTCAGAGGCCGGCCAAGTGTCCGACATAACCGCTGAAGTGACTCTGCAGCAGTCGGGGGAGACAAAAGCCACTCCTGTCTGTGATGAGATTCCGCCAGCTGCATACACATCGTTGATGTCTTCGAGTCCAGGGAAGCGAAGTGAGGGACATGAATCTGCAGGGGCGGCGTTAGTCATGCCGGGATCTGTTCGATCTGCTTCGCGTTTCGGTGAAGCTGCAGACCGGCACGAAATGCTCCACGTTCCGGAAAAGGTGCAGACTGGTGTCGACATTGAAGGCGTGAAGCGGTCAACCGAATCAAATCTTGTTCCTAGTCTAGATGGAGGACCGTTTGCGGGAGGCAAAAGGTACGTGCCTCCAAGTCCTCTCTCGTCTCTTGTTGCATTGTTGGCAGCGTTTACTCGGGGGTGCGCCAAGCAGTCTGCATTGTCGAAACAGGGCTCACAGTGTTGTTGCAGGTCCGGACAAGCGCCGGTGAAGCGCGTGCGTGAGGCTCAGCGGCTCCCGCGGCCGGGGGAACCGGTGTGCGCGATGGCGGAGTGCGGCAAGGTTTTCCCCGTCAGTCTCGCCCTGCGGTTATGGTGGCGTGGCACGAGTGCTGTGACACCCCCTGTTCGCTAGCTGCGCTTGCGTGTGGGCTATCTAGTTGACTGGTTCCATGTTTCATTATCAGTATGGGCAATATCGCGTGCGGGGTACTGGGAAAACAGTTTGCTCCGTTGAATGCAAGTTTTCACTTCCGCAAACCGCTGTTGAGGTGCGTAAGGATCCCGTTTTGAAAAATGAGGCCTTCGTTTTTCTGTTTTCTAGTGTTAAGTTAGCCTTCTAACATGTGGGCTCAGGTCGTATCGGGGGGCTGGGAGCGTGCGCTAACATTTGACAAGCATGTATTCTACATCAACCACAAGGCAGGAACGACTCACTGGAAATTGCCGAAGTAGTTAGTAGTAGTGCACCATAACCATCTCATTTTCAGTAAATAAGGTTTAGGGTTTAGTTGCTTGTATGCTCCGCTGGTGCAGAGGCTCCTGTGTCGAGGCGCTACGCCTAGTTTAGGGTTTAGGGTTTAGGTTTAGGGTTTAGGGTTTAGGGTAGTTGCTTGTATGCTCCGCTGCTCTGCTTGGGCAGAGGCTCGAGAGGCGCCTCGTCGAGGCGCTACGCTTAGAGTGGAGATTGTGTGTGCG
>Ga0115567_10003286_pt1 | contig 15958 bp, 16 predicted proteins | sample COGITO_mtgs_1204_2_FD_88679 | JGI IMG/M metagenome (GOLD analysis project Ga0115567, IMG submission 88679) | Pelagic marine microbial communities from North Sea - COGITO_mtgs_120412 | ecosystem: Environmental > Aquatic > Marine > Epipelagic | place: Germany:Helgoland, sampling site Kabeltonne... | reverse complement strand
GTGCTGTAGTGTCTCTTGACTCTACTATTCGTAGTAATATTTCTGTGGGTCCGCCAATAGAACTTGCGATACACAGTGAAGGCATTATTGAGGAGCCCTATCACAGCGTATTAACGACCAATAGTATTATGTACAAGTCTATTCAGAAGCAATGGAATGAAGGATTAAAAAGAGCGTTTAATCGGCTTCCTCGGTTTGATTGGGAAAAACCCATAAAGTAAAACAAACTTTTTTAACAAGATAAAGGTGTACCGGCAGCATTTTCGTTTATGCCATCCCTATTACTATCGGTACTCATTTTTACTCTGCCTTGTAAGGTAACAGACAATGAACGAGCGTATTTTGCTTCACCGTCTTTATGACAAAGCAGGATCTCATTTGCTGCATTTGCTTCACCTGTTGCGAAAAACCTAATGATATCCGTGGTATTGGTCATCAAACTCGTTGAAGACGTCACGCCTACAGTGACTAATAACTCTTCTGAGGCACCTCGAACATCGTTATTGTCGTCGTCAAGAAAGACTATTTTTGGATCATTCCAGTCTGTAGTACAAACAGAATAATCCCTTGATGGGCAGACAACAACTTGGGCTTGTTCGTCTATAGCATGGTGCCTTGCATACTGGATCAACGAGCTTATTTCGTTAATTTCAGCCACAATTCGGTTTTTTATTAAGATGCCTTGAACACTTGGACCAACAAATGCCAGTATTATCGCAACAATGGAAACAGTGATCATTAACTCAACCAGTGTTACACCTTTTTGTTGTTTCACGTTATACACTCCAATTTCTATTGATTTAAGATAAACTATTTTTGCGGGTGTAGGGTATGAAATAGTTATCAAAGGTTAGGATTAACATACACATCTTGATAATATTAAGGAGTAGCTGACATTTAGGTTAGAACGGGTGGGTATTTATTTGAGATCACCGACCTAGCTGAATTTATTGACTGGCATGAGATTATTGAGGTAATAAAATTGAGGGAAAAAATGCAAACCAGTACTGTGATAGAACAAATGCGAGTTTTACCTAACATAGATGTTAATTATGAGGTAGAACGTCGTGTCAATTTTATCAAATCTCAGCTTATTTCCAGTGGTAGTAAAACCTTGGTATTGGGTATAAGTGGCGGAATAGATTCCTGTACCTTAGGTCGTTTAGCCCAGCTTGCAGTGAATGAGTTAAATCAGCAGCATCAAAAAGGTTATCAATTTGTCGCAGTAAGATTGCCATACGATGTTCAAGTAGATGAGGCTGACGCTCAAGCCTCCATTGACTTTATTCAGCCCAGCCAACACCTTGCGGTGAATATACAACCGGGTGCAGATGCGATTGATCAACAAACGCGCACAGCCCTTGATTCGATTGGTTTACTGCCTAATAGTGAAACTAAATGCGATTTTGTAAAAGGGAATGTTAAAGCCCGAACTCGCATGGTGACACAGTATCAAGTTGCCGGATTACTCAATGGTTTGGTTTTAGGTACCGATCATTCAGCAGAGAACATCACTGGCTTTTATACTAAGTACGGTGATGGAGCCTGTGATCTTGCGCCACTATTTGGTTTAAACAAACGTCAAGTAAGACAGGTTGCTGAATTTTTAGGGGCACCACACAATATTATTTATAAAGCACCCACTGCAGATTTAGAGACATTGGCACCACAAAAATCTGATGAACAGGCACTTGGCATGAGTTATGACCAAATAGATGATTTTTTAGAAGGTAAAGTGGTAGCAGATGATATAGCGCAAAGGCTAGTAGTCATCTTTGAAAAAACGCAACATAAACGAGTTCCTATTCCAACCATATATGACTCTGAACTTTATTAACAGGTCACACTAATTAGGACATGAAATGAAAAAAATAGAAGCGGTAATTAAACCATTTAAAATGGATGATGTTCGCGAGGCATTGTCTGAAGTTGGCGTTAGTGGCATGACAGTCACCGAGGTAAAAGGTTTTGGTCGGCAAAAAGGCCATACTGAATTGTATCGCGGTGCCGAGTATAACGTTGATTTTTTACCTAAGGTTAAGATTGAATTAATAGTGACAAATGAACAGGTTGAGCTATGTATTGAAGCCATTATGAATACAGCGCAAACCGGAAAAATAGGTGATGGGAAAATATTTGTCTATGACGTAGAGCGGGTTATTCGTATTCGTACAGGTGAAGAAAACGAAGATGCCGTTTAATTAAATAATGCGAGTGTTTGTTAATAATGCACTCGTTTTAGAAAAAAGCTGAAATAATTATAACCGCCTGTAGGTCTAATGCACTGATACTAAACAACAGTGCTCTACAATCATTTAACGATTGACTACTCATTATGAAGGATACCCAATATGAAACAAATTAAAAAAACGACTATCGCTACTGCACTAGGTGCAGTTGTTATCGGCTCACTTGCGTCTGTTAGTGTTCAAGCGAACACTAACCCGTTTAGCGTTCATTCTTTAGAATCTGGCTATATGCAAAGTGCGACAGAAGGCAAATGTGGCGAAGGTAAATGCGGTGGCGACAAAGCTGAAAAAGATGCCAAAACCATGAAAGAAGGCAAATGTGGTGAAGGCAAATGCGGTGGCGACAAAGCCGAAAAAGATGCCAAATCCATGAAAGAAGGCAAATGTGGTGAAGGTAAATGTGGTGGCGATAAAGCCGAAAAAGCCGATAAAACCATGAAAGAAGGCAAATGTGGTGAAGGTAAATGTGGTGGTGATAAAGCTGGAAAAGCCGATAAAACCATGAAAGAAGGCAAGTGTGGTGGTCAAGCTTAATTAGCAAAATTGAGTGAGATGATAAAGGTCGGCTATTGTCGGCCTTTATTTTAGGAAAAAATCGAGGTAATAAATGTCATGTCCAATAAACAACTTTCAGGGGTAGGCTTAGGATTACGCCGAGAAATGCTCGATGAGCTATTGCCCGATATCCCCTCCTCAGTGGATTTTTGGGAAGTGGCGCCCGAAAACTGGATCCCGCTTGGCGGTAAATATCAGAAAAATCTTAACCAATTTACCTCAGCGTGTAACTTTGTTAGCCATGGCTTGTCTTTGTCTATTGGCAGTCCTGACCCTCTTGATGTCAACTTTATTAAAAGTGTTAAGGCGTTTTTAGACAGGCATCAAATCTTATATTACAGCGAACATCTGAGTTATTGCTCAGGTCAAGGTCACTTGTATGACTTGATGCCTATCCCGTTTACCGAAGAAGCCGTCAAACATGTAGTCGAGCGGGTTAAACAAGTACAAGATATTATCGAACGGCCGTTGTTGTTAGAAAATGTGTCTTATTATGCTGCACCCGGTCAAGAGATGACTGAGCAAGAATTTACTCTGTCAGTGTTGAAAGAATCGGGCTGCTTGATGTTGTTAGACGTAAATAACATTTACGTTAATTCAATTAACCACGGCTACGACGCCGAAGCTTTTTTAGCTGCCATGCCCACAGGTAAGATTGTCTATGGACATATTGCCGGGCATTACGACGAAGCTGACGACTTAAAAATTGATACCCACGGCGCTGATGTCATTGAACCGGTTTGGACGTTACTTAAAAAAGCCTATGAAATTCATGGTGTTTTTCCTACTCTGTTAGAAAGAGACTTTAATATCCCACCCATCAGTGAATTGTTAATGGAAATGGAGAAAATCAGAACTATGCAGATGCGAGTGCAACAGCAACAGCAAATATCTACCCAGCAACCCAAACAATTTAGAGCCTAATGAAGTCCTTCACACAGACCCAATATGCTTTTATTCAGCATATAAAAAATCCTCAAGCTAATCCCCTTGATGCGGGAATCGAAGACAGACGTTTAAAAATATATCGAGAGTTATTTTTTAATAATATTTTGGGATTTATTAGTTCAGGATTTCCCGTATTGCATAGTTTCTATTCTGAACAACAATGGAAAGTATTGGCGCGAAAGTTTTTTATTGAACACAGCTGTCGCTCACCTTACTTCATTGATATTAGTAAAGAATTTGTAGAGTATTTAAGTGGCGAATACGAATTAAGCGAGTTTGACCCGGTATTTATGCGTGAATTGGCACATTATGAATGGTTGGAATTAGACGTCAGTGTTCGCCAATCAAAACAAACGATTAAAGCATGGGATGGGCATTCGAAGATCACCCAAGTTCAAATGTCAGACCTTGCAAGTTTAGTCAGCTATCAATTTCCCGTTCATCAAATAAGTGCTGATTTTCACCCCACCCAAGCCAGCGAAGTGGTGTATTTAGTGATTTATCGGGATGCCACAGATGAAGTGAATTTTACTTTAATCAATGCTGTTTCTGCGCACCTTTTAAACACTATCATCGAACAAGGGCAAACAACCGTTGAATCCCTAAGTAAAACCATGGTTGACGCCATGCCGCAACTCGACGTTCAACAAATCACTGAATCGCTGCATCAGGTGTTACAGCAGTTGTTGCGTCAAGAAATCTTACTTCCTGCACACCCGTCGACGTCACTGGCCTAGCTTTTTAGGACTATCAATTTATTCAACTTTGAATTAACATCTGCGCCTTAATTTAGTTGTTAAATAAGGGGGCAACCCCATCACGCTTGGAGCGCAATAATGCAAGATGATAACAGTCCCCATGACCCGTTTAATTGGGTTTATTTGATTACCGCCTTAGGTGTGCTGCTAGCGTTACCATTAATGCATGTCATATTGGGTTGGTTCGTTTTTTACCTTTAATATCCGCAGCTTCTGTACTTATCTTATTATTAAATTACGGGGAAATTCGTGTCCGCCGAATATATAAAATCGGTTATTAAAACCGTTCCTAATTATCCAAAACCTGGGATCATGTTTCGTGATGTGACGTCGGTTTTAGAAGATCATAAAGCTTACTCAGCGTCCATAGAACTCTTATTGAAGCATTACGCGCCAATGGGTTTTGATAAAGTCGCGGGTACCGAAGCCCGTGGATTTTTATTTGGTGCGCCTTTGGCTATAGAGCTTGGTATTGGCTTTATTCCGGTGCGTAAGCCAAATAAACTACCTCGAGAAGTGATAACCGAAAGTTATGAACTTGAATACGGTACTGACTGTTTAGAAATTCATAAAGATGCCGTGAAACCCGGCGAAAAAGTATTGATGTTAGATGACTTATTGGCAACGGGCGGCACTATGATCGCCACGGCTAATTTGATCAGGCGCTTAGGCGGTGTGGTTGAGCACGCTGGTTTTGTCATTTCTTTACCCGAACTCGGTGGCGAGCAAAAACTCACCGATTGTGGTGTCACCAGTTTTTCTATTTGTGAATTCGAAGGCGAGTAACTAAATAATATGGGTTATCAAGTATTAGCAAGAAAATGGCGACCTAATCGTTTTGGCGAATTAGTCGGGCAAGAGCATGTTGTCACCGCTATTTCAAACGCACTTGATAACGATAGACTTCACCATGCTTATCTATTTACCGGCACCCGAGGTGTAGGTAAAACGACCATTGCGCGGATTTTTTCAAAAAGTTTAAACTGTGAACAAGGTTTAAGTTCCAAACCTTGTGGTCAATGTAGCACCTGTAAAGAAATCGAAAATGGCAACTTTATTGATTTACTTGAAATAGATGCTGCATCTCGCACCAAAGTCGAAGACACCCGGGAGTTGTTAGATAACGTACAATACAAACCTAGCCGTGGCCGGTACAAAGTTTATCTGATTGATGAAGTGCACATGTTGTCGAAGCATAGTTTTAATGCTTTGTTAAAAACACTTGAAGAGCCACCGCCCCATGTAAAGTTTTTATTGGCGACCACAGATCCGCAAAAATTACCGGTTACAATTTTATCCCGTTGTTTGCAATTTAATCTTAAAGCCTTGTCGCGCACCCAAATTAGTCAGCAATTAGATTTTGTACTTGGCGAAGAGAGCATCACTTTTGACAAAGAAGCATTGAGCCAATTAGCCAGAGCCGCTCAAGGCAGTATGCGCGACGCATTAAGTTTGACAGACCAAGCCATAGCCCAAGGTAATGGTGTAGTTGGTTTGCAAATAGTCACAGATATGCTTGGGCTGATGGATAAAAACCAAGTACTCAAACTGGTGCATGCTGTGGTTCAAAAAGATAGCCAGAAAGTGATGCAACAAGTCGAGTTAATGTCTGAACAAGCGCCAGACTATGCTTTGGTTTTATCTGAAATAATGAGTTTGTTACATCAAATTGCCTTAACCCAGTTTGTGCCTGATGCTTGTAAGTTAGAAACTATTTCCGCCCGAGCTATTTTTCAACTGGCAAAATCTGTACCTGCTGAACAAATTCAATTGTTATATCAAATTGCCCTGACAGGTAAAAAAGATCTACCTCACGCCGCTGATGCCAGAACAGGGCTAGAGATGACCTTGTTGCGCATGTTAGCGTTTTGTCCGAATAATCTAAAATTAAATGCACTGGATATTGCTGCTAACACGCCAGACGTTGAAATGGTTACTCATCAACCTACAAGTCAGGCAGAAAATGCTGAGGTTGAAACGGCTGTTAAGAGTGAGCCTGTGGCTCATGTGGTGAATGATGTAAATAATCATGGTGAAACTAGAATAGAACAACCCGCTCTAGAAAACGCCCCAGTTGAAGCAAACGTTGAAACTACCTCGCCAGTCCCTGTTGAAATCAGTGCTGTGTCTGAACAAAAAGAAATGGAACCTCCTGTCGCTGATCAGGTTGCAGCTTCTGACGATGATTTATTTGCCCAGCAACAAGATATTATGCGCCAAGCAGAAGATTTTGGTCACCAACCAATGGATTATGACCAATATCAAGCTGTGTCAATGGAAGAGCAGTCCAGTGAAGCATTTTCTGGTGATTATCCCTCGGCTCATTATGAAAATGCGCAGTTCGAAAATGACGATGTACATTCGCAAGAAACAACACCGACTGCTGCTCATCAACAAGTTGAGACAAAACCCAATACCACTACTGCTGATTTAATAGCGCTGCGCAATAAACTTAAACAAAGCCAGCGTGATGAGGGGGAAGGGTCTGAACAGGTAAAAAAGTCTGAGAGTTCCACGCCATTTAATTTAGCTGCGATGCGTAAGCAAAACCAAGACCAAGACCAAGACCAAGAAGCAGAGAGTAAGACAACTGAGAATCATGTCGAAAAGCAAAGTCAGGCTGAACTCATTTCATCAGCCCCTATTGTTGAACCGCAAGTTGTTGAATCGCAAGTTGCGGCTGCTAGTGCAGAGCACACTGTAGAAAATACACCTCCATGGCTTGATGATGATTATTCACAAGATGCGCCTGTGGATGCAACGGCGGTTGCACCCGAGGTTATACCCGCGCTTACACCCGTGCTTGCACCCGTAACCAGCCCTTTCTCAGCAGAAAAAACCTTGGTGGAACCTGATCCTTTTGACTCTAGTGCTCATTTGGACCAAGAAAACGTTGGCGATGTCACCCTAGAGATCGGTGCTTTTTTACCTGATAATCAAAAAGTTATCAAAGCGTTTCAAGTGGATAAATGGAGCCAGTTAATTGAGGATATGCAAGTCACGGCCTTAACTAAACAATTAGCCTTGCACTCTGCTTTTAAGCAACAAGACAATATTGTTAAGTTGACTCTTTTAGAAACTAAAGCGCACCTAGTTTCAGAAACTGCGCAACAACAGCTCAAAGATGCCTTGTGTTTAGCATTTAATGAGTCAATTGAACTTGAAATTGAGTTAGGACAACCCATTAACACTCCTTATGCCTTACAACTTAAAGTTAATCAGGTGCGTCATGAATACGCCCAAGATGTGGTGAAAAATGATCCTGGCATTCAATTGTTGCAACAACAGTTTGCTGCCAAGGTAGACGAACAAAGTATTCAAGCTAGATAAGTAACGATCGATAGCTATTAAACACAAAGAGAGAAAAATTATGATGAAAGGTGGAATGGGTAACATGATGAAGCAAGCGCAACAAATGCAAGAGCGCATGCAAAAAAATCAAGAAGAGCTAGCGAAAACAGAAGTCACAGGTGAGTCCGGTGCCGGTTTGGTTAAAGTCACTATGACCTGCAGTCATGCAGTACGCCGCGTTGATATCGATTCAAGTTTGATGGAAGACGATAAAGAAATGATCGAAGATTTGGTAGCTGCTGCCTTTAATGATGGCGTAAGGCGTGTACAAGAAACCACCAAAGAAAAAATGGCTGACGTGACAGGTGGAATGCCTTTACCTCCTGGCTTTAAGATGCCTTTTTAATGTTTTGAGCCGGTCGCCGCGCGATACGAGCTTAAAGCGACAAGAACAAGAAAAACATAAACAAAAAAACTAGGTGATAGATGCAGTTTAGCCCCTTAATTAAAGAGTTGATTGACGCCTTTAAGATCCTGCCGGGTGTGGGGCCTAAAAGTGCTCAGCGTATGGCGTTTCATCTATTAGAGCGTAACCGCACGGGGGCGTTGCAGTTAAGCCATGTGCTGCACAATGCTATGGAACACGTCAAACATTGTCAGCAGTGCCGCACCTTTTGTGAAAATAAGTTTTGCGAGATTTGTGCTAACCCTTTGCGTCAAGAAAGTCAGCAATTATGTGTGGTGGAATCTCCCCAAGATATGTTAGCGGTGGAGCAAACCTTAGAGTTTAAAGGTCGCTACTTTGTATTGATGGGGCATTTGTCGCCAATTGACGGTATTGGACCAGCAGATATTGGTTTAGAGCAATTGTCACAGATATTTGAAAATAACGATATCCAAGAGGTTATTTTGGCTACCAATCCAACGGTTGAAGGTGAAGCTACCGCTCATTACATAGCGCAAATGTGTAAGTCCCAAAATATAAAAGCCAGCCGCATTGCTCATGGAGTACCCGTTGGTGGTGAGTTGGAGTTTATTGATGGAAATACATTAACCCATGCCTTTGCTGGCCGTAGAAATTTGCTCTAACTGAACTACTGTCAGACAAATAACCTGAAATAGGAATAAGCCATACCGAACAGCACCGCTATTATCACGCCTATCTTCGTTGAACTTGCTCGCAATAGCTCGCTATTCCTTCACCAGCTCGCCTCGATAAACGCAATAATAGCAGCACTGGATGTGTTTAATGCCTTAGTCAATTAATTGTAACTATCTAACATACTGTTTTCGTTATAATTACTTTTAGGGTAGCGGCACGTCTTATCCAGAGTTCAGGTTAAGTAGTAAGTTTCTACAGATCATTTTAACCAATAAAATCCGCTACTTTTTGCAACACTTCTGGTGACTGCATTATTTTGCGATGCCCGAGTCCTTTAGTTGTATAAAACTCTCCTTGTGTAATGCTGTCTTTATATCGACTTGCACTTGCAAAAGGCACTTCAATATCATCTTCGTCATGGATCACTAATAAGGGTTGCTTAAGCTTTGCTACTCTAGATGCTAAGTTTAGAGTGGGAAAAGACAGTTCTACTTCTTCTTCCGCTTTTTGCAAAAATATATTTAAGGCTTTACTCCGTAAACCAATAAATGAAGCAAAGCCCCTTACCAAAACTTCAAAATCACTTGGACCTGCAATAGAGATCACTTTATTGACATTTAAGTTTTCTAGAGCAGCATAAACAGCTGAACCGCCGCCCATCGAATGCCCAACTATGGCGTGAAAATCACCAAAATGTTGCTGAGCAGTAAAAATTGCTTTTATGAATTTATGTGGGTTGCTGCGCATGCCCTCACTCAAGCCGTGAGCAGGCGCATTTAAGGCAATTAATTGATATTGATCAGACAAGTAAGGAAGAAACACCGCCATTTGACTGGCTCGGCCTTCCCAGCCATGCATCAGTAAAATAGGTTTACCTTGCCCCCAGACTAAACAATTAATGCCCCCTTCTAAGGTAATTCTCTTGGCCGTTTTTAGGGCGTCAGTTTCCCATGATTTACTTGGGTGCTTTTTAGGAGTAAAGAACATGTCCAGCGCTTTTACTGCGGCCTTTTGCGGGGCGACAATACTTAGCGTGCGCATATAAAAATGTAATAGAGTGAAACCTAGTTTATTCATGAGTGATGCTCGCGTTTAATAAAATGCTAATTGATTTTTCACAACTATCAAAGATTACTTGGTCGCCATTAATCCTAGCGGTCAGCAAAGCGCCTTGTAACATGGCAAAAATAGTGACCGCAATATCTGTTGCAGGTGTTTGGTTTTTCATGAAGATAGACTGGTCATTACCTTTTTGAATAACAGACGTGACAAACTCAATGTGAGTTTGATATAACACTTTAATTGCCTGCTTTACTGCATCACCTTGAGCAGGCCAAGAAGTAATGAAACTCACCCCTGGACACAAATTTTGTAATGACGAAATATGTACTGAAAACAATTTAATATAGCTCGCTAGCTGTTTATCAGGTTTCTGAAGCGCAATACTGGTGAAATACTTTCCTAGTTTATCAGTCGCGTTTTCAATTACCTCCACAGCTAATTTTTCTTTGGAAGGGAAATGATAATAGACACTGGCCTTTTTAATGCCCACCCGGTCGGCCAGCATCTGAAAAGACAAAGCGCTAAAGGACTCTTTTTGCACAATATCCAAGGCTTCATTAATGAGTAATTGTTTAGTCATAATGGTGTTTAATCTAAGAATTAATTAGTTTCATTTAACCTACCTTACGTATGGTAGGTGAGTTTTGCAAGTTAATTTATTAGGATGGTTAAAGTGAGAGTCGTGCTGAAATGGATGGTTTGCCGTTAAAAGAAGACAGTGGTTTAGATTATGCCTCATCTATTGATTTGCAGGATGTTGAATTGGGATAGCTAAAGTTTGTCGATGGTAATACCTTAACTCGTGCATTTAAGGAGCTTAGAGATTTATAAGCCGGAGTGGGTAAAAGCTTCAGATAAATAATAATCTAATGGTTGTGGTCTGCCATGGAAATACCCTTGTTGTAAGTTGAACCCAAGGCTTTGCAGCAGCTTTGATTGTTGCTGTGTTTCAATACCTTCAATCAAACTATCCATATTTAGTGACGTCACCAGTGTTTGAATACATTCTAGCGTAACAGTATTGTTTTCTGTTTGATTCAAAAAGGCTCTATCAACTTTTACGATAGAGGCGGGTATGGCATGTAAATATGCCAAAGACGAATACCCAGTACCAAAATCATCAATACTCAATTGAATACCTTGCTTGGTTAGTTGGTTAACAGGGGAGTCGGGTGTATCGATATTGGTTAACAACACACTTTCTGTAAGCTCAATGGTTAAATCACAAGGTTGTAAATTATATTCTTTTAACAAAGAAAATACATAATAACCAAGATTCGGTTCAGACATATGTAAGCCTGAAATATTAACCGCCATGGTAATATGTTGACCGATTATCTGTTTGAAGGTGAGAAGGTCGTTCATGGCGCGATTAAGCACCCAATTTTCAATGTCGTGGATAAGACCTGTTTTTTCTGCCACCTCTATTACTTCCTGAGGGCTGATATTACCCAAGTCAGGGTTGTACCATCGCAACAGTGCTTCAAAAGAGACAATTTGCTTGGTTGTTATGTCAATAATCGGTTGATAATGCAGTGACATCTCATTATTTTTTTCAGCTTGAGACAATTTTTGGGCTAAATCACTGAGACGCTTTAATCCTTGTTCCATACCAGTTTGATATTCTACCCATCTCTTCCTACCCAATTGCTTAGCTTGATACATTGCAGCATCGGCGCACATGATCAAATGTTCAATATCATTACCGTTATCAGGAAAACGCGATACGCCAATGCTGGCAGATAGTAATATTGGATTTTGTTGAGTATCTTGATATGGCATAGCAATAGATTCAATTATTTGATTCAAAAGACCTAACATGTCCTGTTCAGATAAGTCTTGATATAAGGCAAATACAAATTCATCACCACCAAATCTGCATAGTGTCGACATGGGTAAACTGTTTTGGCGCAGTCTACTGGCCACCTCAGTTAAAATAACATCACCAGTGTTATGACCCGAAGAGTCGTTTATCATTTTAAAACCGTCTAAGTCGATATATAGCAGAGTAAACGGAATATTCGATTTTACGCTAACATGCAGCGCATGGCTTAAACCTCGGCGATTAAGCAAGCCAGTGAGTGGATCTGTCCAAGCTTGTTGCCGTAATGACTGCTCAGTCGTTTTACGTTTATGGATGTCGTAATGATGCAGTAATATAGTGGGGCTGCCTTCTGCATGCTGTGAGCAGACTGCAAAGAGGCGATACCAAGTTTCACCTTGTGCTGTATTCATCAATACATCTTCATCAAAATTCAGTCCTCGGTTAACACTTAGATAAATAGTTTGCAGCATCTGTGGATCACAAACTAATTCATCTAAGTGTAATATCTGATGCCCGAACTCTTTAATAAATGGAGGGTTGCCGCTTATGAACTCGCCATTAATAGCGAAACTAGAAATAATAGTTGTGGCGCTAAATTGTGCGCCTGAGTAGTGCATATTTGATGTTGTTGCTTCAACTAACATTGCCATTCTGCCATCTGGTAATAGGTAGCCAGACAACTGACAAAATGCTTGGGTGTCTTTGCCTTTTGGGGTAAACGACCAATTTTCTTGAATCACCTGATTGTGTTTAAAAGCTTGTTGATATTGAAGAAGACTATCTTGCACCGCTGCCGAATTTCCTGTTTTTAAGTCTCTTTGTTTTAGTGCAGCTACTGAAGGGCTATCCCATAACGTTAGAGCTGCCTTATTTGCCCAAATAATGCTGTAGCACTCAATATCATAGATCCAAATGGCGGTTTGCAACTCGTCTAACGCTATTTGCATGTAACCTCACTTACGAGTGATTGAGCCTAAATGACTAAACCTAGTGATTTTAGTGTAAATCAGTGAGGCCTGATTAGCAGCCAAATAAAAACAAATTAAAAAATCATCCTTGAAAACCAACTAAGCGACCTCATCTTCTATCCATCATTTTAGCAACCACAACTTAGGAGATACTTGGCTATGGCTGAAGCAGCCCATCAAGAAACTCATGGATTTCAAACAGAAGTAAAACAATTACTTCAACTGATGATCCATTCGCTTTACTCAAATAAAGAAATATTTTTACGTGAATTAGTATCCAACGCGGCCGATGCTGCGGATAAATTACGCTTTAAAGCTTTGTCTAACGACAGCCTTTACGAAGGTGATGGTGATTTACACGTTAAACTCAGTATTGATAAAGACGCAGGCACCATTACTATTGCCGACAACGGTATTGGTATGAATAAGGCCGACGTGATTGAACATCTTGGTACTATTGCTAAGTCAGGTACTAAAGAGTTTTTTGGTAAATTGTCTGGTGACGATGCCAAAGATTCACAACTTATTGGTCAATTTGGTGTCGGTTTTTATTCATCTTTTATTGTTGCCGACAAAGTCACAGTGCGCACCCGTGCTGCTGGTGACGACAAAACACAAGGTGCCCAGTGGGAATCAGCCGGTGAAGGCGAATTTACTATTGCCGATATTGAAAAAGCTGATCGTGGTACAGAAATTACCCTGCATCTAAAAGAAGAAGAAAAAGAGTTTTTAGATGATTGGCGGTTGCGTTCAATTGTTAGTAAATATTCTGATCACATCAGTATCCCCGTTAAAATGTTTAAAGCAGAAGAGCCTGAGCGTGATGGTCCTAAAGGCCCTGACGGCGAAGAAGGCGAGAAAATCCCAGCTGTTCCAGCATATTGGGAAGCAATAAACAAAGCCACTGCACTTTGGACTCGTGATAAGTCCGATGTAAGCGAAGACGAATATAAAGAATTCTATAAGCATATATCTCACGACTTTAGTGATCCTATGACCTGGTCACATAATAAAGTGGAAGGTAAAACTGAATACACCAGCTTGTTATACATCCCCAGCAAAGCCCCCTTTGATATGTGGAATCGTGATAACAAACACGGCCTTAAACTTTATGTGCAACGTGTATTTATCATGGATGACGCTGAACAAATGTTGCCAACATACCTGCGTTTTGTAAAAGGTTTGCTGGACTCAAATGATTTGCCGTTAAACGTGTCTCGTGAAATTTTGCAAGACAACAAAGTCACTCAAGCCATGCGTCAAGGTTGTACTAAACGCGTATTGCAAATGCTTGAAAAAATTGCCAAAAATGATCCTGAAAAGTATCAGGCATTTTGGACTGAATTTGGTAATGCATTAAAAGAAGGGCCTGCTGAAGATCACGCCAACAAAGAAAAAGTGGCTGGTTTGTTGCGTTTTGCATCAACTCATTCTGATTCAGAAGCGCAAACTGTTTCTCTTGCTGATTACATTAGTCGTATGCAAGATAAACAAGAAAAAATCTATTACATTACTGCCGACAATTATAAGGCTGCTAAGTCTAGTCCGCATTTAGAGATCTTCCGTAAGAAAGGTATCGAAGTGTTGCTAATGGCAGACCGCGTAGATGAGTGGTTGATGTCTCATTTAACGGACTTTGATGAAAAATCTTTCGATTCGATTACCCATGGTGCATTGGACTTAGGTGACTTAGAAGACGAAGAGAGTAAGAAAGCCCTAGAAGAAGCAGAAAAACAAGTTGAAGGTTTAACTGAGCGTGTCAAAGCTGCATTAGGCGACAAAGTGAAGGATGTTAAATTCACCCATCGCTTAACTGATTCTCCAGCTTGTATTGTGGCTGACGAACAGGGTATGACAACTCAGATGATTAAACTGATGCAAGCCGCAGGGCAACCTGTACCTGAAGCTCAGTATCACTTTGAGCTAAATCCTGAACATCAGTTAGTCAAATTATTAGCTAACGTGCAAGATGAAGAGCAATTTGCACAGTGGACAGGAGTGTTGTTTGACCAAGCGGCGCTATCTGAACAAGGCAGTTTAAAAGACCCTGCCAGCTTTGTGCAGAATTTAAACAAGCTACTAGCAAGCTTGGCAAAATAAGCGGCAAACAACAGGTGTTTGTTAACTAAAAACGGGCTTAGATGCCCGTTTTTGTTTTAACGGCCTAAAATAGTGATTATTTGGAGTACAGACTTATATCTGTGCCCTATTATTCTTGTAACATTAAAGTTGAATGTGTAAAGTTGCGGCTTTACTTTTTTAACGCAAATTATTTTTCAGAGGACATGGCATGCGCATTATTCTTCTTGGTGCTCCCGGTGCAGGTAAGGGTACACAAGCCCAATTTTTAATGGGCAAGTTTGGTATCCCACAAATATCAACTGGAGACATGTTACGCGCTGCAATTAAAGCGGGTACAAAGCTTGGCATCGCTGCAAAACGCGTGATGGATGAGGGTAAACTGGTTTCTGATGAACTGATTATTGGTTTAGTCCAAGAACGTATTAGCCAAGCAGATTGTGCTAAAGGTTTTTTACTTGATGGTTTTCCTCGTACTATACCTCAAGCTGATGCAATGAAAGACGCAGGCATTAAAATCGATCATGTTATCGAATTTGATGTGGGCGACGAAGTCATAGTTGAACGAATGAGTGGCCGCAGAGTGCATCCCGGTTCTGGTCGTGTTTATCACTTACGCTACAACCCACCTAAGGTTGAAGGAAAAGATGATGAGACGGGTGAAGAATTAGCCATCCGTCCAGACGATCAGGAACAAACAGTACGTAAACGTCTTGGTATTTATCATGAGCAAACTAAACCTCTCATTAGTTATTACACTCAATTAGCGGCTTCAGGTGATTGTGCTTATCATAAAATTGACGGAACTCAAGCTGTACCAGTAGTGGCTAGTCAATTAGAGACACTATTGAGTTAATGAATCAAACTTAATTTTCATTTGTTAGTTTGATTGAAGCCCGCGTTTATACCCATGCCACCTCAAAATGCGCGATTCAGAACGACTGGGGCGCTTCAATTCGAGGCGCGTCAATGACTGAATGTCGGCCACCTTCTGAATTGGCGTAACGAAGAAGTGGAGTGCCCCAGTCGTTCCCTTCGGGCGGGTTTTAAAGCGATTTATGCGGGGCATCCCATGCCGCGTTGGCCATTTTTGACTTAGACCACTAGGTCTGCAAATGGCC